>CEVX01053359.1_pt1 | contig 29550 bp, 28 predicted proteins | sample 356561 | NCBI WGS metagenome assembly CEVX01 (sample SAMEA2623886, study PRJEB7988) | marine metagenome | biome: marine biome (ENVO:00000447); feature: surface water layer (ENVO:00002042); material: "saline water (ENVO:00002010), including plankton (ENVO:xxxxxxxx)" | depth 5 m | reverse complement strand
TTTACTTAAAGAGTCTAATTTCTTGGTCAAGAAAATTCTTGTCGACGTAAATGAAGAGATTTCATATCAATCTCATGAGTTTAGAGATGAACATTGGATACTTGTTGAAGGTACCTTGGAGGTTATTAATGGAAGTTCAACAAGAGTATTGAAATCAAATGATTATGATTTTATTGAAAGGGGAGCTAAGCATAGAATAAAGAATATTGGAACAAATACTGCTGTAATGATTGAAGTGCAATTCGGGGATAAAATAGATGAAAATGATATTAAAAGATATGATGATAAATATGGAAGAGCTTAATACTATAAGAGGAGCTTAAAAAAGATGTTTAATAATAAAAATATTTTAATTACCGGTGGTACTGGATCTTTTGGTAAACAATATACCAAGACTTTACTTGCTAATTTTAAACCAAACAAAATCATAATATATTCCAGAGATGAGCTAAAACAATTTGAGATGGCCAAGGAATATGATGACCCTTGCATGAGATATTTTATTGGTGATGTGCGTGACGAAAAGAGACTTGATCAAGCTATGAACGGAGTAGATTTTGTTATTCATGCTGCTGCCCTCAAGCATGTGCCTATTGCTGAATATAATCCAATGGAGTGCATTAAGACTAATATAATGGGTGCTCAAAATGTCATAGATGCTTCTATTAACAATGGCGCAACCAAAGTAATTGCTTTATCAACAGATAAAGCAGCTAATCCTATAAATCTCTATGGGGCAACAAAATTAGCATCAGATAAATTGTTTGTTGCTGCAAATAATGTTGCAGGTGGACACAAAACTAGATTTGCTGTTGTTAGATATGGAAATGTAGTTGGTTCAAGGGGATCAGTGATTCACACATTTAATAAAATCATTGAAAGTGGTTCTTCTTCTATTCCAATTACAGATAAAAATATGACAAGATTTTGGATAACACTTCAACAAGGAGTTGATTTTGTTTTAAAGAATTTTTCTAGAATGTATGGCGGTGAAATATTTATACCCAAAATACCATCAATTTTGATTGAAGATCTTGCAAAATCAATGGCTCCTGGACTTGACCTTGAATACATTGGTATCAGACCTGGTGAAAAGATTCATGAAATCATGTGTCCAGTAGATGACTCTCATTTAACTCTTGAGTTTGAAGATCATTTTGTTATTCAACCAACAATACAAACAACTGATGATTTTGATTTTGCAAAAAATAATATTGGAGAAAAGGGTGTATTAGTAAAACCTGGATACTGTTACGATTCAGGATCAAATGAAACTTTTTTATCTGTAGATGAAATTACAAAATTAAATAAAAGCCTTGGCTACGTATGATCAACTATGGCAGACAATTTATAGATGATGATGATATTGAAGCTGTCCTAGATACACTCAAATCCGATTTTCTCACACAGGGCTCAAAAGTTCCTGAATTTGAAAATGCTCTACGAGAAAGAGTAAATGCAAAATTTGCAGTAGCTGCTAATAGTGCAACTTCGGCACTTCATTTAGCATGTCTTGCTATAGATATAAAAGAAGGTGACATTGTTTGGACAGCCCCTAATACCTTTGTAGCTTCTTCTAATTGTGCATTGTATTGTGGAGCTAAGGTAGATTTTGTAGATATTGATAAAGACACATGGAATATGTGCCCAGAAAGACTTAGAATTAAATTAGAAGAATCTAAAGAGAAAAATTTATTACCCAAAGCTTTAATACCGGTTCATTTTGCTGGACAACCAACTATTCAAGAAGAAATATACAAGCTGAGTAAAGAATATAATTTCAAAATTATTGAAGATGCCTCCCATTCAGTAGGATCTTCTAGGAATAATGAGCCTTCTGGAAGCTGTAAATGGTCAGATATTGCAATTTTTAGTTTCCATCCAGTAAAGATGATTACCACTGGAGAAGGCGGAATGGCATTAACAAATAACGAAGAATATGCAAAGAAAATGAATCTTTTTAGATCACATGGGATTTCAAGAGATTCAAATATTCTTGAAAAAAATGATTTACCAAAGTATTACTACGAACAACATTCTCTGGGCTATAACTATAGAATGACTGATATACACGCAGCATTAGGTATATCTCAACTAAGGAAAATTGATATGTTTCTTGATGCAAGAAACAGAATAGCTTCAAGGTATGATTCAGAACTAAAGGAACTTCCTCTTCATCTGCCTTACATTGCAGAGGGAAATAAGTCTTCATATCATCTTTATGTAATAAAAATTCAAGATAATTTTTCTAAACAAAAATCTAGAGACAAAATTTATTCAGAATTAATCGAAATGGGTATAGGCGTAAATTTACATTACTTGCCAGTTCACCTTCATCCGTATTATAGAAAACTTGGTTTTAGTGATAATCAATATCCTGTTTCTGAAAATTATGCAGATAATGCTTTATCTATTCCAATTTTTTATAGTTTGACTGATGATCAACAATCCAAAGTAATTGATTCTATTAAAGAAGTTCTTAAATGATTTCGAAAATTTCAATTGGAACAGCTCAGTTTGGCTTAGATTATGGAATATCAAATCAAATAGGAAAAGTTTCATTTTCTGATGCTGAAAATATAATTGAACTAGCGTATGCAAAGGGTATTGATAAATTAGACACTGCTTCCGCCTATGGCAAAAGTGAAAAAGTATTAGGTAAAATAGGTGTTAAAAATTTTAAAGTCACATCGAAAATCCCAACCATTCCTTCTGAAACAAAAAATATAAATGATTTTATTATAAGAAAAACTGAAAGCTCCCTTGAAGATCTTAAAATTGATAAATTTAACTGCATTTTGGTCCATGATTGTTATCAATTTTTTCAAAAAGAATATCATGATGAATTTTTAAAAACTCTTCTTGATTTAAAAAGATCAAACTTAACCTCAAGAATAGGCTTATCGGTTTATAACCCTTTCGATGAAAGCATTATCGAGGTTATTAATCATATCGACGTAATACAGTCTTCATTTAATATTTTTGATCAAAGGTTAAATCAAAAAGATTTAGCAGATAGTTTTAAAAGCAATAATGTTCAAGCTCAAGCAAGATCAATTTTTTTACAAGGACTACTATTAATGAATCTTAAAACGATTCCAAAAAAGTTTAAGGAGTGGAAAAATCTATTTAATGAGTATCACTCATGGCTAGATAAAAATCATTATAGCGCGCTTAGCGCGTGTTTAAATTTTGCTGTAAATAGTGAAAATATTAATGAGGTTATTTTGGGAATAGATGCTCCTGAACAATTAATGGAAATTGTAGACAGTCTAAGCAATGAAATTATTGATATTCCAAAGAATCTTGAATGTAATGACGATATGCTAATAAACCCATCATATTGGGATAAAATTAAATAAAATGAACAGAATTGGTGTAATTGGATATAACGATGGAAATGGCCACCCGTTTTCATTTTCTAGTATTTTTAATGGCTTTAACGAAGATAATATCGATTCATGTCCATATAGCACAATTCCTGATTACCTAAAAAAAAATAATTCTAATAATAAATTATTGCAAAATTCAAAAGTAACTCATGTCTGGACTCAAGACTTTTCAATCTCGCAAAACATAGCTGCTTTTTCAAATATTCCAACCATTGTAAAAAATTTGGATGAGATGGTTGGACAGATTGATGCAATAATCTTAGCCAGAGATGATTATGAAAATCACTATGAAAATATAAGTAAATTTATTACCCAAGAAATTCCTATTTTTATAGATAAACCGCTAGCAATTAAAGTAAATGATGCAAAAAATATGCTGTCTAAACAAAAATTCCTTGGTCAAATATATTCTATAAGCGCTCTAGCAAATGATAATAAAATTGTTGATGCAAAAAATAATTTAAAATCAATTGGAAAAATTAACTCTATTTCTGGTCTTATGCCTGGATCTTGGGAAAAATATTCAGTACATTTATTTGATCCATTGATTAAAATTTTTGGGAAAGACTTTGCTATTGAAGATTATAAAGTCCTTAAATCAGAATCATTAACTATGCTTAAAGGAAAATCCATTGAAGGCTCTGATATATCGTTGACATGTCTTGGTGGGGAAAAATGCTCTCCATTTTTAAATATAATTGGTGAAAAAGGTTTTTTATTTTTTGATTTTCAAGACCCTTATTCAGCCTTCAGAAATACTTTACAAAAGTTTTCTGAAAATATACATGACAAGAATATATTGAGAAGTGAGGAAGAAACTATTCATTCTATTTCTTTGATACAAATAGGATTATGAACATAGGGATTAGGGTTGAAGCTTCTGATAAAGTTGGTACCGGACATCTAAAAAGATGTATTTCTCTATCTTTAGAAATAAGAGAACATTTAAATGCCAATCTTATATTCTTTTTTTCGGGTGATGATAGATATTTAGAACTTCTCAAAAAACATAATTTTGTATTTCATAAAATTAAATTAAATAAATTTGATTATTTGGATGATACAAATTTTTTAAAATCAATAGTTAAGAAAAATAATATTGAGTTAAGTTTTATAATCGTTGATCATTATAAAATTGATATAAATTGGGAGAAACAATTATCAGACTATAAAATAATTGTTTTAGATGATCTTGCAAATAGAAAACATCATGCCGATATTCTTATAGATCAAAATCTCTACAACAATTATCAAAAAAGATATCTTGATCTTGTAAATAAAGGATGCATTTTATTATTAGGACCTAAATACGCAATATTAAATAATAAATATAAAAAATTAAGAAAAGATCTCATAAGAAAAAATAGCTACAGAAATGTTCTTATATCATTTGGTGGAACAGATAAATTTGAATTGACAGAACAGTTATTGGCAAAATTTTCTTCCTGCCCTGATTTGGATGAGTATATATTTCATGCAGTAATTACTAAATCTTTTAAAAATAAACCATTAATACGATCTTATTCACGTTATGAAAACATCGAGATTTATGAAGATTTAGATTGTCTATCTAACTTAATGTATGAGTGTGATTTTTCAATTGGTGCGGGTGGCACAACCACATGGGAGAGGTTCGCAATGAAACTCCCAGCAATTGTTATTGCCATAGCAGAAAATCAAGTCGAGAGTGCAAATTACCTTAAAAAGAATGGTTTTATTGACTATATTGGTAAGGCCAAAGACCTCCCCAAAGATTGGTTAGAAAATATTATATCTATCATAAAAGACAAGGAAAACTTAGAAAGTCAATCTAAAAAAATATCTGAAATAGTTGATGCTGAGGGCCCTAAAAGAATTGTAAATAGTATAAAAAATTTAATTTCTTAGAAAGTTCTGACAAATATATTTTACATATGATTTATATTATAATTTCTGCATGTCCAGAGTATATCTTGAACTTTTAAACGAAGATCATTTTGATAATGAATATGTTGGCTGGCATAGCCAAGATCATACCGATTTCTATTCTGGATCAAAAAGAATTTTTACAAGAGAGAATCTTTTAGAAGAATTCCATAGAGGCATCAAAAATAATAATAATTTTCATTATGGTATTTTTTACAAAGAAAACAATAAACTTATAGGTGTTATTAAGCTTGGAATAGTAAATTGGGTTCACAAAATATCGGATATGATAGTTTTCATTGGAGATACAGACTATCTTGGAAAGGGTCTTGCCGTTGATGCTATAAATGAAGGCAATGAAAAAGCTTTTAATGAGCATAAGTTAAGAAAATTGTATGGAGGTATGTACAAAGATAATATTGCTAGCGTAAAAGCATATCTAAAAACTGGATGGATAATTGAAGGTATTATGAAGGATCAATATTTACATGAAGGTATTTCACAAGATAGAATTCTTGTGGCGTGTTTTAATCCATCTATTTTTAAGACTGAATATCATAGAAAAGGTTTATATTCATTTGAGGATATTTATAAAATAAATTAAAAGGTAAGAAATTATGAATAATCAATGGCGTTTTAAAGGCAATGAGCTTAAGTATGTAAAGGACGTATTAGACTCAGGAGAAGGCTCTTCTACAACAGGTTCGTACAATAAGGCATTTGAAGAACTCTTTGCATTAAAAAATAATGCTAAATATGCTGTTACGTTCAATTCTGGTACTAGTACATTGCATGCAGCTCTTGATGCATTAGGTGTATCTTATGGTGATGAGGTAATTATTCCTCCAATAACTGTATATAGTAATTTTGCAGTAACAATTGCTGCGAATGCTATACCAGTATTTGCTGACGTAGAAGAGGATACTTTTAATATTTGCCCTAAAGATATTGAAAGAAAGATAACATCAAAAACTAAAGCAATAATGCCAGTTTCTTTATACGGACTATCTTGCGATTTAGATAAAATAATGGCCATTGCTAAAAAACATAATCTTGTTGTTATTAATGATGCAGCAGAGGCTCATGGAGCTACATGGAATAATAAACAGATAAGTGAATATGCGGATGTCACAAGCTATAGCACAGAAAACAGCAAGCATATTTCAACTGGTGATGGCGGGATTATAACTACAAATGATGAGATGACTGCAAAAAGATGTAGAAAATTTGGAAGTATGGGATATGCTTTAATGACAGCTGATGAAGGAAGATTAAGGCTTAATAAAGAAGTTTTTCAAGATCCTACTTACAAGAGACATGATGGATTTGCTTATAACTACAGAATGCCAGAGGTAGCAGCTGCAGTAGGATTGGCTCAAACAGAAAAATATGAATTTTTTATTGAATTAAGAGAAAAAATTGGCCAGCAAATGAGAGAAATATCATTAACAAGTGATTTTTTGATACCACAAAAGAAAATAGATGGTGCTAGAAATACTTACTGGACATTTGCTGCAAGAATGGTTAGATCTGATATCAAATGGCAGGATTTTAGAAAGAAATTTATTGAATTTGGTGGCGAAAGTATTTTTGCTTGCTGGGCATTAACTTATGATGAACCTATAGTTGCTGAAGGTATTTTTAAAAAACAGAATCCAGCACTTTATTCAAACATTGAGTACAAAAAATCGGATTATCCAGTCGCCGAAAAAATACAACCTCAATTAATGCAGTTTCCTTTAAATTACTCTTCATACGAAGAATCTGAGCCTCAGTTAGATGCGTTAGACAAAACTCTACGTTTCTACGAATAACTCATGATTCATAAAAATGAATTATTGTATATTTGTCCAAGCTAGGCTTTCCTCTTCAAGATCTCCAGGAAAAGTTCTTGCTGACATTGAAGGCAAACCAATGCTTCTTAGACAACTTCAAAGAATTAGACATGGAGTTAATGATATTGACATCATATGTGTAACATCAAATGACAAATCAGATGATCCTATTGAGGAGTTATGCTCGAATAATAACTTTAATTTTTTTAGAGGTAGTTTGAATAATGTCCTTCAGAGATATATTGATGCAGCAGATAAATTTAATGTTAAAAACATTATAAGGATAGGGGGTGATGACCCTTTAGCAGATCATAATTCTGTAACTAAATTAATTAGTGAACATGAAGACGAAGATTTCTTGTATACGAGTCATAGATCTGGATGGCCTTATGGAACAGCATCAGAATTAATCAAAGTAAGCGCACTAAGAAAAATTGCCACTTTAACTTCAGAGGAATTATATAAAGAACATATAATTCCTTTTTTTTGGCACAATCCAGATAAATTTAATATGAAAAAGGTTTTCTCGCCTGATAGCATATGCAGACCTGAATATTATTTCAGCGTTGACTATGAAGAGGATTTGCAGCTAATTAGAAACATTTTTGCGTTATTAAAGAGTAGGGGAGAGTTTTTTAGTCTAAAAGATGTTATTAATCTATGTGATAATCAAAAAGACATTTTAGAAATTAATAAACATTTACATTCAGGATTTGATTTTTAGTGATTATAGATAACAAAAATATTGGGTTGGATTCGTCACCGTATATCATTGCTGAAATGTCAGCAAATCATAACAATGATATTGAAAATGCAAAAAAATTAATTGAAGAGGCCAAAAAAAATGGAGCAGACGCAATAAAACTCCAAACATATAAACCAGATACTATTACACTCAATTCGTCTCATGAGGACTTCATTATTAAAGATGATGGATTATGGCATGGAAGAACCTTATATGATTTATATGAAGAAGCGCACATGCCTTGGGATTGGCATAAACCTCTCTTCGAATTTGCAAACAAACTTGATTTGACAATTTTTAGCTCTCCTTTTGATAAAACTGCAGTTGATTTACTTGAAGATTTAAATGCTCCAGCATATAAAATTGCCTCATTTGAAATAGTTGATATTCCGCTTATTCAATATGTGGCTTCTACAAATAAACCAATAATAATTTCTACTGGTATGGCTGATGAAGAAGAAATATTTGAAGCTATTGATGCTGTAAAAAGTTCTGGAACATCAGACATCGCAATTTTACATTGTGTTAGTTCATATCCAGCTAAACCCTCAGAATATAATCTTAAAACTATTGAAGATATGAGAAAGAAGTTTAAAGTTGAGGTAGGAATATCTGATCACACTATAGATAATGTTACTGCAATTTCAAGCATTGCTTTTGGTTGTACATTAATAGAGAAACATTTTACTTTAGACAGAAATGCGGGCGGCCCAGATGATTCTTTTTCAATGGAGCCGAGCCAATTAATGAGTCTTTCTAAAGACACAAAAAATGCACGCAAGGCAGTTGGTAAGATAAATTACAGCCTTAAAAATAACGAAAAAACTAATATAAAATTTAGAAGATCTTTATATTTTGTTAAAGATCTTTCAAAGGGAGCCATTATTAGTGAAGATGATATTGCATCTGTAAGACCTGGATATGGCGTTTTACCAAAACATTACCATGAAATAATTGGTAAAACTGTTAATAAAGATATATCTAAGCATACTGCTGTAAATTTTGATGATATATCAAATTAATCTATGCAATGAAGTACTGTAAAAAATGCTTACAGCCTGATACAAGGCCAAATGAAAAATTTATCAATAGAGTATGTTCAATATGCAGATATTATGACTCTGTTGAAGACATTGATTGGAATACTAGATATGAGCAACTTCAAGATTATTTAAGAAATAGAAAGAAAAAATCTGTTAAAAATTCATTCCAAAAATTTGATTGTATTATTGGAGTAAGTGGAGGAAAAGATAGCACTAGGCAGGCTTTATGGGTAAGAGATAAATTAAAACTCAATCCATTATTATGGAGCTTATCTTATCCACCTGAACAAATTTGTGATATTGGAACAAAAAATATTTCAAATTTAATTAATCTTGGTTTTGATTTAGTTGTTTCTAGCCCATCACCAAATACTTGGCGGGATTTAATTAAAGAATCTTTTTTTAAATTTTCTAATCACATGAGAACTTCAGAGCTAGCATTATTTAGCTCAGTCCCTCAAGCAGCATTAGCCTACAAAATTCCAATTATTTTTTGGGGAGAAACACCAATGCAAGTTGGAGACTTGAGTGCGGTTGGAGAAGAGGGCTGGGATGGAAACAATATGAAAAATTCAAATACACTCAGTAGCGGGCATCAATGGATGATTGATATAGGTTTCAAAAGAGAAAAATTGATTCCTTATATGTACCCTGATAATGATCAATTTGAACTTCAAGATCTTCAAATTATCTACTTAGGCTGGTATTTGGGAGATTGGTCACTTACAAATAACGCAAAGTATTCTAACTTAAATGGTCTTATAAACAGATCGGAAGACTTTATAAATACTGGAGATATACATGGAACGAGTGCTCTAGATGATAACTGGCAAATCATGAATCAAATGATCAAATACTACAAATTTGGTTTTGGATTTGTTACTGAAATTATTTGCGAAGATATTCAGAGAGGACATATTGATAGGAAAAGTGGGATTGAATGGATTGAAAAATATGATGGAAAATGCTCTGATGAATACATAAAGTCATTTTGTACATATATTGACATTTCAGTTGATGAATTTTGGTGGCAGGTTAGAAAATCAACAAATAGAGATTTATTTATTGTTAAGAATGACGGTCAAATTGTTCCAAAATTTAAAGTTGGAGAGGGCCTATGATTTCTGTTGGCATAGTTGATTACGGAGTTGGAAATATACATTCTTTAAGTAAATCTATAAGGATTGCTGGCTTTAGACCTGAAATATCATCAAGCAAGGAGCTTCTCAGTAAATCAGATATCATCTTACTTCCAGGAGTTGGGTCATTTTCTTTTGCAATTGATAATCTCAAGAAATCAGGACTGGATAGTTTTATAATCAAGCAATCCAAAATTGATAAACCAATTATAGGCATTTGTCTTGGAATGCAGCTGTTATGCAGTAATTCAACTGAAGGAGGTATTAATAAGGGGCTTGGAATTATTCCAGGTAAAATTAAAAGAATGAGAAATTCCAAATTTCATATTGGATGGAATAGCATTCAACTTAAAAATAAAAATCATTTTTTAAAGAGATTTAATAATCATGAGTTCTTTTTTAATCATGGTTATCAATATGAAGGCAATCAAAAATATGTAATCGCCAAAACAGAATTTGGTAAAAGTTTCCCAACTATAATCAAAAAAAATAATACAATCGGATTTCAATTCCATCCTGAAAAAAGTCAAAAAGCTGGAATTCAACTACTTAAAAAAACAATTAAATCAATTTCAAACTTAGAATGGTAAAGAAAAGAATTTCAGCGTCAGTTATAGTCAAATCTAATAAAGTTGTCCAATCTATATCGTATAAAAAATATTTGCCAATAGGTTCAATAGAGCCTGTGGTTGAAAATTTAGATAGATGGGGAGTTGATGAAATAATAATTTTTGATATTGATAGAAGTAAAAAAAATCTCGGCCCAAATTACGACCTAATTAAAGCTATTAGCTCTATTCCAATTTCTACGCCTTTAGCTTATGCGGGAGGTATAAATAATTATAAGGATGCTATCAGAGTAATATCATCTGGTTCTGAAAGAGTTATTGTAGATAATTTATTTTTTAAAAATTCTAAAAATATTAAAAATATATCAGATGTGATTGGGTCTCAGGCTTTATTGCTATCATTACCACTTTCAATGGATGAAGATAGAATATTTCACTATAACTACGTAAACAAAAAATCTAAAATTCTAGATGTACATAAAATTTTAGATTTAAAGCCATATTTTTCAGAACTTATAATTGTCGATTATTTATCCCAAGGATGCGACTCAAAATTTGATATCAGTTTACTAGAAGTATTTAATAAAAATGATATTGATTTGGTCTGCTATGGCGGCATTGGAGTGGGTGAATTACCCTCACAAATATTGACCACTAAAAATGTTAAGTCAATCGCGTTTGGAAATATTTTAAATTACGGTGAATTAAAATTTCAAGAAATTAAGAAAAGTATAAAGTATTCAAAAAAAAATCTTAGACGCTCAATATTTAGGGAGAGAATATAATATGGAAACATCGTCTCAATGTTCAAGGTGTCTATACGATACAAGCCATCCTTTAGGTTTAGAAATTGATGACAAGGGGATTTGCTCAGGATGTTTGATTCATGAAGAGAAAGACTGCTTAGACTGGGATCATAGATGGAACGAGTTGTTAGAACTTGTTAAAAATTATAGATGCAAACAAAAAGTAAAATATGATTGCATAGTCCCTGTTTCTGGAGCAAATGACTCTTATTACATTCTTCATATAGTAAAAAATAAACTTAACTTAAATCCCTTAGTCGTAACATATAACAAATATTTTAATACTCCTATTGGAATTAAAAATTTAGCAAATTTAAGAACGAAATTTGATGTAGATGTGTTAATTCAAAATATTAATCCTACAATCGTCAAAAAAATAACTAAAACAACTTTATTTGAATTAGGAAGTATGTATTGGCCATGCATTGCAGGCCAGACAGTCTTCCCAGTACAAACGTCAATAAGATATAAAATACCTTTAATTATCTGGGGTGCACATCAGGGAGTAGAGCAAGTTGGAATGTTTTCTCATTTGCATAATGTTGAGATGACAAGAAGATATAGAAAAGACCATGATTTAATGGGCATGGAAGCAGATGATCTCCTCAATACATTTAATACTTTAGCAGAGGAAGACATTTGTCAATATAGATATCCTTCAGATAGCGACCTAAGAAAAGTTGGAACAAGAGGAATATATCTTGGGAATTACATAAGATGGGATCCTAAATCACAACATGAAGAAATGATTAAACTATATGATTATGAGTCAGCCTCTTTAAATAGAACATTTGAAACTTATGATCATATAGATTGCTTTAACTATATGAATATTCATGATTATCTAAAATACCTCAAAACAGGTTTTTCAAAAGTTACAGATCATACCTCTAGAGAAATAAGGCATGGCAGACTTACAAAAAAACAAGGACTTTCATTAGCAAGCTATTATAAAAAGAGAAATATACAAAATCAGAAACTTTTTTATGATTGGTTAGGAGTAAACGAAAATTCATTTAATTTCATTTTGAAAAAAATTGCTGAAGAAAATAATAGAACTCTAATTAATTTTGATATTAACCTTAGAAAGAAAAATAAAAGTGTTACAAATAATATATTGAAATTAGATTATAAGATAAATAGTTCTATCAACCGTGATAAGAAAACTCAATATATAACCATTGGGAAGGGCTATCCATAGACCTAGATTTTTGAAAATGAAAGAGAAATTTAGAGAAATATATGATGAACAAGATCTTTATGACAATCTTAGATTTGATATTAAATTTACAAGAGTTTTCATAAGATATGCTGTAAGAATTTTTGGAATAAGCAATTCAATTTTAATACTCAAGTTAATTTTAAAGTTTACTTCTTTTAACAAAGATTTTAGTTATCATGCTTATTTACTTAAAACTAACTTATATAGATTAGAATATTTTTTAGAACTGTCATCTGAAGATTATCTAGAATCATTTCGTATTAAAAAGAAATGGGCAAAATATATAATTAACCAATCGCCAAGTAAAAAAGCTATAGCTAACGCAAAAAATTATCACAAAATAATTTCTATGGATTCTATTGATAAGGTTGAATCTAAAGAAATATCCAAAAGCAATTTAAAAAAATTTTATATCTATGGACCTTCATCACAAAATAATCCTTTAGAAAAATATAATGATTATACTTTAGTACATCTAAAACCATTTCCAAAAGAATTAAAATTTAATGACGAAATTCTATTCTTGAATTCTTTTTATTTCACAAATGCAGTCAATGGAAATAAAAATTTGCAAGAAAAGTTTAATGAAAGATATAAAAAAGTATATGTATCATGTATGACTTCAGACATGCCGTCAGATTTTATTAGGATTCCTTTGGTAAATGAGGGTTATTTAGCAAGTGAAATGGCCCTTCAAAGAATATTAAAATTTTTGATAGAAAAGCATGAGAACATCGAGTGTGTTATTGAAGGGTTTGATTTTTATTTATCAGAAGATGCATATCAAAATAAGAACTATGATAAGTTGACTAGAAAGCAGTCCGGGATAGATGAAAAAGAAATATGTCTCTCTATTGCAGAACATGATTTTTATTTTAACTTTATGATAACAAAACAATTTATGCATAATATAAGACTAATAGATTCATATGATTTTCAAAAGATTATCTCGATGAGCCCCAGTCAATATTGCAGAGAATTATTTAGAGTTAGAAACTTTAGATCCATAAAAAATATAATTAGATGAGCAATATGAATGATTTAGATTTTGAACAAAGTCATGAGTTCTTGCTAGAACACAAAAATGAGTTCAATAAATTTAAAACAGACTTTGATAATTTGTATTCAAAATATAAAAACAGATCCAAAATAATAGTCTTGCTTGATTATTGGATTTTTAATGTCCTTTTACTTAAAAAAATCTATGGATCAGAGGGCTTGGTGAATTTTTGCAATAGTTATATTAATAACCCCCAAAGATTTAGTTTTTTTTATGAACTTGATAATTTAAATAAGGCTGATGAAATAAGATTTAAAAAAAATAATTCGAGAAATTTTTATGTGTTAAAGTTTTTTATTAGAAAGATATTCATCCCAGGCGCTCACCTAGATAACTTTTTAAAAAAATTTTTAAACTTAATCTCTTTGAAATTCATTTTATCAATACCAGTAAAAGCAGATCAAGAAATTGAGAATAGATTAAATCAAATATTAAAAAGTATATTTAAAAATAAATTCAATGAATCAGAAATCAAACTTATTTTAAAAAAAGTTCCTAAAGTTTTTATCTCATCCATGCTATCCGTGCCATTCACAAAAATTAGTGTTTCAGGATCTTCCTCCTCTTTCTTAGAATATGAAGGTTTTGAGAATATTTTCTTATTGAATTCAAATCTATACATAGAGGGAGTTCAGCACGGTGGAGGATATGATATTTTTAAAGTGGATTATTTTGTTGATTATGAAAAAAATCTATGCGATAAATTTTTTGGATGGGGCTTTTCAGAGAACAATATCCATCAAACAAAATTTAAGAGAATTTTTAAAAAAACTCCAGAAAATATTCAAAGAGTATTGTGGATTGAGGATTCAAAAGTGCCATCTTTTTATTTTTATTCTATGCCTCATCAACACCACCAATCTATAAATATAAAATCAAAAAAATATATTTATAAAGAGCTCAATCGTAGTCAAATAGAATACACTAGCATGTTTCATCCGTCTTCAAAGTCAGATTTATATAAGAATTTTAGAAGAAACAGTTTTAATATACCCTCGGGTGGACAGTCAGAGAAAAATTTTTATTTGAATGACATCCTAATATTTGATAATTCTGGTTCTACATTAATACATTTTGCAATTGAAAATCAGATGATTTTTTATCATATAATTAGTCGATTAGATTACGAAAACTTTACTGAATTACAGAAAGAATTCTTCTTAATTCAAAGAAAATATAATTTTGGTATTTTTAATGATGAAGAAAATAAGCTAGCAAATTCAATTAGTAATATTAAATTAGATGATAATTTCTCTTTGCCAGAAGATTTAATCGAGTTTTATGAAAACAATTTCAGATAATTAATATTCTGATTTTCTATCTAAAAACAATATCATCGTTTAAAATAAATAAGAAAAATGAACATTAATTCAAATAATTTTCTTGAAAAGGAATTTAGTATTACGTCTTTACTTCACTTATTTTATAAAAATAAGGGTTTTATAACTTCACTTTCTCTGATTTTTGCTATTTCATCAGTATTTATAGCATTGTCATTATCACCAATTTATTCTTCAACGATTGTTTTAAAATCAGTTCAAGAAAATGAACCGTCATTATCTTCAGGCCTTGGTATGTTGGGAGGCTTAACTAACATCAGCGGAAGTTTGGGTTTAAATCCAGACGAAGAAGCAATTCTGGCTATGAAGCATGCTGTAAGTAGAGATTTTTTTAAAAAACTTTACGTTGATAATGAATTTAAAAAGAATCTCATGGCCTATGATTCATATAATTCAAATGATAAATCAAATATATATGATCAATCTATTTATGATTCAGAATCCAAAAAATGGCATGTTGAACCAATTTTTCTTAATTCTCATAAAAGATTTACAACTCAGCACATGAAAATTTCCCAAGAAAAAGTTGGGGGTTTTGTAAATATATCGATTGAGCACAAGTCACCTAAAATCGCAAAAGAATGGGCAGAACTTATGTTTAAAGAATTAAATAAATATATGAAAGAGATTTCTGAGCAGAAAATAAATCAAGAAGTGGAATATTTAAATAAAGAATTAAATAATACCTCGAGCGTAGAATTAAGAAAGGTTATCTCGCAATTGCTAGAAAGTAAAATTCAAAAACAAATGTATGCAAATATATCTGATGACTATATATTTGAAATTGTTGATTCTGCGTATCTTCCAATTGAGAGATCAAGGCCTTCAAGGGCTTTTATTTGCATCATGATAACTGCATTAGGCTTCTTTTTGTCTTGTCTAATTGTTTTTATATTAGATCAGTTCAATAAAAGAATGACATTAAGACCACCTTTTGTTGGAAAAGTTGAATAAATTTATTTCACTGAAATGAAAATTTTGGTAATTGGTTCCTCTGGGCAGCTCGGAACCCAAATTTTTAATTTAAAAAATTTATTAAACTTGTATGATTTTTATTTCTCTAATAAACAAGAATTAGATATTTCATCATTTGAGAGTGTTGACAGTTTTTTTACCGATAATAGGTTTGACGTTGTTATAAATTGTGCAGCCTATACAAGTGTTGACGAAGCTGAAGAGAATTTTGATCATGCAAAAATAATAAATGGATACTCTATAGGTTATATTTGTAAGTCATTGGAAAGACATAAACCAGATACCAAGCTTATTCATCTAAGTACAGATTACATTTTTGATGGAAATTTTGCAGTACCAATAAGCGAAACAGATACACCAAATCCAATTTCAAAATATGGAAAAAGCAAGCTATTGGGAGAGGAAATACTGCAAGAATCAAAAATTCCAAGCATCATAATTAGAGTAAGTTGGCTTTATTCCATTTTCGGAAATAATTTTATGAAAACCATAATCAATCTCTCTAAAACCAAAAAGTCCATTAATGTGATAGATGATCAAATTGGATCTCCAACAAGTGCAAATGATTTAGCTGAATGCATATTAAAAATAATAAATTCAAAAAGATTTAGCTATTATGCTCAAGAAAAAGGCATATTTAATTTCTGCAATAGCGGTTCATGCAGCTGGTATGAATTTGCAAAGGAAATATTATTATTAACATCTTCCGATTGTAAGGTTTGTCCAATAACAACAGATAAATACAATGCGCCAGCAGAAAGACCAAAATATTCTGTGCTTAACATAACAAAGATAAAGGGTTCTTTTGATCTAGAAATCAATTCATGGCAGATAGCCTTACAAAATACCATCAATTCTGCAAATACAAATTATAATAAATCAATATGAAAATTTTAATAACAGGAGGATCGGGATTTATAGGCTCAGCTTTAATTAGATACCTATTAAAAAATTTTAATAACTATCAGATTCTTAATATTGATAATTTGACATACGCCTCCAATGATTCTTTACGTCAACATGAAAAAAATGAAAATTATGATCATAAGAGAATTGATATTGTAGATAATATAACTTTAAAAAAGGCATTTATAGATTTTAAACCTGATTTTGTTATGCATCTTGCAGCTGAATCTCATGTTGATAATTCAATTAAAAATCCGAGTAAATTTATAGAAACAAATATTATAGGAACCTTTAACTTATTAAATATATCACTGGAGTATTTTAAAGAAGTCAATCCTAAATTTTATAGATTTCATCATATTTCTACTGATGAAGTTTATGGAGATCTTGAAAAAAATGATTCACAATTTACTGAAAATACTCCTTATAATCCCAGCTCGCCATATTCAGCTAGTAAGGCTTCATCAGACCATCTAGTTAGATCATGGACAAGAACATATGGATTACCTTCAGTTATAACAAATTGTTCCAATAATTATGGTCCTTACCAAAATGATGAAAAACTAATTCCAACAATAATAAAGAACGCCCTTAATCTTAAATCGATTCCTATTTATGGAGACGGAAGCCAAATTAGGGATTGGCTTTATGTTGATGATCATGTTGTTGCTCTTCATAAAGTATTAATAGATGGTAAAGATAGTGAAACTTATAATATTGGCGGTATTAACGAGGTAAAGAATTTAGATGTAGCTGAAAAGGTTTGCGCAATATTGGATGATATATATCCCATTAGCTCTCAAGAATTTAAATCTTATAATCAGCTTATTAAATTTGTAGATGATAGGCCGGGACATGATAAAAGATATGCTATTGATTGTAGTAAAATTCAACATGATCTTAATTGGCATCCTGGTGAAGATTTCGACAGCGGCATGCTTAAAACAGTTAAATGGTATTTAGATAAATATAAAGAAGGTAATTAAATATTATGTATAAGGGGATAATCTTAGCAGGAGGAAGAGGTTCAAGACTCTTTCCAATAACGCTGGCAACTTCAAAACAACTTTTACCTATATACGATAAACCTATGATCTATTACCCATTATCAGTTTTAATGACTGCTGGGATTAGAGACATTTTGATAATTGTAAATTCAAATGATTTGGAAAATTATGAAAATCTTTTAGGAGATGGAAGTCAATTAGGTTTAAGTATCTCATATAAGGTACAACCTTCGCCCGATGGACTTGCTCAATCATTTATATTAGGCGAAACATTTATTGGATCTTCAAATGTATGTTTGATACTTGGAGATAATATATTTTTTGGTGAAAATTTTTCTAAACACCTTGAGAGAGGCATTGAAAGGACAAAGGGAGCTACAATATTTTCTTATCACGTAAATAATCCTGAAGATTTTGGTGTGGTTGAATTTGATGGCGATCGGGTTGTTAATATTGAAGAAAAACCGAGCAATCCCAAATCCAATCATGCTGTTACTGGTTTATATTTTTATGATAATGATGTTATTGAAATCGCTAAAAATTTAAAACCGTCATCAAGAGGAGAGCTCGAAATAACAGATGTAAATAAAACTTATCTTGAAAGAAATGAGCTTTATTTAGAGCAAATGAATAGAGAGTTTGCTTGGTTAGATACTGGTACTTATGATTCGTTAATCGCTGCTGGACAGTTTATTCACATGATTGAAAAACGTCAGGGTCTTAAAGTTGCCTGTCTTGAAGAAATTTCATTTTCTAAGGGATGGATAGGCTCAGAGGAGTTGCTTAAGCAGGCAAATAAGTTTAAATCCACTTCCTATGGAAGATACATACTAAATTTACTTGAAGAAAAATAATTATGAATATAACTGAATGTTCAATCGAAGGGGTAAGAATTATAAAGCCTGATGTTTATGAAGATGAAAGGGGATTTTTCTATGAAAGCTATCATCAAGATAAATATAAAAAATTAATAAATATTAGCGATAACTTTGTCCAAGACAATCATTCAAAGTCTTCTTATGGAGTATTAAGAGGGCTCCACTTTCAAAAGAATAAAGCTCAAGGAAAACTAATAAGAGTTATTCAAGGTGCTGTATATGATTTTTTTCTTGATATTAGAAGAGATTCATCAACTTTTGGGAAAGCTTTCGGAATTGAAATCAATCAAAAAAATAAGTTACAAGTTTGGCTTCCACCAGGGTTGGCTCATGGATTCTTAACATTAAGTCCATTTGCTGAGTTTGAGTACAAATGTACAAATTTTTATGATCCAAATGATGAATATTGTCTTATATGGACTGATGCTAATATTGATATAGAATTTCCAATTCCAAAAGAAGATATAATAGTCTCATCAAAAGATTCAAATGGTCTGAGTTTTGATGAGTTGATTGCTAAGGAAATTATATAGATGAACATATTAGTGACAGGTTCTGCTGGCTTTATAGGCTCTCAATTATGTTTAAATCTTTTAGAAAGAGGCGATAAAATCTTAGGTTTAGATAATTTAAATAATTATTACAATATTGATCTTAAGAAGGCTAGATTAGAAAGACATCTCAATCATAAAAACTATTCTCATTATCATGTAGATATATCATGCAAAGATGATCTTGAGAAAGTATTCAAAGATAATAGTATTGATGTTGTTGTAAATCTTGCTGCACAAGCAGGAGTGAGATACTCAATTGAAAATCCTGATGTATATATCCAAAGCAATATAGTTGGGTTTATGAACATACTAGAGTGTTGCAGGCATAATGAGGTCAGCAATCTTGTATATGCATCATCTAGCTCTGTTTATGGAGCAAATACAACTCAACCATTCTCTGTACACGACAATGTTGACCATCCTCTCAGCCTTTATGCAGCCTCGAAGAAGTCCAATGAACTTATGGCTCATACTTACAGTAATTTATTTGACCTAAGCACAACCGGCCTTAGATTTTTTACAGTTTATGGTCCTTGGGGAAGGCCAGATATGGCTTTATTTAAATTCACGAAAGCAATTATGAACGAAGAAAAAATAGATGTTTATAACTATGGAAATCATGAAAGAGATTTTACATATATAGATGATATTGTTGAGGGAGTAACTAGGGTTATTGATAATCCAGCAAAGTCAAATGTTAATTGGAATGGGAAAGATCCAGATCCAGGTACAAGTTTTGCGCCATGGAAAGTTTATAACATAGGAAGTAACAACCCCATAAAGCTTAATGACTATATATCTGAGATAGAAAAAAATGTAGGCAAAAAAGCAAAGGTGAATTTACTTCCACTTCAACCAGGAGATGTAGTTGCCACATATGCCGATGTAGAAGATTTATTTAAGACATTTGATTTTAAACCAAAATATAATATTCATGAAGGAGTGAAAAAATTTGTTGAATGGTTCAAAAAAAACCCAAATTTTTAAAGCACAATGACAGCTATTAACAATACTGATAACTTAATGAATTCTTTAAAGAGTTTATGGAATAACTTTTCAGTAAAAAGAAAATTACAACTTGCTTCAATTACCTTAGCCACTTTCATAACTGCCATTTTAGATCTTGTAAGTATAGGCTCTATTATGCCTTTCATATCAGTAATTATGGACTCAGAAGCAACTTTTAATAACCCGTCTTTTAATGAATATTTCACATATTATGGATATTCATCTGGAGAAGAAATTATTCTTCCTCTTACATATTTTTTTATTTCAATAAACATAATAGCTGCAATTGTAAAAATAATTATTTTTTGGTTCCAAAATAAGATTAGTGTTCTTTGCGGAAATGATCTCAGTCGCTTAGCTTATGCTAAAACAATATATCAACCGTTTGAAATACATATAAAGAGAAACTCAGGGGATATTATTAGTTCAATAGTAAACAATGTAAACATTACAGTTTTTGGTGTGCTCTACATGGTTCTGCTTTTTATAAGTTCGTTAATTTTTAGTTTAGCTATTTTAGGCGGAATATTAGTTGTAGACCCGATTATCTCACTAATCGCTTTAGCTACTTTATGTTTTTTTTATATACCAATATCAATTTTTCTAAAAGGAAGACTTGAGAGAAACAGTAAAATTGTAGATTTAGGGCAAAAAAAGATTGTTAGATTTATTCAAGAAGCATTAGGTGGTATTAGAAATCTTATACTTGATAAATCACATGAATTCTTTATAAATAAATATAATGAAATCGACTTTAGTTTAAGAGATGCTGTTGCAGAAAATAAATTTTTAGGAAGTGTTCCAAGGTATGTTATTGAAGCTTTAGTAGTAATCTTAATGGCATTGCTTGGATTATATTATGCCTATCAGCCAAACGGTATGAGCGCTGGCTTGCCTATTTTAGGATTTATTGCCTTGGCTTCTCAGAAACTTATTCCAAATATGCAACAAATCTATAGATGCTATGCTTCAATAGCTGGTAGCAAAGAAAACTTAGATGATACGCTAAAGATCTTAAATCAAGACCTAGTTACTAATGATCAAGATCGCGCATCTCAAAAAGAGATTAAAAACTTTCACAAGCTTTCACTTCAAAATATTTCATTTAGATACACTAATGATGACCCATTAATATTTGATAATATTAGTTTAGATATTTACAAGGGTGAGAAAGTCGGAATTGTTGGAATTACTGGAGGAGGAAAAAGCACTCTTATTGATTTAATTCTTGGTTTATTAAAACCTGAATCTGGTCAAATTTTTATTGATGACAATAATATTGAAAATGTTAAAAGTTCATGGCAAAAAATGATCTCTCACGTGCCCCAAGATGTTTACTATAGCGATGATTCATTTGCCAAGAATATTGCGTTTGGAAGTGATATAAAAAATATTAATCAAGATAAGCTTATTGAGGCATCTAAAGATGCGCGCATACTTGATTATATTATGAAGCAGGAAAATGATTTTAATCATAGCTTGGGTGAGTCTGGCGTTCAATTGTCAGGTGGTCAAAAGCAAAGACTAGGAATTGCAAGGGCATTATACAAAGATTCTAATTTAATAATTTTTGATGAAGCTACTAGCGCATTAGATGAAAATACTGAAAAAGATGTAGTGAATTCTATTCAATCAATAGATTCAAAAAAGACTGTCTTAATAATAGCGCATCGATTATCAACGATAAAACACGCAGACAGGATAGTGTCTGTTGATAATGGAAAAATTAATATTTACGACTCATTTGCAGAATATGAGAAAGAAAAAATGAGCAGTCTATAATGTGCGGCCTTGTTGGCTACATTGAATCTAGAGATAGCGCAAATTGTTCACATGATATTGATAAAGCGATTAGATCTTTAGAGCATAGAGGGCCTGATGCATCTGGAAAGGATGAGTTTTACACTAATAAAAAAGTTGGATTTGGGCATAGAAGATTATCAATACTAGATATTTCTGATGCTGGCAATCAGCCTATGGAATCATTCACTGGCCGATTTAAGATTATTTTCAATGGTGAAATATATAATCATTTAGAAATACGTAAATACATTCAGAGTAGATTCAACTTTAATTCATGGAAAAGCTCATCTGATACTGAGACGCTATTAAATTTGTTTGAGTTTCTTGAATTCAAAGATGCCCTTAAATTGATAAAAGGTATGTTTGCATTAACGTTATTTGATCTAAAAAAGAATTGTATTTATTTTTCTAGAGATAGAATCGGCGAAAAACCTCTATATTTATCTTTTAATGAATCTTCTATTCTTTTTGGATCTGAATTAATATCTTTGACAAAGTTTTCTTCATTTAAAAAAGATATTTCTATGGATGCTTTGTCCTCCTACTTTAAGTTTAACTACATCCCTTCACCTCAAACAATATATAAAAGCACTTTTAAATGTCCTCCTGGAAAATTTATATGTATCGATTTAGATAAATTCTTATTTGATAAGACGTATGATCATTTCGCTGATATTTTTGATAATGAGGGAGCTTTGCTTGACGCCTACTGGTCCTCATTTTCATTGTTAGATCGATTTGGATCTACAACCGAAGATTTTAATCAAGCATCATTAAGGCTAGAAGATATTATTTCTAAATCAGTAAAAGATCAGTTGATATCTGATATGCCAATTGGTGCCTTTTTATCAGGAGGTATAGATTCTTCTCTAATAACTGCCTTAATGCAAAAAGAAAGTATGGACAAGGTTAAGACTTTTACAATTGGGTTTGAAGATAAAAGATACGATGAATCAAATTATGCAAAAGAAGTAGCTGGCCATTTAGGCACAAATCATACAGAATTAATCTTATCTCAGGATGATGTGATTGATATCATTCCGAAGCTAAGTAAGATTTATAACGAACCATTTGCTGATTCATCTCAAATCCCAACTCTTTTAGTTTCTAAACTAGCCAAATCTGATGTTTCTGTTGCTTTATCTGGTGATGGCGGTGATGAATTATTTGGTGGATATAACAGATATTTTCTGGCACCAACAGTTTGGTCTATATTAAAAAAATTTCCTTACTCGCTTAGAAGTTTTGGTGCCAATATTTTCTTATCTTCTCCTAATTTTTTAAAAGTTATAGAAAATTCATCTAGGCTTTTCTATAAGAAAACACCAGTTCAACTGGTTGAAAAGATTCAATCTTTGTCAGCTAAAGTAAAAAATATTAAGTCAGAAAAAGATCTTTTTATATCATTAATTTCAGGCCATGAGGATTTATCAACACTCTTAAATTTTGATTCAAGTCCTTATTCCTCTGCTTACAATAATGAAATATGGTCAAACACAAGTTTGTCTTTCCAAGAAAAAATGATGTTTTTGGATATGATTAGCTATTTACCAGATGACATAATGTGCAAAGTAGATAGAGCTACAATGGCATTTAGCCTAGAATCAAGAGCTCCATTCCTCCACCAAGATGTAGTTGAAGCTAGTTATAAAATCCCAACTCAATACAAAATAAAAAATAAAAATGGAAAGCATATTTTAAGAAATATTTTGTATAAGTATGTTCCTAAAGACTTAATTGAAAGGCCTAAGCAGGGCTTTGGAATTCCTTTAGATGAATGGATTAAAGGCCCATTAAAAGATACTTTTTATGAATCGATATCTGATGAAAATCTGTCTCATAATTTGATTAATAAAACCAGTGTTAAAAAAATGTTAGATGATCATATTGATGGAAAAAGGAATTGGCAAAATCAACTATGGGCAATTTACTCGTTTCAAAATTGGTTTCATGAAAATGAAATAAATTCTTAACTATGCATAATATTTTAATACTAGGTGGAGACGGTTTTATTGGTAAGAACATATTAAATTATATGAATGAGATAGATTTTTTTAAAAATTATAAAAAGTTTTTAACATCCACCAATAAATTATACCCTGCCGAAGAAATGCCTGATAATTGTGAATTTGTTAATATTAAATTAGAGCAAGTCGATAAGATAAGAAGTTTAATTAAAGAAAATAACATTCAAACAATAGTTCATTTGGTATCAGGAATAATTCCTGCCTCAGATGAAAATGATTTCAGAAAAGAAAAATATAAAGTTATTTCACCAACAAATGAAATATTTTCTTTTGCTGCAGAACTAGGAATAAAAGTAATTTTTATTTCTTCTGGAGGCACAATCTATAAAAATAATTTAGAAGCTCATAAAGAAACGGAAGATTTAAATCCGATAAATTATTATGGCATTTCAAAAATTACTATTGAAAAGATGCTTCAGAGCCTTAAGTTAAATTCTAATCTAAGATATATCACCTTGAGACCCTCAAATGTATATGGAAATTTTTATAATTTGAATTCTAAGCAAGGATTAATTCCTAATACTATCAATAATATTTTAAAAAAAGAATCAATTACAATATGGGGAGATGGTTCAGCAAAAAGAGATTACTTATATGCGGAGGATTTAGCCAAGACGGTCTGCCAAATGATCCTAAAAGAAGACATATGTGGTGAATTTAATGTGGCATCATCATCTGTGCATAGTGTTTTAGAAGTCGTAAAGCTAATCGAATCAAAATTAAATATTCCTGCTAATATAGTATTTGAAAAGAAAAGAGATGTAGATGTGTCTTGTAATATTTTAGATACTACAAAGATAAAAAAAATTATAGAATTTAAGCCTCATAATTTAGACTTCGGGCTTAATGAGATTATAAAAAATATTCCTACCAAGAATGAATAACAATTTAGCAATATCCATACCTACTTATAATAGACCTTCAATTCTAAAATCTAATCTTATAAATATAATAGATCAGGCTAGAGAATTTGATATCCCTATCCATATTTCTGATGATAGCAATAACGAAGAAACAAAAATAGTAATAGAAGAGTATATGAAAGATTATGATTTATTGTTTTACATACAAAATACACCAAGCCTAGGTCATGACAGAAATATTGTTTCTTGTTTGTCTAATAAAGAATCTGAATATATTTGGCTTATGGGCGATTCTATGTCAGTTACTAATAACGCTATTAAGAAAATTTTAGATATAATTCAGCAAGAGTCTCCAAATATTATTAGCTGTGGTGCAGAAAATAGAAACTTAGGAATAGATTCTAGCCATATATATGATAAGGACTATATATTAGAGAAATTTGGTTGGCATAACACTTTAACTGGCACAACTATATACAGCAAAAATGCTTTAAATTTTGTTCAAGATTTAGATCTTCTTGAATGTAAAAATTTCCCCCAAATATCAATTATTTTTAAAGCCTTGAATAAAAAATGTTCTTTTTATTGGGAAAATAAACCCTTAATTTATGCCCATAAAGAAAAAGAAAGTTATTGGCAAAATAACATATTCGAGACATTTATCGATGACTTCTCAAGAGTTGTTTTTTATTTACCGCCAGAATACTCAAATCATCTCAAGTCAAAGGTGATTCCAATTCATTCTAAAAGAGCTAAAATTTTTGATTTAAAATCCTTATTAGTTCTAAGGGCCGAGGGGATTTTTGATTTTCAAAGATTTAAAAAATACTATAAAACATTTAAAAATAATAGTAGTACAAATCTTGTTTTAATATTTATGATTTCCGTTATCCCAAAGTCAATTTTGATTCCAATTCGTGCATTTAATAAGAACAGTTATAAGAAATGAATCATAATCAACGCCAAACCATATCTTGGATTATATTTTTTATATCGATGGCTTTCATTTCATATTATTTTGTATTAATAGCGATAAATGTCTCTAATGATTTTTCAGAATATACTGCTCTTGCAGATAGGTTAAGAGGCGAACCATTAAGCTATTCATTTGAACGTGAGCTTACAGAACCATTCTACTTAATAGTGTTTTGGGTTCTAAGCAATGCCTTCACCTCAAAGACTGTTGTGTTAATGGCTGGCCTTATACCATTATTTTTAAAGTCTATAATAATTAAAAGATATTCTTATTATCCATTTATTGGCCTAATATTTTATTTTGGAACTTTTTTAGCACTTCATGATGCAAATCAAATTAGATTAGCTGGAGCATGTATATTTATTTTATATGCCTTAATGGTGAGTAAAGATATTAGCAAAACTAAACTTATTCTTTTATCTATTGCTGCTACAGCATTTCACTATACAGGCATCCTTCTTCTTATACTTTTATTTAAAAATAGAAAATACCTAGCACTAATCTTAATGACCATCGCTTCTTTTCTATTTGTACCAATATTTGAATATATTGAAACAATTAATGAATCCTTCAAAATTTTTAACAGATACACAGCCGAAACAGAAAGTGTTGGATTGACCTCGCCATACTTTTTACTTCATTCCATTGCAGCAATTAGTTCTTTGCTAATATGGAAATCACTAAACCATGTTCAACAAAAAGGCGCGCTTTTTCTTCTTATGGGAGCCCTAGCTTTTATATTATTTCAATCTCTTGATATTCTTGCCATAAGAATCAGGGAGTTAGGTTATTTAGGAATAATACCCTTATTGTTTTCTTCCAAAGTAAGATTAACTATTCCGTGGATTGCAATAATTTCTTCAACGTCCTTAATTTTTTTGCTATTCATATATGAAGTTTGGACAGAACTATTGAGCTATATGATATGAAAGACCCACTTGTTGACATAGTCATAGTTAATTGGAATGCGGGAGGTTTTTTGCAGGATTGCGTTAAATCAATCGTAGCTAATAAAAATGAAAATATTGGCAATGTAGTGATTGTTGATAACGGCTCTACTGACAACTCTTTATCATTATTGCCAAATGACAAGACATATATAAATATAATAAGAGAAAAAATAAATCATGGTTTTGGAAAAGCTTGCAACATTGGTGCAACATATACAGATTCAAAATATATTTTATTTTTAAATCCAGATACTAAAATAAATGAATCTAGCATTGATAAGTCTATCAATTTTATGGAAAAAGAAAGTTCGTCAGATGTAGGTATTTGTGGTATACAGTTGAAAGATAAATATGGTACTACAGCATCATGTTCAAGGTTCCCATCACTTTTAAATATTTTTAGCTCTTCGATAGGACTTTCTAAGTTATTTTTCAAACTTGGAGCACCAATGAAAGATTTCTCGCATGAATCAAGCATAGAGGTTGATCAGGTAATGGGCGCTTTCTTTTTTATAAGAACAGACTTATTCAATCAATGTAATGGATTTGATGAGCAATTTTTTGTTTATTACGAAGAAGTTGATATTTCAAAAAGAATTAATAGTCTTGGTTTTAAATCAATTTTTTTAGCTGACTGTAATGCTTACCACGAAGGGGGTGGCGTATCTCAACAAGTTAAAGCTAAAAGATTATTTTACTCACTTAGGAGTAGAATTTTATATTCAAACAAACACTTTAATTTTTTAAGTTATATTGCTATCTATTTTTTAACTCTTTCAGTAGAACCTATTTCTCGTATCGGATTTTCTTTAGCAAGATTAGATTTCAAGGCTATATCTGAAACCATTAGTGCATATAAACTACTTTTTTTGTGGACTCTTAAAAGATAACAACCATACAAATTATTTGTTAATTTTAATTTTTGAATGCGGGTGTTAAAATAAAGACCAAATTTCGGGGTATAAAATGAAAGCAGTCATTCTTGCTGGCGGTTTAGGAACTAGGTTAAGCGAAGAAACATCACATAAACCAAAACCAATGGTTGAAATAGGTGGAATGCCAATCCTATGGCATATTATGAAGACATACTCAATTTCTGGAATCAACGAATTCATTATTTGTCTTGGTTATAAAGGCTATGTTATAAAAGAATTTTTTGCTAATTATTTTTTACATATGTCTGATGTTACCTTTGATCTAAAAAATAATTCTATGGAGGTACATAACGCTAATGCTGAATCATGGAAAGTAACTTTAGTTGATACTGGAAAGGACACTATGACAGGTGGCAGGCTTAAGAGGATTAGATCTTATATAGGCAATGAAGATTTTTGCTTCACATATGGTGATGGAGTTTCTGATATCGATATATCCTCACTAATAGATTTTCATGTAAAAAATGAAAAATTAGCAACAATAACTGCTGTGCAACCACCAGGAAGATTTGGCTCATTGGATATTAATAACGACTTAGTTGATAGTTTTCTTGAAAAGCCTGAAGGAGACGGTGGTTGGATAAATGCTGGATTTTTTGTCTTATCGCCAAAAGTAATTGATTTAGTGGATGGTGATGAAACGATTTGGGAGAATGAACCATTGACCGAACTGGCACATAAAAAAGAATTATGCGCATATCGTCATACTGGCTTTTGGAGGCCAATGGATACATTGAGAGATAAAACTACTTTGAATGATCTTTGGTCAAAGGATCTGGCTCCATGGAAAAAATGGTGATTGATAATTTTAACTCTGTATTCAAGAATACCAATACATTTATAACAGGACATACAGGATTTAAAGGTAGCTGGCTAGCTTTTTGGTTGCACAATCTTCATTCAAATGTTTCGGGTTTATCGCTAGAAGCTGAAAAAGAATCACATTGGAATGATCTTAACATGCCAATTGCTAATAATAATATTGGCGATATAAGGAATTATAATTTTGTTGAAGATTGTTTATTAAAGGCAAATCCTGAAATTGTTTTTCATCTTGCAGCTCAGCCATTAGTAAGAGAATCATATAAAACTCCCATAGAGACTTGGGAAACAAACGTTATTGGTACCGCAAATTTATTACAAGCTTGCAGAAAATTAAATAACGTCAAGACTATTTTAGTAATTACTTCTGATAAGTGTTATGAAAATATTGAAATTGATAAAGGATACAAAGAAAGTGATCGTTTGGGTGGTCATGATCCTTATAGTTCTTCAAAAGCTGCAGTTGAGTTTCTTGTTTCAAGCTTTAGAAGATCGTATTTTTCAGATGATGATTCTCCAAGGCTAGTAACAGCAAGAGCAGGAAATGTTATTGGGGGTGGTGACTGGTCAAAAAATAGACTTATTCCTGATTTAGTAAGAAGCTCTATTTCTGGAAATACATTATCAATAAGATATCCAAAGTCTACTAGGCCCTGGCAGCATGTGTTGGATTGTAATTATGGATATCTTCAGCTTGCTAGTTATTTGCTATCTAACTCGTGCGTTAAAGAAAATGCATTTAACTTTGGGCCTTCTCAAAACAGTAATGCTACAGTTGAAGAAATCTTAA
>CEVX01112505.1_pt1 | contig 29603 bp, 29 predicted proteins | sample 356561 | NCBI WGS metagenome assembly CEVX01 (sample SAMEA2623886, study PRJEB7988) | marine metagenome | biome: marine biome (ENVO:00000447); feature: surface water layer (ENVO:00002042); material: "saline water (ENVO:00002010), including plankton (ENVO:xxxxxxxx)" | depth 5 m | reverse complement strand
ATTATGAGTCCGTTGCTCTAACCAATTGAGCTATGGGCCCTTAAAAACTTCATTAAAATATAATGAAAACTTAAACGAATTTTTTATTTTATTATAATATTTTACATTATATTTATTCGTGGATAAAGTAAAAATTGGCATCATAGGAAAAGGATTTGTAGGGAGTGCTGTTCAGCATGGTTTTTCCCCTAATGTTGGTTGTGACGCTGAAGTCAGAGTTTATGATAAAGATCCTTCTAGATCACTACACACTATTGATGAAACTGTTAATCAAAGTGATTTTGTTTTTGTTTCTGTACCTACACCTTCAAACCAAGATGGTAGTGCAGATTTAACAATTCTAGAAAGTGCATTAAGTGATATTGCAGATATCACTATAAACAAAGAAACAATCATCTTAATTCGCTCTACTATTATTCCAGGAACAACTAGAAGCTTGCAATCTAAATTTACTAATTTAAAATTAGTTTTTAATCCAGAATTTTTGACAGAGAGGTCTGCAAATTTTGACTTCATTAATCAGTCAAGAGCAATATTCGGTGGGGAAAAAGCTAATACTCAAAAAGTAGCTGATCTATTCAGATGGAGATTTGGAAATTCTTTATCAATTTTAGAGACAAACTTTGAGTCAGCAGAATTAATTAAATATATGGCAAATACCTTTTTTGCTACTAAGATTTCATTTTTAAACGATATGAAATTATTAAGTGATAAATCTAATGCAAATTGGGAAGATGTTATTGAAGGATTTGTTCGGGATGGAAGAATAGGTCACTCACACTTGAATGTACCAGGTCATGATGGTCGATATGGTTTTGGTGGAGTTTGTTTTCCAAAAGATATACAAGCCATTATTCATTTTGCCGATAGTCATGATATAGATATGGCTGTTTTAAAAGGTGCCTGGGAAACAAATCTGAAAGTAAGACCTGAAAAAGATTGGGAACAATTCAAAGGAAGAGCGATATCTGATCTATCAGATGATTGATAAGTCAGCTTTATAATAAATAATGAAAATTTTTGATGCAATTTGGCTGACCGGGCAACCAGCAAGTGGAAAAACAACCTTAGCTAATCTACTTATAAAAAAACTTATAGAAGAGAATCCAGAGAATTCATACTTTAATATTGACGGTGATGACTTAAGAAATCTTTTCCAAAATAAAGATTATTCAAGAAAGGGTAGAGAAGCAAATATACGTTTAGGTATGAGTATTGCTGCCTATTTGATTAATAAGGGATGCATTCCAATTGTTTCATTGGTATCCCCATATATCAATCTTAGAGAAGAATTCAAGTCTAAGTATAAGGTGTTAGAAGTTTACTTACATACTACTGAAATTAGAGGTAGAGAAAATTATTTTGCAGAAAATTATGAACCACCAAGAGAGAATTTTTTGGATATGAATACAACGCATAAATCAGAAAAGGAAAGTTTAGATGAAATACTCAATGTTTATTGGTAGATGGCAACCTTGGCATGAAGGCCATAGATGGTTAATAGATCAAAGGTTAAATGAAAATAAAAATGTACTAATATGTATTAGAGATATGGAAACAGATAAAAATAATCCATATACATCCAAGGAAGTAAAAATAAATGTTGAGCAAGAGTTAAAAGATTTAGTAAAGTCTGAGAGAGTAAAAGTCATAATTATTCCAGATATTGAATCAATAAACTATGGGAGGGGAGTTGGATATGGTATTCTTGAGCATGTACCCCCTGAAAAAGTAGGCGAAATTTCAGCAACTAAAATAAGAGAAAAGTTATTTAGATAAGATTTGATGACTGTAGGTCATTTATAGCTGCTCTCATACCATCTTCCCAACTACATTTGTTAGCCAAACATCTTTTGTAGCCATTATGTGCAATATCTTTTAATATCCTTTTATCTTTGAAAACTTCATCAAGCTTTGAGCTTAATTCATCAGAATTATCAAAAAATATTGCTTCATTATCTTCATCATACAAAGATTCTATAAAGCTATTTCTTTTGACAATTAAGGCAGTTTTTTGAGCTGGAATTTCTAGCACTCTTCCAGAATAAACATTTCGATTCCATGAAGAATATAGACCTAAACTTGCTAAAGATTCAGAGACAATTTTTGGACATATTTCTTCATCATGATAACTAAAAGCAATCTTAGATTTAGAAATTTGAGAAGAATTCCATCCTGCTCCACCAAGCATAAAGTTAATTTTTTTTTCAGTTGCTACCGATACATACTTTTCATATTGAGGTTCATGATGACCGATAAAACATAAGTCATATTTTTTAGTTCCATCATTTGGATAGAAAATAGTATGATCATATCCCAATGCATTATAAAAAAAATTAGATTTAGAAATTTTTTTTAGATAGTCAATATTGAATTTATTGCATGTAAAATGAGCATCATACAAATCTAAACTATCTAGATAATTACTAAATTTATGTATACCAGCTTCAACATCATCAGTGCAATGGTGGACGATTATAATATTTTTATTAAAATTCTTTATTTTTTTCAATGTTTCGGGATAAACATATGTACCCTTATCAATCCATACTATGCCAGGATTATTTCTTTTGGTTGTTTTTAGTAATCGATCATTTAATATCTTTAGATTTAAACTATTTAATGATTTTTGTTCTAAGAATTGAAACCACCTTAGATTTGTAAGTATATTTTGCTGTAAAGTAAAATCAATAACGTCATAACCCATAGCAATAAAACCATTTTTTCTAGATCGACATGTACCACCATCAGGTCCACAATATAAAATTTTCATCATTTCGCGAGCAACTTACCAAATGTTTTTTCAAGAGTCATTAGAATATCTTCTCTATCAAAGTTTTCTTTGTAGTAGTCCTTGCTATTCTGTGCCATTTCATTCAATTCTTCTTTAGAAAGCTGACTTAGTTTGATCATATTTTTTGATAATGCTATATAATCTCCTGAATCAGAAGTTAATCCGCACTTAGCTTCATTAATAATTTGAGATACTTCTCCATCTGCATTTGTTAATATTGGTTTTCCTGAAGACATATATGGCTGAGTTTTACTAGGTATTGTTCTAGAAAATATTTCACTTTTTTTAAGACTAATTAATAGTGCATCTGATTGATTAAAAAAGTATGGCATTGTTTCAAGGGGGAAAGAGCCAAGAAAAGATATAGAATTTTTTAGATCATATCTTTTGACTTTTTTTAGAGCATCTTTTTTTGCTCTTCCTTCGCCTAAAACGACTAAATGAATATCAAGATTTTTAATCTCATTCATTGCTTTAATAAGAGTATCAAAGTCTTGAGCAACACCAATATTTCCTGCAAATAATATTGTAAATCCTTTAATTTTTTCCATTGGTTTATATATAAAATTACTTTGATCAATGTTTGTAAATATTTCCTCACTCCATTGAGGCATATATGTAATTACTTTATTATTTGTTTTTTCAGATACAGATTCGATAAAGCTTCTAGAAGAAACTAATATTTCGCTACAATTCTTATAAATATATTTTACAATAGGCAAAAGTATATTTGGTAAAAAGTTTGATTTTAAATTACCTCCATCTTTGACACTTTCTGGCCATAGATCTGTTACCCACATAACTAAAGGTATTCGTTTCATTTTTTTTATTATAATACCAGGTATCGCTATAGTGATAGGAGATAGTTGATTTACAAAAATTAAATCAAATTTTTTAAAACATAAGATGACTGCAGGTATAATGCTAAATAAGATGAATGATAGATAGTTTAAAAATAAATTTATTTTTGATCCATTTTTTCTTGGATATACTAAAATTCTAAGAATTGTTAAATCGTTAATTTTTTGATATCTTTTTTTGAAAATACCATAATTTTTATAATATTTTCCTTTAGGATAATTTGGTATAGGACAGAGAACAGTTACTTTATATTTATTTTTTAATAAATGATCTACAATATCATTTACTCGATTCATTTCTGGATTAAAAAGCGGGCTAATAATTAAAATACTATTTTTTTTATCCATAGCTTCAAAAACTTTTTAATCTTTGAACCATGTTTTCTTATTTATATAGTCTTTGTAACTCATTATTGATTTTAAAATTTTCCAGGATACTTGCTTTACATCATAATCTAATGGTATAGATGGGGGTTTACTATTGTATTGAGAAACACATATATCAATAGATTTCAATATAGTACTTTCATCTAAACCATTACACATTATTACAGTTCCTTCATCTATTCCTTCTGGACGTTCATTTGCCTCTCTAATAGTTATAGCAGGAAAGTTTAAAATTGACGACTCTTCAAAGATTGTTCCACTATCAGATATAACACAATAAGCATTTTTTTGTAAGTGTATATAATCATGAAATCCAAATGGAGGACTCTGTAAAATATTTTTATTAAGTTTAATTTTTTGTTTCGTAATTTTTTGTTTAGTACGCGGATGTAGAGATAAAACAATTTTTAAGGCATACTTATTAATTATTTCATCTAAAGATTTAATAATTTGATTTAATTTTTTAGGAGAATCCACATTTTCTTCCCTATGGATACTCGCAATAAAGTATTTATTTTTTTTCAGCTTTAATTTGGACAAAATTTTAGAATTATCTATAGATTCTTTAGAATATTCTAATACTTCTTTCATAGGAGAACCTGTTTTGATAATAGAGGAAGGATGTAATCCTTCGTTTACTAAATTATTTTTAGCATGTTCGCTATATGGAAAATTGATATCACTAATATGATCAACTAATTTTCTATTTATTTCCTCAGGTACGCGAACATCAAAACATCTATTTCCTGCCTCCATATGAAAAATTGGTATTTTTTTTCTTTTTGCCATAATAGTTGATAAACAACTATTTGTATCTCCTAAGACAAGTAATGCATCCGGTTTTTCAATATCAAATATTTTATCTGATTTTTTTATAATATTCGCTATCGTAGTTCCTAGTTTTTCTTCAGCAACATCTAAAAAGTGATCTGGTTCTCTTAACCCTAAATCCTCAAAAAAAACTTGATTTAATTCATAGTCATAATTTTGTCCAGTATGAACTACTACGTGGTTAACAAATCTATCAAGCAAAGACATAGTTCTTGAAAGTTTGATAATTTCAGGTCGAGTACCGAGTATTGTTAAGACTTTCACTTTACTTAAATTCCTCTAATTTTTTCAATAATATTTGCATTTCTTTGATATCTAAGCGTTTTGTATTGTCAGAACTGTATTCCTTTATTTCACGAACTTTTTTATTACCTTTTTCGAAATACTTCTCATAGTTTAAGTCCCTCTTATCGCTTGGTATACGAAAATAATTTTTTAAATTTTCAGATTTATACATTTCTTCTTTACTACATAAAACTTCAAATACTTTTTCTCCATGCCTGATTCCAATATCATGGATTGGATGACTTTTACATTTTTTTAATTCTAATATAGATTCTAACAAAGTACCCATAGTTGCTGCAGGTGATTGTTGTACAAAAATATCTCCATTTTTTCCGTTTAAAAAAGCATACTCTACTAAGTCTACTGCATCTTCTAATGTCATCATAAATCTAGTCATTTCTTTATCAGTGACAGTAATTGGAATATTTTGTTCAATCTGCGAAAGCCAAAGTGGTATCACAGAGCCTCTTGAAGACATCACATTACCATATCTAGTTAAACATAGACTTGTATTTTTTGGAGCATTTCTTGATTTTGCCACTACAACTTTTTCCATCATCGCTTTAGAAGTTCCCATTGCATTTATTGGATAAACAGCTTTATCTGTACTCAAGCAGACAATTTTAGACACTTTATGTGCAAATGCACAATCAATAACATTTGCAGTACCCATTACATTAGTTCTAACAGCTTCTAGAGGATGAAATTCGCAAGATGGTACTTGTTTTAGCGCTGCAGCATGAAATACAAAATCTACTCCAACCATTGCATCATTAATTGATTCTTTATCCCTGACATCTCCAAGGTAAAATTTAATTCTCTCATCCTTATAAAATTTTCTTTGATCGTCTTGTTTTTTTTCATCTCTTGAAAAAATACGTATTTCTTTTACTTCTAAATTTAAATATTTTTTTAGAACTGCATTTCCAAAAGAACCTGTTCCACCAGTTATAAGAACAATTTTATTTTTTAATAATTTCAACTTTATCTCTCTTTAACTATCATTATATAAATCATTGATCATTGACTCCCAAGAAGGAATTTTTATAGCCGTTTTTTTCTTAAATTTTGCAGAATTTAGACTCCTATTACATTGAAAACTACTATTACGATTAATTTTAATATTTAAATTAAATTTTTGATTTATCATTTTAATTAATTCAAACTTACTAATTGAATCTGAAGAAACTTGCCATACACCACTTAAATCTAGATGTTTATCTATAATATTTTCAATCACCTGAGCAAATGTTAATGTAGTTAATCCTGAATAAATAGCATTTTCAAATCCATCAATTTCAGTATTTTTTTGCGACTTAATCCATTCAAATAAACTTTTTTTATTGAAAAGTTCTGGTCCAATAAAAGAAGTTCTTATTGTTAGTGAAGTTCCTTCGTTTATTTCTCCCAAAAGTTTTGATTCTCCATACTTGTCTGTAGGATCAGGATGATCTGATTCCTTATAATTTCCTTTATTTCCCGAAAAAACACAATCTGTACTTAAATGAATTAACTTTATGTTATTTGTGTGGCATATATCATTCAATATGTGAGGTAGGAGGGAGTTAATCTTTATCATGTTTAGTATATTTTCAATGTCATGTCTTTGTTTAATCAATCCTATACAGTTAATTACAATATCAGGAGATATCTTCTTAATAGCTCCACTTAGGTTATTATATTGATTAATGTCATCAATAAAAATACATCGATTTTTTTCTAAGACTTGCTCAAAAAATTTACTTGATTTGAGATCGGACCGTTCTCTTAGGATGCTGAAAATTTTATATTTAGCTGATAGTTGTTTAATTAATGTATGTCCAACCATACCAGTACCACCTAGTATTAATAATTTCATATTAAAATAAATCTACAAATTCTGGATTGTTTCCACCAGTATTAAGCCAATTATAATATTCAGAGTATTTAGCATTTAGTCTATTCCAATTATGTTTATTTTCTACTAATAATCTGCCTCGATATCCCATTTCTTTTAAGTCTATTGGATTTAAACCTTTTGCAACATTGATGGTTGAAAGTAAGCTTCTTTCGCTTAGCTTCACTACCCATCCACATTTTTTTTCTTCAATAAACTTCCATGGAGTATGTTCAGATGTAATAACAGGCAGTCCATAAGACATGGCTTCAGCGATTACTAAGCCAAAATTTTCTGATTTAGAAGGAAGTATAAATACATCATTTTCAATAAATTTTTGTTTTTTATCTTCACCGGATACTTCATCCGAAAAAGTAATATTCTTTATACCTAATTTTTTTGTGAGTTTTTTTAAAGATTTATAATAGTTTAAATCTTCATAGTTTTTTTTAAATCCACATATATCCAAGCTTGCATTCTTGTCGTCAATCTTTTTCCATACTTTTATAAGTAGATCTAGACCTTTAATTGGATGGATTCTACCTAAATATAAAAATTTAGTTCCATTTTTATTGAAACTTTTTTTATACTGTGAGGGCATATTGATACCATTTGATATGATTGCAATCGGTTGTTTATAACCTAGTATCCTAATTTCATTTTTTTCTTTAATCGATGTAGCATGAAAACCATCACATTTTTTTAATAGCTCGTTTTGTCTGAAAATATTTTTAAAAAAATATTTCTTATATTTAGATATATTTAGAGCAGCTTGTGATAATGAACCTCTTGGAGAAACAATTATTTTTATATCGTTATCTTTTTTTGCCAATAGTGGATATATATTAGGCATTCTCCATAGACCATGATTGTGAATTATGTCCCCATCCTTTACTATTTTTTTTAGATTAGATTTAAATGTCTTGGATGATAAAATAGATTTTAAAAGAGGGTTAGTTTTATATTCATGAATTGTAAAGGATGGATTAAATACTAGGTTGTTCGAAATATCGCTTAGTTCACCATTTGTTACATGGAGATGAGTATCAATTTTTTCAACAAGACTTTCACATAAAGCTGGTACCGAATAAGAGTGACCACCAAGTTGTTTCTTGGCTATAAATGAGCAGATATGATGTACTGAATATGAGCTATTCATTTAATTCAATTCTTGTTGTATTTAAAATGCTTTCTAGTCCTTTATACATAAAAAGAGAGAATACATATACTATCATCATATTGAATATAAATCCGCCATAAGTACCGACAAACCAACTATCTATAAAACGACCTATATAGATAGCATTAACAGAAAATATTAATATTGTGTAGTTTTTTTCTTTCAAATTTTTAATTATAATTTTTGAAGCGTAAAATAGTAAAAAAGAAAAGTAAATAATAGTCAATATTACATATAACCAACCTCCATTCCAGTATGCCTCTACAAAAATTCCGGGACCAGTACTATTTGGAGCTCTTTCACTAAAACTACCTTGAACTAGACTGTTATATGCCGCGCCTGGATTTAAATTTGGTTTTTCAGGATAAATAAACCGAGGTATAAAAATATATTTAAAATTTTTAAAGGTTTCTCCTGGATAACCCATATCATATGCCTCTACTGCATATCCTTGATATTTTACATAAGATAATCGATCCCACCAAGATTGAAACGAACCAAGACTATCATCCATATTGCTATCAGATGCAGAAACATTTTTCATCTGTTTAGCTGCATTAATTGCTATTGACACTTCTCGACCTGATGTAATCCCAAAATTTCCCTCTCCAGCGCTCCTAAGGACCAAAAATAAATTTTGAATAACAGCGATATATAAAAAAGCAGATACCAACCCAGTTATTACTATATTCTTTAAATTTTTGTTATAAAAGAAGACAACGAATGAAGCAAAAATTATTGACATATATAGGTATTCCTTTGATAGAACTAAAAAAGAAGATCCCATTTCAATACCTACTAATATATAGAATAATATTTTATAGAGATTATTTGTTTGCCCAATATTATATAAAAGAAAAATTCCTGCGTAGATAAACGTAGAAAATACATGAGAAATTCCAGGAGCATTAATTCCAAGCTGTACTGAAGGAAAAATTATTGCATACTTAAAAAAAAGACCAATCGTTAATGTGTAAAAAAGCAATAATTTTTTATTGATTATTTTCACTGAAAGTTGATTTGGTAATGGAGAAAAATGATTTAAAATCAAAAAAATAAAATCAGTCAAACAAATAGTAGTAATATATATTAAAGCAATCTTAGACAATAACTCATCTGTCGTAAAAAAATAGCGTTGCATATAAGCAATTGTAATAGTGCTACCAAAGTAATAAACCAGCGGGCCTATACCAAAAAATAAAGTAGACATAAATTTATACCAAAAAAGAGGAGAAAAAAGTATATAAGGTATATTTTTATCATTAAACATTACAACTCCATAAAAAATATTATAGATAATAATGCTTGTAAATATTCCAATATTAAAAAATTGGTAATTAGGTATTAAAGAAAAATAAAAGAAAAAAAGAATTATAAATATAGAAAATAAAAAAATGGATAATAATCCTAATAGTAATGTAGAAGTTTGTTGTTGAATTATTCTATCCATCTTAATTATGCGTAATAAAGTAAGCAAAACTTAATATTTTTTTTTCTAAAAAAAATAATTTTTAATTTTCTTACTTGAAAAATAAATACTAAATTTTAAAATATGAAAAGTGAGTTTATAACACAAATCAAAGAAAAATTATCACAAAATATTGATCAATTAACAATACAATATAGAGAAGGTCATACGGGTACAAGAACAAAATTTTTTATTCTTGACAATCTCATTGATAATGAGTCAGTTAAATCTATCTATAAAAAATTTGATGGTGATTATTGGATACTTGAAGATACTTTTAGAGAAAAAAAATTAACTTATGCAAAATTAGATAATCTTGACCCAATACTCTCTAATATCACTGAAGCATTTCACGACAAAGAAATTGTTTCATTGGTATCAAAAATTACAGGAATCAATAATTTAGAATATGATCCATCTCTTTATGCTGGAGGAATATCAAAAATGCGTAAGGGAGATTTCTTAAATCCTCATATAGATAATTCTCATGATGGAGGAAGAAAACGATATAGGAGATTAAATTTACTATTCTATGTTTCTCCGGGATTAGAAGAAAATCATGGTGGAAATTTTGAACTATGGGATGATAAAGTAAAATATCCAGTCAAAATACCAGCAAAATTTAATAGACTAGTTGTAATGGAAACTGGAGACCATACATGGCATTCTGTAGATCAGGTTAAAACAGATCTTTCTAGGTGTTGTGTTAGTAATTATTATTTTTCTGAATCATCTCCAAGAAATTTTGAATATTATCATGTTACAAGTTTTAATGGCCGACCAAATCAACCATTGACAAGAATGTATAGTTCTATAGATAATTTTTTCAGACAAAATTTTGCTAAACTAACTGGATTTTCTCGAGGAAAAGAACGAGTACGTAAGGTATAAAAAATATCTACTATAATTAATTATTAGAAATAAAAATTTCTTTTATCTCTCATTCTATTGAATACCTATTCTTCTCCAGATTCAGTTCCTTCGCTGTATAACTATTATCAATTTTTTAATAGTTTTTTAGTGAGCATAAAACCAGATATAAAATGAGCTATATAGGTACATAATATAGCAAAAGGTATTCCATTGATACCAAAATTATAAATCATGATTGGCAAAACTATAAGATTTGTGCTTGCTGCAATAGTTTCAATCTTAAAGACAGTCCATGTTTTTTTAAATGCAAGACATATAGTTTCAAATAAATAACCAAAAACTAGAAAGGTAAATCCTATAGATAGCATTGGGAGTAAATAGTAATATTCACGAAAATCTTCTCCTAATATCAAGTTCACAATTTGTTGACTAAATAATGTAAATATTGTTATAAAAATTATTGAAATAGCCAATAATAATAAGCCATATGTTTTTATCACTTTTACCCCAGCAGTTTTTTTATTCATAGCAATGTATTTAAAATAGTAAGGCCTAAAAATAATATTAATTGTTTCATTGGCTGTTAAATATAGCATAGATACTAAGCTCACAATCGGAGCATATTGGCCTGCGGTACTTGTACCTAAGAAAAAAGCTACTATGTACTTGTCTGCATTATTTATGCTCCATCCAAAGATTTTTTGGAAAAATAAAGGTTTAGAGTAGGTAAAAAATTCAGAGAATTCATTCCAATAAAATTTCTTTTTTAGAGAATTTCTAAGATCTTGAAAAATATTTCTACCAAAAAACAAAAAACTTGTAAATAAATTTCCTAGTGAAAATCCATATAGAATACTTATAAAATCATTTTCATAGTATAAATATAGTAATACAGAAAATAAGGGTTTTGATGCTGCGATAAAAATTTTAAAAAAAGCATATTTTTTTTGCTCCCTTTTAATATTTGTTAAAACTTTAAACAAACCCACTAAATGTTCTGATATGAAGTAAATAAAGAAAACAAAAACCAAGAATAAAAAATTCGATTCAAACAAAAAGCTTAGTAATAGAGAAGATAATGCTAATCCACTCAAAAGAAAAACTAGCTTTGATGATAATAGCAGTGCTTTGTCTTCATTTTTTTCTGGAATGAGTCGTAAAAATGACTGAAAAAGTGAACCGCTAATAATATTATAAAATAATAGAGCAATCCCGGAGAATACAACATATTGTCCATAGTGCGTTGGAGTGACATATTCAGTGACTGCTCTAATTCCTGCTATCATTGCAATAGCACTAAAAGCATGACCAAAAAAAGACCAAAAACTCTCTTTTATTATGATATTATTTTTCAAGCTGTTCTATTTTTTAGTTAAAAACTAAGCAACTTGTAAAACATTTTTTTTATTTAAGTAATAAAAATCATGCTTAAAGTTTTTTAGATAGTTTTTATTTACTATTAGATAATTATTCTCATGAAATTGCTCCAACTCAGGATTCCATTTATCGATTAGTTTTACTTTGTCAGTAGTAATTTTACCAATTAGGTAATCAGTATTTTCAAAAAGATCAAATACATTCTTAAGATATGATTTAGAATTAATCCATCTCCAATTATATTCAAATTGGAATGCAATAATACTATTCTTATTAAACATTTCTTGAGATCCAAGAATTACATTAAAATCATTACCTTCGGTATCGCACTTTATATAATCAATCATATTAATATTATTATTTTTACAGAATAGATCAATAGTGGTAGTATTAACTTCCTCTACTTTTGGAATAATTTTTTTAGAATCTTTGTATATAACTTCGTTTTTAAAAAAAGAATTTGTTCCTTCATTTTCTCCAAAATTATATATATTAAATTCACCTACTTTATTTGAAATAGCTTTATTAATGATATTTATATCATGGTTTTTTTGCTTCAAATTCTTTTTGAGATTGATATATGTTTGATTAATTGCTTCAAATGCAAAGACGGACACATTTTTATCCTGATTTATTGCTAATGTGGTCCAAGTGCCAATATTTGCCCCTATGTCAAATAGAACTTTCTTTTCTTTTTGGTATGTTTTTAAAAAATATTTGAGAATATTTTTTTCACTAACATATGGATCCGCCAAGACACTGTCTATAAAACTTGCAGGAGAATCATCTCGAATATTTAAAAATATTTTTCTTGATATTCTCCAGACCATTTCAGTGTAAAAATTTTTAATAATTTTAAGCATTTTTAATCTATATCTCTGATAGACGATATAACACCTTGTACATCTCTGCCTAAATCACTTTTTAGGAAAAGCACTATATACACATAAAGAAAAGCTATGAATGAGAAAGTCACTATTAGACCTAATAACATATATCTAAGTCTCGGCCCACTTTTTCTTAATGGAAGATTTGGCGCATCAATTACTTGGAGAACATCAACCTCTTCCAGATATTTTATTTTTGTTAGTTCTAGCTCAACCTTTAATGAGGTATAAGCATTGCTTACTGCTAATATATCTCTAAGCTTTCTTGATTCTTCCATTCTCAATAATGGAGATTGAATAATATTAGAATTATTCACGCGAAAATCTTTTAAGTTTTCTTCTAAGCCTGAGAGTTCCATTGAAGATAACTGAACTTGACTTTTAATAATAGATAGTTCCTTTTCAATTCTTTCTAATTGAAAGCTAGTTAAGTCTTTTTTTAATTGCTCTAGCACTGCAGTCGCAATATCAAACGACAGTTGCTTATCATTTGCAGATATACTTATACTGATAACAGGATTATTTAGATTTTTGCTAACAGAGATATTTTTAGAAAGCTCTTTTCTCCCATCTAATTTTAATAATGGAATATTTGGATTTTCTGATGATTTTTTTTTGGAATATATTGAGTAAAGTGTTTCTTTTTCACCTTCATAATAAAAATCTTTTTCAAGAATTTTATTTAAAAAACTCCTACTATATACTACTTCTGGTATCATATCAAAATTAGTTGTTGAGGATCCAATAGACCCTACACTACCTCCAGAAAAAGACGACACAAATTTGCTCAACCCGGATGAATTACTTGATCCATCTTCAGAATTGTGAGCTAATTTAATATCAGATATATATATTCTATCCTGGAGGGTGTAATTAAGAATAAATACACATGAGAGTAGAAAAAAAAGAATACGTAATTTTTTTTTCTTCTTTTTTAGAACATACAGTGTTGCTTTTATAATTTCCATAGTATACGTCTATAAAATAAACGATATAATCCTATTTAGAAAAAGGTTTTTTATAAATATTCTAAAATTACATATTGTTTGATATCCATTTTTTTAGGATGAAAAGTGTCCAAGTTTTATACCATTTATTACTTGATCCAATCATTGAATTGGTTTCATTAGTCATCTCTTTTCCTAGCGATTGTTTTAGCCATAATTCAAAAGGGAAGGTAAACCCTTGTTTGGTTTGGTTTATAATGTCCATTGGTAAATTTAATGCTTCACTTAACATAGCTTTTTTACCTTCAAAAATATATTTTTCTGGAAGTGATTGAATTGTAGAAATAAAATTTTTATCTATGAAAGGAGTTCTAATCTCGGTAGACCATTTCATACCAAAGATATCGGAATCTCGAAGCAATTGATTTTTAAGATAATTATTCAACTCAAGTTCTCTAGTAATTGAATTAATACTTACATTTTTTTGTGAATCAAATTTTTTTTCAGAAAATTCATTAACTTTATATCCTAAAATTTGATTTGTAATATTTAAAGATTCATTTTTTGAAAAAATTCCTCTTAATGCAATATATGAATCTAACAAGTTATCTGAATAAAGTAAGTCTGGTATTCTAGAATTTTGTTTTTCCAATAATTTGTTAGGAATTATTTTTTTCAGAAGCTTGTCGGAAAGAAGATTATTTTTAATATTTAAATAATGATTTATAACCTTCATTCTTTTGAATGATGGATATCCACCAAAAAGTTCATCTCCTCCCAGGCCAGATAAAACTACTTTTAATCCAGTTTGTTTAGTGAATCTTGATATAAAATAAGTGTTAAATCCATCTATTGTAGGTTGATCTAAGGTATTAATAAAGTCATCTAAGGAGTCAATAGCTTCTTTCTCTTTTACAATATATTCATGATGATTTGTATTGTAGCGTTGAGCTATTTTTTTTGATACTCTTGATTCATCCCACTTTTTTTCTTCAAATCCTATACTCAGTGTATTTACTTTTACGAATTGCGAAGCAACTGATAGTACAGAAGTGGAGTCAATTCCTCCACTTAAAAAAACACCCGTAGGAACATCGCTTTCTAGATGATGTTTTACACTTTTTTCAAAACTACTTTTTACAATATCTAATGTATCTTTACGATTGACTCTTTTATTATTTTTTATAGTATTATTTTTATTATAATCTATTTTAGAAAATGAGTTTTTATTAAAGATAAGGTAATGACCAGCTTCTAACATAAATATATTATCTATAATTGTATCTGGTTCGTGAAAATATCCAGTAAGCAGATAGGAATTTATTGCCTTATGATTTAATTTATAGTCAAATTGTTTAGACTTCATTAAACATCTCAGTTCTGAGCAAAAAGATAGTTTGTTATTATTAAAATTATAATACAGAGGTTTAATTCCTGAAGAATCTCTTGCAATGAATATTTCTTCTTTCAAATTATCCCAAATTGCAAAGCTAAACATTCCAGAAAGATGTTTTAAACAATCTTCTCCATATTCTATGTACATATAAAGCAAAACCTCCGTATCACTTTTTGTACGAACATTAAATTTTTTATACACAAGTTTGTTTAATTCTTTATAGTTATATATTTCTCCGTTAAAAATAATATTAAATCTTTTATCGTAGGATTCTATAGGCTGATTAGCATTTTCTGAGGTATCAATTATAGATAATCTTGTTTGACATAATAAGGCATTAGATTCTGGAGAAAAGTAATAACCTTTTGCATCTGGACCTCTATGTTCAAGGTCTTTATGAAATTTATAGACAATCTCTTGATGTTCATTGATAGGAGATTGAAAATTTATTATTCCTGCTATTCCACACATTATACAAAACCTTTTAATTTTCCCCATGCATCATTGTACTTGATATCGTTAATACAATATCCACATGATTCTATATTACATTGGCATATAGAAACCCTATTTGGTCTCAACACAAGCTCTTTTGAGAAATAAGGGTCCCATTTTAATCTAAAATCTTGTGGAGCTTGTATTGTTACCACTTTTGTATCAGTAAAAGATGCAAGATGAGCTGGTCCACTATCATTTGCTATCATTGCGCTACCACATTGAATCAAAGATATAGTTTCATCTAATGTTGTTGTATTGCAAAGATTGTAATAATTATGAGACTGAAACATAAGTTCAGTTCTTTCCAGCCAATTTTTTAATTTTGCAATTATGCTATCTGCATCTTTTCTATCTTGTTTATTCCCGATAAAAACAATATCACCTTTATTACGTATCCATAGCTTAGCTATCTCAAAAAAATTATCTTTATTCCATTTTTTAGATGCTAATTTTGCACCAGTAGCAATAATGAGTACATTATTAAAGTTCTTTGTAATATCAGAAATTTTATTTGATAATTTATGTTGAGAAAATTTAAAGATATCGTTCTTCTTTGGTATTTCCATATTAAGGTTTTCAAAATTTCTTTCAACTTCATTTTGATAGGGATAGGGTATTTTTTCAGCATATATTTTTTGAAAAAACTTAGATCTAATAACATAGAATCCACGTAAATATTTAATATTTAATGTACTAAAAAATAATAAGTTTCTTAATTCTCTAAAGAAGGTAGTTCGATTTTCACTCATTATGAAACATAAGTCAAAATTTCTTTTACGAATCTTATCTCTCAAATGAAAAATTTTACCATCATAATAGTAGACTATTTCATCTACCATATCTTGTGACTTAAGAATGCTTGCTGATGAAATTAAATTTTTTGATCCAGGAGAGGTTAAGAGTAGAATATTAGCATTAGGATATTTCAATCTAATTTGTCTTATAGTGGGGTATGCTGTAATTATATCCCCAATATTACCATTTTTATAAATTATAATATTATTGATTTCAGAAGGTTTAGACCTCCATATTATTTTTTCTAATAGTAGAATATTATTTTGAACTTTTAATAGAATTGATATAAAGCTTATTTTCAATTGATCCATATTATTTGACTGTGTCTAAAAAGTAATTTTTACAAATATCAATTCCCTCTTTTAGGCTTGTAAATTTTTTATTATAGCCAATACTACGAAGCTTATCAATATTGGCAGAAGTATAGTATTGATAAATATCTGTAAGAGCTTCTGGCATGTCTATATAGTTTATATCTCTTGGAATTTTAAGAGAATCAAATAACGTTTCTGCAAGAATTAGAAACGGTTGTGGATTTCCCGTACCTACATTATATATTCCAGTAAACGAACTATCTTTGAAAAATAAAATTATATTGACAACATCTCCCACAAAGATAAAATCTCTAGTCTGATAACCATCCTTAAAATCAACATGAAGAGACTTAAATAAGTTCATATTTTTTTCCGAATATATTTTTCTTAGACCCCAATGGACTACGCTCGCCATCTTCCCTTTATTGTCTTCATAAGGCCCATATACATTAAAAAACTTTAAGCCAACCCAACTTGGAGGTGATTGAGATTGATTGACTGCCCATAGATCAAAATCATTTTTTGATTTTCCATACTTATTTAATGGCTCTAATTGACTTATTTTTGTTTCATCGTCATCGAAGCCATGATTACCTATTCCATAAGTTGCTGCGCTACTAGCATAAATAAGATGAGTTCTATTCTTTGTACAATAATTCCAAATTTTTTTTGAAAAATCTATATTTAATTTTTTGAGTAGCTGAGAATCATTGCATGTAGTATCAGTAATAGCTCCAAGGTGAATCACTAAATCAATATGAGTACTATCATCTTTTAGTAAAGCCTCACAATCATTGACCGATAAAGATTTATAGTACTGAAATAATTCCAATTTTTCACTTTTCTCTTCTAAATCAAAATGATCCACAACAATTAAATCTTTAATGCCTTGTTGGTTTAAAGATAGGACCGTATTTATACCTATAAATCCTGCTGCTCCAGTAACTAATATCATTAGATATATTTACTTAATTCTGTTTGTTCTATTGGCGTAGTACCAAACTGACCAACTACATGTTGTGCAGCTAAGTTCGCTATTTTTGCTGCATCAACTAAATTATTACCTCGTGAATGGTATGTAGCTAATGTTGAAATGACCGTATCTCCTGCACCACTCACATCAAATACATCCTTTGCTTTTGATTTTATATGACAGAATTTTTTAGAATCATAAACAGTCATACCATCTTTTCCTCTTGTTATGATACAAGTTTTAATACTAAAAGTGTCACAAATAAATTTACATGCCTCTTCAAAGTTCTTATTAGTAATAAGATCATTTTTATAAACTGCTTTAGTTTCCAAGATATTTGGAGTAATGCAATATGCGTCTTTATATTTAGTAAAATCAGAACCTTTAGGATCGATAAAAGTTTTTATTGTTTGAGATTTAGCCTTACTAAGGACTATATCTAAAAGATCATTACTGCAAACTCCTTTTTTATAGTCACTAATCAATACAAAATCTACTTTTCTTATTAAAGACGCTACTATTTTAATTAACTGTGACTCATTTTTTTTTGAATAAGTATTTGATTCAACATCCAATCTAAGTAATTGTTGGTTACTGGCGATAAATCGAGTTTTTTTAGATGTTATAGACTGATTATCATAGACGATAAAATCTGTAGATAAATTTTCTTCATTCATAATATCAGATACAGAATTGGCAGCATCATCCTTTCCAAGAATTCCAACTGAATAGACATGATTATCTAAATTATTAAGATTTCTTGCTACATTTAGAGCTCCTCCTAATACAAATTTTTCCTTTATATAATCTAAAACAGGTATAGGAGCTTCAGGAGATATTCTACTGACATCTCCAAAAATATAGTTGTCCAATATAAGATCACCGATAAGTAAGACCTTCATTTTCTATATAACTTTCATTGGTTAATAATTATTATTTATTTTTTTTATCCTCGTCCTTATTATAATATAATAATAGCAAATAAAATAATCTTAAATAATAGAATTAACTTCTCATTAGAAATTTTTAAAGGTATTTTTATTGAGTGAAAAAAATTAAAAAAGTACTTTTCAAGGGACCATATTTCCCCTCACATGATGAAAATCTCATGAGCAATGAAGGTGACTTAGGGGCTGCACGAGCAGATTTTCTAAAAAATAGATTTACAAATGTAGATTTTTTATTAAAAAGTAGATATGATTGGATGAATGAATACCTTGAAGAAGATATGAAGATAATTGAAGTAGGTTCAGGATCTGGTTTATCAGAGCTATATTTAAATCAAAAACCCTTAATAACTGATGCTGTAGATAATCCTTGGGTTGATAAATATGTTGATGCAACAAAAATGGATTTTGAAGATTCATCTATTGATATTATCATTGCTTCTCATACTATCCACCATTTTTACAATCCTGCAATGTTTTTCTTTGAATGTGAAAGAGTTTTAAAAAAAGGAGGTAAGATAGTAATATCTGAAATACACACATCTTTCTTTATGAGATTTCTTTTGACTGCGATGCGACATGAAGGATATTCTTATGATATCGATATTTTTAATTTGAATTCAGTTGTTAATGATAAGAGAGATTTATGGTCAGCAAATTGTGCTGTACCTGAAATTTTATTTGAAAATAAGAGCGATTTTGAAAATTACTTTACGAACTTAAAAATTGATTTAAAAGAGTATTGTGAGTTTTCTATTTTTCCTTTATCTGGTGGAGTTACAGCTAAAACTCCTATGCCTAGATTGCCAATCTTTATACTTAAGTTTTTTAATTTTTTAGATAAAATACTTGTAAAGCTATTTCCAAAAATATTTGCTTTAGGAATGAGGGTGGTAATATCTAGAAAATAGATTTTTATTCTTTCCACAATTCAGGGTATTTTGTACATATTGCATCAAATTTCATGTTTTTAGATAATTTTTTAAATTCATCTATCATTTCTATTGGATGTTCCTGAAGCTCAGGAGATACTAAACATATTTTAAAATGCTTCTTAATAGTCTTATAATCTTCTTCACTTAATTTAAATTTATCAAAACAATCTATCCATACCCAATCTACTTTATTTCTAAACTTCATAACAAATTCAAGAGGTTCATACTTTGAATACCTTATTGAAATTTTATTACAGTCGTTTTTAATCAAGTTCACAGTTCTTGGAATGGAGCAATCAAGAAAGAAAAAGTTTTTAATTGATTTTTCCTCTAATTTTTTAATAATTATTTCTTCTGGACCATCACACTTCATATTGATAATCAAAAACGAATGCTTAAAATGTTGTAAAAAATTTTCAAAGGAGACTCCGCTCTCAAATGGTTCATGGTTTAATATAATTTCATTATTATATATTCTGATATCAATCTCAATTCCATATTGATTAGATACATTATCTAAATCTTCAATTGAATTGATTCGATGTTTTATAAGTATAGTTTTATCAATTATCATTTTTCTTGATATCCAAAATATAAGCAAAAGTTCTAATAGATAGCTTCAGTTTTGTTTTAATCGACCCACCACCCTTAGCTTCACCATACAGTCTTTCTTTAAATACGACAGGAAAATCTATTATATCATAGTGTAATTTTTTAGCAGTATATAGTAGATATAGGTCAAGTGAAAAGTCATTTGGTGCTTTATCTTTTACTTTTTCATAAAAAGTTCGAGAAAAAATTTTAGGTTGAGCATTTATATCATAAAAAGGTGTTTTTAACATAAAAGTGCAGACTGTTCCCATTAAAAATGTAAATATATTATCTAAAATACCTCTTTTTAGTCTCTTTCCTTTTACTATAATATTCTTTGAACTTTTTTTGATTAAATCAAACCCTTTTAAAACATCCGCAACATCTGTTTGTAAGTCTGCATGTGTCCATCCTAGAAAATCGCCGCTAGAAGCTTTGAGGCCGCTCATTATGCCATGTCCATAACCAATATTTTTTTCGATTGATACAATTTTTAGGTTATTAATTTGAATTTTTTCTATTAGATCAATTAGTACTTCTTGAGAATTATCAGTTGATCCATTATCAACAATAATAATTTCAAGTGATTTTTTATTGTGTATTTTTGTAAGTGATTTTAGTAATAATTGTAAATTATTTTCTTCGTTAAAGCACGGTATAATAATGGAGTATTTAATTTTTTGCATTTATAAAAATTAAAGTTTTGAAACCCATTTTTCCATTAATGATTTTTTTATTTTCAAAGTTTTGAGCATTAAGATATCCAGCTATTTTTTTATGTTTATTTATATCATAAGAAACAGTAAGCAAACCTGGGTGTGTTTTAGTTTCTCTGTCAAAAATATCTATAATAATAATATTATACTCTTCAATAATCTGATCTAAATCTTCAAAATTCAGAGCAGTACCAAAAGTTCCTACATTGGAATGTTTTGATTTAGTACTATTTAGAGACTGCTCAATAGATAACCCATAAATAATTTTTGATATCAACCTTTCATTCATACCAATATAATAAAACTGGTCAGTATATTTTTGTTGAGATATAAAATCATAAACTTCACTATTAAGTGAAAAATTATTAGCAAGTAGAGATTTAAAATTGACCTCATTAGGATAAGCAAATATTGGTATGTATAGTTTAATATTTATTATAATGGACAATATCAAAACAATAGGAATAGAATTTTGATAGGATTTTTTTTCTAGAAAGAAACATATTTTATACAATCCAAGAATTGCAAATGGTAGAGCATATTCTACATGATATCTATAGGTAAATTCATAACCATAGAATGGTACTATTATAAATGCAAAAAATAGTATCAAAAAAGTAAATAGTAAAATGAAGCTGTTTTTTGGCTTTTTAAAATTAGGTGCTATACCAATCAGGAGAAAAATAAATAGCAAGATATTCAAATTATTAATAAAAATTTCAATATAGTTATGAGATAAAAAATTATTATTTCCCATGTTATTTGTAGACGGCGTTCCATAAATGACGCTGTATAAAAATATTGGAGTAGATAGAAGTAGGGGTGAGATAAACGCAGTAATTTTTTTTCTAATTTTATTTTCTTGTAATAGATATATTATAAAAAGAGGGATGAATAGTAAAAAAACTGACTGCCTTATAAGCGATCCAATTGATATAATAAAAATCCATTTGAAAAAATCAAATTCCGTATGTTCAGAATTTTTATATATATCAATTAGAAAAATAGTTAGAATCATAAAAGCATAAATTGAAGGCTCTATAGATAGCGATGTAAATAAAAATAATGGAGTAGTCAGAATTACGCTTAAAAACAAACTACTATTCACTATTGAAAAATCTTTCTTTAGGATATTGAAGAAGTATGATAAAAAAGTGCTCGTAATGATTAATTGAAAAATTCTAATTCCAATTTCACTAATACCAAATAAAATACTTGAAAAGAAGATAGGAAATAACCTTAATGGAGGATGCATAGATTCCGTACCTCCACTATATATAATACCAATTCTTAAAAATAAAAAAATGATTGTTAAAGCAAAAATTTTTGTATAAATATTTTTTTGAGTTCTAAAAAATTTTATTAGCCCAATAAAAAATAGCAAGATTAAAAGATTGGTTATATAGATGAATATATTATATGAAATATTTTTAATACCGGGTAATAGTTGAGCAAGAAATATACCATGCTTGAACGCTTCGGTAACATGCGCTGATTGATCATTGTAAAACCAAGAAAAAATTCCATCATTTATTAATAGGAGCAATGATAAAAATAGAAGTAAGGTAATCTTTATATTACTAATACTTATTTTTAATTCTTTTTTCTTATGATAATGATCTAAAAATAAAAAAATATATGATAGAAATAATGCAATAATTGAGCTAAAAATAAGTAATAAGTGATTATCGGATCTTGTTATAAAGGCACCAAACAGTCCATAAGTCCATATTGTTATAAATAACATTATTTCATAAGGACTATAGAATATATTAATAATATTATTTTTAATGTATGCCATAATCTTCTTGAAAGAACTTTTTCCAATATTTATAAGTTTTTAAGTCGTTTGGTGTCCCCCAACAAATATATTTTTCAACTTCAAAAATACCTACTTTTAATCCATCTTTAATTAATAGGTTCATCATTTCATCAACATAGAATTCGCCATTGACTCTTATATCTTTTTTAATTAACTCTTTACCGTAATGAGTAAAACTTTTACCATTTTTGAACCAAAATGTTCCTACAATGGCATGATCACTTACAGGATCTTCGGATATACTTTTTTTGCAAGATATAGAATCTGCTAGTTGCCCGTCTTTAGTGTTCACCCAGCCATACATATGAGGGTTTCTAGCTACTGTTGCATTATTTCGGAACGTCCATATTATTGCATCTAAATCTTGATCTTCCAATAGAGCACTAAACTTTTTTTTATTCCATATAACCGAAGAATCACAGGGGCTTATTAGTAGAGAGCTTTTCTGTGGTATGCTATTCTTGGCCAATAAGCAAGTACTAACTTGTCCATCTGTTGGTCTATTCATTAAAATTAGTTTGTTATTTGAAAACTCATGATTGATAGTTTTTTGGATAGTATATTTTTTTTCAAATTCTTTTTTTGTGATAAAAATATAATTATTTGCGTCAGGTAGGCACGTAGTAGCTTTAATGAACATTTCTTGATTATCTACCTTAATAAGCGGTTTCGGATCAGTGAATCCTTCATCTTTAAATCTTTTACCTTGACCTCCCATAGCCATAAGTATTGTATCAATCATTTAAGTGTACTTTTTCTATAATTTGCCATTTTAAATTATACTCATCATTTTCTGCAATTGCGACAGAAGATATAGGTATTTTATGATCCAATAATAATTTGATAGACTCATCAATAGCACCACCCTTTTTAATTGATTTATGTTGTCCATAAGCCAAGCTCATATGAGGATTATAGCAATTGTTTTCTTTGCACTTAAAATGCTTTAAAGTTTTAGTTCTTAATTCCCTAATAATCGAATTCATTTTAATATTAATGAATAATGATTGAAAATAAGTATTTCCAATATCAATTTTGTCTGGATCTAGTGTAAAAGGTTTTTGATTGGACAATATCACTTTTAATTTTTGTATACTATAATCTTTTGAGTTATTAAAGCTGCTTGCAAGCGTAATATGTGGAATAATTTTTACAGAATTGAGACTCTTAGTTATATTTCCTATGATAGATTTGTAATTAATTATGCTTCTGTCTGGTAATAGCCATATTGATAAGGTTTTTTTATAATTCATCTTTAGAATTTTTATTTATATGCTAGAATCAAAGAATATTTCTTTCCAATAAAGATATTCTTGTAAATCTTGCGGAGTGCCCCATTGCATAAAATATGGTATATCATAAATTTTAATTTTTTTATTATCTTGAATCATATAATTATAAACTAAACTAACATAATACTCTCCACTTAAAGTATTGACATCATTATAAATAGCATTAAAGTATTTTTTTATATAAGACCCTTTTTTAAAATAGTATGTTCCAGAAGATTGCGGGCAATCCATTTTATTTTTTGTAAAACTAAATTTCTCTCTTATTTCTAATACTGTATCATTCTCACAACGTGTTGAGGCATAGTAATTAGATCCTAAAAGATGAGGGTGAAATCCTTCATAGGTGATGATACTTCCATCAGGACTTTCTTTCTTTATAAAATCTTTAAAATTTTTATAGTCCCATCTCCAAGAAAAATCGCAATAGTTTACAATGAAATCTTCTTGATCATCCTCTATATGGTCAAGTATCTGCAAGACAGCCATGACTGGACCAATATTGTAGCTTCTATCTACGATATAAACTTCACAATTTTTTGTCATACTTTTAAGGACTTTATCCAGCTTATGGTTTTCAACATGTAGTTCATTAATTACAAATATAAAATTATCATCTTTATCAAATCTGTCTACTACATGTTGTATGATAGGTTTTCCTTCAATCTCAATAAGAAATTTTGGTTTTTCATAACCAGCTTCCATAAATCTTGTACCAAGACCTGACATTGGAATAATGATATTCATTTTAATAACTCCTGCCTGTATTTTTCTGCATCCCAATTTACTAACTCATCTACAGATTGTTCATCTAGATAGCAGGGAGTAAAACCATTCAGTTTTGCAAAATATTCAATTTTCATTTTATTGATAAATAACTCTGTTTTAAACATTGCTTCTTTTTCACTAGAAGCATTAATTAACCATTGGTAGCTATTATTTAGAAATCTATAAATAATTACATTGTCTGTATATTTCAAAGACATAGCAGCTGTTTGTGCAACAATCCCCGCATTATAAATAGCAGAATCTGGATATAGATGAGGTAGATTAAAAATCTTAACTTCTGAATCAAGCTTAAAAATATCCAATCCTTTTTCTCGAAGAAAATTATTATTAATAAGATATCCTTGATTTAAAGACTTACTTAGCAATTCATTCTCTTGTTTATACTCCTTATAAATAATTTCTTTTTTTAATCGGCTTTCTATAAACTCATACCTTTCTTTGATAGATTCTTCTGATGGTCCAGTAATAATGATTCCATGATTAAATAAAAATGTAATTTCATTTAGCATAGATCGTTCTTGCATAATTTTATCGGTAAGTATGATTCCTGGTTTACAATAATCCACGTATGACATATTATCATTATCGTCGCATAGTTTTCTAATAATTTCCTGTCCTTCTTCAGTGCAGGTAAAAATATTGATTATAGTAGGGTGGAGGTGAAGTGTATATTTATCTCCGAATACATGAAAACTTAACTCGATTGAAGGTCTATCTTTACCAGAAATTTTCTCTTCAATTAATGCATTATATTGATTTTCAAGATTTTGTTTATTATAAATTTCTAAAACGCTTCGAATATCTTCTTTTGATATATTGCATGAAATAACATCGTTCTTATCTTTGATATCTCTAAAATGTTTCCCTGATTTTTTGATATGTATTATATCATCTTCTTTAATAGATATATTTCCACCAGCGCCTTGGACATAGTTATCATTCTTACCAAAGTGATTATGGAGTTCTATTGTTTTTTTTATATAATCCATTACAGATTATTTTTTTACTGAACTCGACAGCATTGTTAGGATAGTGATTTGAATTAACAAATCATTTGATGATAGATTTTTGTCAAAATCTTTATTGATAAAATCTAAGGAATCTCTCATGTACCCGATATATTTATTAAAAAAGTCTTTTGAAAATTTTCCATTTAGTTCAATAATTTGAGAATCATTATTGTAATCAAAATAGTGGTTAAATTGACAATCTTGATTTTGATCACTTTCTATATAATCAATTAGATAACTTAAATCCCATTTATTTTTAATAACCAATTGAAGAGTTATATCATCTTTTTCAAGACGCTTTCTGATAATCAAGTCAGAAAATTTTAACTGCGGTCTTATATAGTTTTGTGAATCAGGATTGCGTTGTGCAATATTTTCTTTCACTTTTTCTTTGCTATAACCTCTTTTCTTATGATCTCTTTCAATTTTCCATTTTTGTCTTAATCTTTCCTCTGGATCTAAGAATATCTTTAAATCAAATAATCCTCTCATTTGAGGCAAATAAAGTACATGAAGCCCTAAGAAGCAAACTGTATCATTTGATGATATTGCTATAGGATTTGAAAATTTTCCATCTGAATGATCATAATTTGATTTGTATATAGACCTTCCTTCTTTTAAGTTTTTTGTGTTGTTAAATTGAAGATACAAATTATTTGCTTTTGGATTTAGATGTGTAAAAGCTTTCCATTTTTGATGACCTCTTTCCCATTTGTGATCATCATCTCCTTGCACACAAAGAGTATCAGTTGCAAATATTGAGTCAATGACTTTGTATGTATAGTCTTTTCCGCTACCGGAGTCACCTCCCACACCAATCATTAAAGGTTTATTGCGATATCTATTTAAATTATTATGGTCATTTCCAAGCTTGGAAATTAAAAACATAATATATATCATCGATCCTAATAATGGAGTGAAAAGTAAACTATTAAATTGAATTTCATTTGTTTGTATGAAGTTTAGTATTTGAATACCATTAAATATTTCAAATGTATTCAGCAATGAATATTTTGTAGAGAATAAAAAGTATAGTAAATAGAAACCGTTTAAACTGATAATAGCGAATCGCGGAAAGTCAGGGTATATAATAAAGCAGTACACTATAAATGGATATACCCACATATACCAACCTGGAGAAGGAGCAACAAACATTACTAGAGACATAAAGCCCAGCGCTAAATACATAATTAAAGTGCTTTTAGATATTTTATTATAGCTGATAAAGTTTAAATAAAATATTCCTAGTAAAAGAGGGGTTATTAGTAATAGTAATGATTGATTACCATAGCCGATATATAAATCATAAATCCAGCTTTGAACACTTGATTTTCTTACAATTTCAATAAATCCTTCAGAGCTATAAAACGGAAATTGAAAGATATAAAAAACAGAATATGCTATAACTGAGAAGAGGATAGATATTCTTCTAGACTTTTTCCCAAGATAGGTCGCAATAAAAACTAAAGCAACAAGTGAGCTAAACTTAGCATTTATAGCTAAACCTAATACCGCTGCTGACATTAGTATCATCTTCAAACTATCTTTTGACTTAAATAATACCACAAGAGATAGCAAGATAAAGAACGTTGGGATAATATCTAATTGTGTATAAAAATAATTAATATACAATACAATTGGAGAGCAAAAATAAAGATAAAATACTTTTCTTTCTTCATTGATCAATAGCTTTAATAACAAAAAATAGATTCCAATATCAAAGGCAAGTAGCGTTGCTGAGAACGCAATTAATGAAATATTTTCTCCAAAGATAAAAGAGAATGGAGACAGTAAGAGTGTAAAGAAAGCTAAGGGGTATAACATTACTGGCCCATATGGAAATATGGTAAGCTTATCTAAATCATAAAAATATTGCCAAGGATTGTCATAATTGGTTACAAAATGGTCTACGAATGGCATTAAAAGTACTCTGGCATCTTGAGATGCAAACAATGATCCTAAAATTATCTTCAGGATACTTACAAAGATTAATGGCTTTATAAAATTCTTCATATTTTAAATTATAAAAGTTTTTATGTCATAATTAGACAAAAATATATCTTTTTTTGGATTATCACCAACGCAGAATATTTTATTGTAACTAGTATTGGTGAAGTTTAATACTTTTTCAGCAAATTGTTGACTTGGTTTTTCTATACCAACTTCTTGAGAGGTAATGATTTCTGCGATATATCCGTTTATTTTAAGCTTCTTGATTTTTAAAAACTGTAATCTTGCGTTAAAATCTGTTGCAATGACAATAACAATATTTTTTTCCTGAAGTTTTTTAAATGTTGGGACAACCCAATCAAATAATTCAATTTTTTCAAAAAATGATTTCCAGTATATATCATAAAATTGGAGAGTATTTGTAGTCGAATCTTCTATAGATAATATTTTACACATTTGTTTTAAATAAAGAAAACGTGAGTGCATACTAGATGTATTCTTCAGTTGCTGATTTATAGAATGCCTTGCTTTGAGGTAGGCATTTAAAGCTGTTTTTTCATCAATATTGAAGTTGTCGTCAATATTCTTTAGTACTGATGATACACCATTGTGATTGCAGGTTTCATAATCATATAGTGTTTGGTCAAGATCAAAAACCGCATAAGAAAAATTATCTAATTGTTCGGAGTTAATAAATTCTAATAAATCTTTAGTTTTTTGATTTTTAGTCCTCATAGACATATTTTAATAAAATGTACTTATGAATTCTACGTTAATAAATAATATTTGTGGATTTGATTGCTATTATTAGATTCAAATCATAATGACTGCAAGACTATTTATACTATTCATTACTCTATTATTAATGCCAATCTTTTTATTATTAGCTATTATAATATTGTTAGATGACGGCTATCCATTTTTATTTACCCAAGAAAGGGTAGGTATTAACCAATCTAGATTTAAGATATATAAATTTAGAACGATGAAAAAAGATATGGGTGACATTCCAACACATCTTTTGAGCAACAGTAGCTCCTACGTGACAAAAGCTGGATATTTTTTGCGAAAATTTAGTTTAGATGAATTACCACAATTATTTAATATTATTTTTGGAGATATGAGCCTAATAGGCCCTAGACCTGCATTATATAATCAAGATGACTTAATTAATTCGCGAGAAGAAATTGGTATTAATAAATTAAAACCTGGTATTACAGGTTGGGCTCAGGTTAATGGTAGAGACGAATTATCTATAAAAGAAAAAGTAGATTTAGATTACTACTATTTAAATAACAAAGGATTTATTATGAATCTAAAAATAATCATTATGACTATTAATAAAGTTCTATTTGCAAAAAATATTTCGTTATAGTTTATGGAAATGATAGTAAGGCGCATATTAAAAAAAATTATTAATCAGGATAGGTCTATAAAAAGACTGATTGTAATGATTAATGACGGCTTGATCAATATCTTCACATTTACTGTTATTTCATTTTTTCTTGAGGGATATGTGCTGTATGAATTTTCATTCTTTGTTTTTCAGTTTGCAATAATCTTATTTTTTATCTTCTTTAGAATTTATGATAATGTTATAAAGCATATAGGAGGTAGTTATATATATAAGCTATTGATTGCCTTGTTTATACCACATTTTTGCTATTTTCTTTTCTTACAAACCTTTCTGAATAATCTTAATTATGAACAAGTCATAGTATTCAATTTTTTTACTACATTTTCACTGATTGTAATATCAAGAATATTTGCAAAGTCTATATTATATCAATCTCCCCATAGGACAGAAAATATC
>CEVX01098051.1_pt1 | contig 30752 bp, 25 predicted proteins | sample 356561 | NCBI WGS metagenome assembly CEVX01 (sample SAMEA2623886, study PRJEB7988) | marine metagenome | biome: marine biome (ENVO:00000447); feature: surface water layer (ENVO:00002042); material: "saline water (ENVO:00002010), including plankton (ENVO:xxxxxxxx)" | depth 5 m | reverse complement strand
AGCAATATAGAATTAATAGAGGGAATAGATGAAAGATGCGACTGCCTTCCAGTTATAGGCTTTATCATTGGGAGTATCTCTTCTGTGGACCTATTAATTAAAGGAATAATTGCTGTTTCAAAGTCTCCACTTGAATTGTTTATTGTATTGTCTCTAGTTGCTTCGTTTTCTGGCACAATTCTCAAGAAACCATCTTCAGCAATAGTACTAAATCCATTAACTTGGATGGTTCTAAGATACACATTCCATACTTGTTCTTTGTTTAGACTTGCGTTAGAGAAGATTGTAATTTTACCTTTTACTCTTGGATCTAAAATAATTGTCTTTTTTGAAAATTGGGCAATATCCTGTGTTACTTTTTTAATATCAACATCTTCATAATTTAATATAATTGAATCTTGCGCATTGATATTATGAATAGAAATCAAAAAGAGAATAGGTAATATTTTTTTAAATCTGATAATCATATTTATTTCCCGACAAGATTTTTGATTTTATATAATTTATCATTATTTTTAAATATTATTTCATCTGTGCCAACCTCGACTAGCTCAAACTTACCCTCGATTTTTTCACCTTTCGAAACAACATATTCTTTATTACCCTTTTTTAAAATTACTGATGCGTAATCTGGTCCTGAACTATAACCAATAACTTTATAATCAAATGTAGTAGTAGTTATCTCACTAGATACTACTTCTGAATCCATTTTATTATCAAATGCAAGATTTTGCATATCTGGTATTAAAACATCTTTAATTTTAGGTTTTTCAGATAACGTATAAAAAAGATTTAGCATTAAAAATAACGTTGGTAATAATAATACTAACAACACTATGTTTTTTACTGATAGATAATTCATATTTAAAAGAGCTAATATCTTAGCTTACTTTTTAATATGATTCATTATTAAGAAATGCCGGAAACTTTAATTACTTTGTTAAGCCTGCCAGACTTCATAAAAGAATGAAATTTGTTCCATATAGATTTAACCATTAACAACTCCTGAAGACATTTATGTGACATATATGTCACGTGAAAGACACATTTTAGTTGCATTATTGAGCAATGTAAAGCAAAAATGTTAATTTTAAGGCATTTTAGGCAGCGAAAACCAAAAAATTGAGCCCTTACTTGGCTTTGAATCTATTCCAACTTCGCCGTTTAAGCTATTCACAAGATGCTTTACAATCGCAAGCCCTAATCCACTACCTTGATTGTCAGAAGCTCTTGCAGATGCAGTTCTATAAAATCTACCAAAAATATAATCCTGATCTTCATCAGATATTCCACTACCACTATCTTCAACCCTAACTCTTATATATTCATCACTCTCATTCAGTGTTGAAATGATTATGTTAGATCCTTTATTTGAATATTTGATAGCATTATCAATTAAATTATTCATTATTCTTTCAATTGCTTGCGGATCAGCATTAACATATCCGTTATGCTTAGGATCATATATTATTTTAATATTCTTTTTCTTTGATAAATTTGAAATAGAAATTATAAAATTATCGATAAATTCATTCAGGTCAATTTTTTGAAAATTTAATTTTAATTCTCCATATTCGATTCTTGATAAATCTAATAAAGATGAAACCATAGTTGTAAGTCTCTCTGCATTGTGAAGAATAGCTTTTGCAAAAACTTCTGCTTGTTCTTTATCTTCTAAAGCTCCATCAATCAGTGTTTCTGAATTTGCCCTTATAACACTTACCGGTGTTCTTAACTCATGTGATAAATTTGATATGAAATCTCTTCTCATTGAGTCAAATCTTCTAAGTTGTGTAATATCATGAACCACCATAATAAATTCATTTGTAGTCTTTGATTGATTCATAGTAGCTAAAACCCATCTTGTAGATTTATCTTTCAATTCGATTTCAAACTCGATATCAGCACGTTTTTTCTTTTTTGACCTCCTAAAAAGATAATCTAAAGATTTAATATTTAAATCTTCAATATTCATTCCATTAACTTCATTGAGATTCAATATTTGAGAAAATTGTTCATTTTCAAAAGTTATATTTCCATCTATGTCAGCAACAATAATTCCTTCACCTAAATCATCTAGAACAGATCCAAATTGATCTCTTTGTTTTGCAATAAGATTTATTTTATTTTTAAGGTTTTCTGAAATTTGTGAAATGCTTCTTGCAACACCACCAAACTCAATACTGTCTACGGGAAGTGCTTTAATGTATCTTTTTTTAGTCTTACCTCCAGCAATTTTTGATGTTGCCGTCTCAAGCTCGGTAATATTTTTATACGTAAAATTTGCAAAAAGCGCTGATGCAGCGGTAGCTGCAATAAATAAAAACAATACAACAAGTAAAAGCGAAATATTTGATTCTGATGAGATGGTATATGAAAAGAGAACGCCCAATCCCATTGATATAAAGATTATTATAAAAATACGGGATCTTATTCCCATATTTTAATCAGGTAGCCTTGAAAATTTGTAACCAACTCCTCTTATAGTTTGAACATACTTACCCATTGATCCTAATTTACTTCTTAGTCTTTTAATATGAGTGTCGACTGTTCTTGTCGTCACTCCAAAGCTGTAACCCCACACTTGTTCTAATAGCTGGTCTCTAGATTGTACCCTGCCTCTCGTTTCAACAAGTTTATTTAAAAGTTTAAATTCTAAAGCTGTTAGATTGATTTGATTGTTATCCACAAACACTTCATGTGAGTTGATATCAATTTTTAAATCTCCAAACTGGCGTTCAACTTCTACTATTTCTTTTTTTGCTTGACCTCTTTTTAGTACTGCCTTTACCCTTAAAATTAGCTCTCTCACGCTAAAAGGTTTAGTAACATAATCATCAGCACCCAATTCAAACCCAACAACCCTATCAACTTCATCATCTTTAGCAGTTAAAATTATAATTGGAATTGATTCTGTTTTTGGATCTGATTTAATGCTTCTGCATAAATCAAGACCAGAACCATCAGGTAGCATAAGATCTAAAAGCATTAAAGATATTTCTTTTGATTTGATTATTACTTCTGCGTCTGCAATAGATGAGGCAGTAAAAACATTAAAACCCTCGCGTGAAATGTTATATTCAAGGTTCTTTTGAATATCTGGCTCGTCTTCAATTACTAATATGTTCAATACAAAATTAAAAAATTAATAGGAAATATATTTTTACTCTTTTTTAATGATTTTGAAAGGTAAAAGTAAAAAAAAATTAATATTTGGAAATAAATTCTTGTCTAAGAGCTGGTTTATCAAATTTACCAGATGCAACTAAAGGAAGGTTTGTAGACGAAAATTCAATTATGGCAGGTATCTTAAATGCTGCTAATTTTTCTGATAAGAATTTAATTAATGTTTCTTTATTTAAGCTAGAGTCCTTTTTAAGAAAAATTGCTGTGCATAATATTTCACCCAATCTTTCATCTGGTATTCCAAATACACAGGCCTCAAGAACCTCTGAATGCTGGTAAATTGCATTCTCTACTTCAGGACATGCAATATTCTCGCCTCCTCTTATAACCATGTCTTTTATCCTATCTACAATAAACAAAAAAGGTCCTTCAAATTTACCCATATCTCCTGATCTGAACCAGCCATCATCATTCATACATTCATTTGTAGCTTCATCGTTGCGCCAATAACCTATCATGTTAGATTGTGATTTGATTGCAATCTCGCCAATTTCACCTTCAGTCAAGCAGTTCCAGTCATTATCAATAATTTTTATTTCAGTTAATGGTGGAACAACTCTTCCCGCCGAAGTGGGATTAGAAATGTATTCATCTCCACTTGCTAATGTTCCAAGTGCATTTGTTTCAGTTAGTCCATAACCTATACCAGGTCTTCCTTCAAAATTATCATCCAATAGTTTTACATGTTCAGCAGGTCTAGGGCCTCCTCCACCACCAAGAGTCTTTAATGATGTTAGATCATACTTATCTTTATCTGGATGATTTAATAATTCCCATGTCTGTGTTGGAACCCCTGTAATATCTGTTATTTTTTCATCATGGATAAGCCTTATAGCCTCCCCTGCATCCCATTTCTTCATCATCACCACCTTTCGTCCTACCAAAATAGACATTAAAAAAGCAACATGGCTGCCTGTGGCATGAAATAAAGGAACGCATAAAAGTATACAAGACTCAGAACTTGCTAGAGGCGTAGAATCTTTTCCTAGTCTACTTTCTCTTTCACTTAAAGCAGTAGATATAAAAGCCCAACTAAACATAGAAGAAATGATACCCCTCTGGGAGGAAAGGACCCCCTTTGGTTTTCCGGTAGATCCTGATGTGTAGTATATGCTTGCATGGTCATCACGATTTATTTTAATATCAGGCCATTCACTTGAATGATCCTTAATAAAGTCTGAAAAAGAGATAAAATTATCATCAGGCGTATAGCTGGTTATAATTTTTTTTACATCTTTTAAAGTTTCTAATCCTTTTAACCTTTTTTGATCTCCAAACAAAATCTTAGCGTCACAATGCTTGATAGCATAAATAATTTCTTCAGGAACCCACCACGAATTTAATGGAACACATACAGCACCAATACCAACAATCCCCATATATGCAAATATAAACTCTGGATTGTTTTGCATGCATATAGCAACACGATCACCTTTTGTGATTCCTGCTTCAATCAGAGCATTGCCAACTTGAGCAGATTTATTTATAACATCTTTAAACAAAAAACGTTCTGACTCATATATCAAAAACTCTTTATCACCATGCAATAAACCAAAGTCAAAGTACCCCTTTAGATTATCAGGAAATGAAACGTATTCAGTATGCACTGCACCTTTGGAGTCTTTATATTCTCTTGTTTCAAATATTTGGCCTTTAGAGGTAAGTTCTTTTGTGATTTCATCAAATAATATATTTAGATCATGCATAGTATTTTAAATAGATATATTGTTTTCCTTTTATAATAATTATTATAACGATACTATATTTATAAAGTTATAAAAATTACTAGGAGAAAAAAATGAATTTAGATTTTGCCTCTGTATGGGAGATGATATCAGATATTATTCCAGAAAATGATGCTTTGATTAGTGGAACCGAAGTGGTCTCATGGAAAGATTATGATTTAATGTCTAGCAAAATTGCAACTGCTCTTACTCAAGCAGGTTTATCTGCAAGTTCTAAAGCCGGTCTATATCTAAATAACTCAAATGAATACCTTGTAGGACAAAATGCAATTTTTAAGATTGGCGGAGTTCCTATAAATGTTAACTATAGGTATGTTGCAGAAGAATTGATATACCTCTTAGACAACTCTGATTCAGAGGCTGTTTTTTATCACGCCTGTTATAGCTCAAGAATAAAAGAAATATCAAGTTCATTGCCAAATATAAAAGCGTGGATTGAAGTAGCAGATGGTACTGAATCAAATTTCTCTGGTGCTCTTAAATATGAAGAGCTATTAGAAAATTGTGAGCCTATGCAACGAATACAAAGGGATCCAAATACAATTTATATGTTGTATACGGGTGGGACAACCGGTATGCCTAAAGGTGTCATGTATAAACAAGGTGAGTTTCTTGTATTTCTATTTAGAACTCTCAAAGCTATGGGTTATGACGTTCCGGAAGATATTAATAATTTAGAAGAGCAGATAAATGAATTCAAAAAAGATAATAGTTTTATTAAAAGTCTTATTGGATGTCCTTTAATGCATGGTACAGGTATGTGGCTAGGAGCTTTTTTACCATTACTTCTTGGAGGAACTGCGATTACTTCAAAAAATTTAGGATTTGATGCCAATCAACTCTGGACACAAGTTGAAGATACTAAAACTTCAAATATTGTAATTGTTGGTGATGCTTTCGCGAAACCAATGCTAGATGCTCTCGATAAAGCAAATGAAAATGGAACACCATATGATTTAAGCTCAGTTAAAGTAATTATATCAAGTGGTGTGATGTGGAGTGAAGAAGTAAAAAATGGATTGTTAAAACATCATGATATGCAACTCATGGATACTATGGGATCAACTGAAGGTGGAATGGGTAGTTCAGTTTCAACCAGAGACAATCCTCCAAAAACTGCAAAATTTTCAATAAATCCAGGAGTGATAATCATTGCTGATGATGGAGAAATTTTAGAGCCTGGGTCAGAAAAAATTGGATTAATTGGAACAAGCGGACTTGTTCCAGTTGGTTATTACAAAGATGAAAAAAAATCAGCTGAAACTTTTAAAGAGGTAAATGGAGTCAGATACAGCTTTCCTGGTGACTATGCCAAATTAGAACCAGATGGAACTATTACTCTTCTTGGTAGAGGAAGTAATTGTATTAATTCTGCAGGTGAAAAAATTTATCCTGAGGAGGTTGAAGAAGCTATTAAAAGAAATGATGAGGTTTTTGATTGTCTGGTAGTTGGTGTCGATGACAAAAGGTTTGGTCAAAGAGTTGTTGCTGTGGTGTCTATTGAAAAGAAAAAACAGATAAGCGAAGTGGCCTTAGTTGAAGCAACCAGAGAATTTATCGCTGGTTACAAACTGCCTAAAGAAGTTATATTTGTTGATGAAGTTCAACGTGCTCCAAATGGTAAAGCAAACTATAAATGGGCAAAGAGTGTTGCAATTGAAAATAAAAACTAAATATATTTCTTTCTTAATTATATTATCTACAAGTGTCGGCGCGTCTGAACCAATAGCATATCTAAATACATTAGGTTATGAGCCTGCACAAAAAAAAATGGCTGAAAGTATGAATGGAATGATTACTACACAACACTTTATAGCAACTTCTGTTGGTGAGAAAATTTTAAATAAAGGGGGTAATGCTTATGATGCGTCAATTGCAATTGCTTTTACACTAGCGGTAGTTTTGCCAAGAGCAGGAAATATTGGCGGCGGCGGCTTTATGGTAATTTATGATTCTGATACAGAAAAGGCCTATTCTATAGATTATAGAGAAAAAGCTCCTTTAAAATCTTATAAAGACATGTATCTTAATGATGATGGATCATTCAATAACAATCAATTATCAACCTTCGGCTATCTTGCGAGTGGAGTACCAGGTACTGTTGCTGGCTTGTGGGAAGTTCATAAAAAATTTGGAAGTTTGCCTTGGAGCGAACTCCTTGAAGATGCAATTTTTTATGCAGAAAATGGTTTTAATATATCACCGTACATGGCAGATGTGCTTTACAAATATAATGAAAAAATGTCGTTTTATTCAGAAACTAAAAATATTTTTCAAGTAGACTTCCCAGATTTTGCTAATAAAAAACTAATACAGAAAGATTTAGCAGAAACCCTAAGAATTATATCTTCTCAGGGTAGAGATGGTTTTTATAAAGGTGAAATTGCTAAAAAAATCTCTAATGAAATGGAGTTAAATGGTGGACTGATTACAACTGAGGATTTAAAAAATTATAATCCTGTCTGGAGAGATCCTCTCATTTCTTCTTATAGAGATAATGAAATAATAACTATGGGTCCGCCCTCTTCGGGAGGAGTTCATGTTATACAAATGTTGAAGATATTAGAGAAGTATGATTTGAAGGAACTTCAGCATAATTCATCAAAATATATCAACCTTCTTACCGAGGTTATGAAATTTGCATATGCAGATAGATCTAAATATCTAGGTGATCCAGATTTCTATAATGTACCAATTGATCAAATTATAGGTGAGGAATATGCTAAGAGGATTTTTAAAAAGATAGATTTAGACTCTATAACAGCTTCAAAAGATGTCTATCCTGGTATGTATTTTGATAATGAAAGTCATGAAACAACACATTTCTCTGTTGCTGATATTGACGGAAATGTTGTTTCGTCAACCTATACGTTAAACTCAACATTTGGATCAGGAGTTGTAATTAAAGGTACCGGAATATTAATGAATAATGAAATGGATGATTTTTCTGCAGCTCCAGGCATTCCAAATCAGTTTGGATTACTTGGCGCAAAAGCTAATGAAATTGAACCTCAGAAAAGACCATTAAGCTCAATGACGCCAACAATTGTAATGAAAGATGGCGCATTATTTTTTACAACAGGTAGTCCAGGAGGTTCTAGAATAATATCTGCAGTACTTCAATCGATATTAAATATCATAGATTTTGAAATGAATTTAGAAGAAGCAACTTTTGCAAAAAGAATTCACCATCAGTGGCAACCAGATATATTAGAGATTGAGTTTTCAATAGACGCGGAAACAAGGAATAAGCTTGAAAGTATGGGGTACTTCATTCAAATAAAAGAGCCATTAACATGTATTCAAACCATAATGTTTGATAACAAAAAATATTATGGCTATGGTGATTTTAGAAGACCAGATGCATTTGCCTCAGGAGAAATAAATGTTAGATAAATTAATGGTTATAGGCATCTATGCTATTCCGGTATTAGTTTTATTAATATTTTGTTTTTTTATAACGCGAAAAAAATAAATTGATAAGCATCTTTGATTTTAGCTATATAAATAATTTTGAATCTATTTCATTCTTCAACTTATTTATTTACTCTCTAGCTTTATTGAGCATAGGAAGTTTTGCATCAACTACAATTTTTAGGTTTTCAAATAACTTTTCAACTCAAAACATACTTTTTAAAAGATCTGCTTGCAGGAATTGTAATCAAAAAATTAAAAATCTATATTTAATTCCTTTATTTGGATACTTAATTCAAGGAGGTAAGTGTTTTGCTTGCAAAAAAAGTATTTCACTCTTTTACCCTGCTACAGAAATATTATTTTTAATATATGGCCTCATGGTTGGTTTTGCCTATGGATTTGGACTCTTTAACTTTTTCTTATTAGTTATCTTTTTTTTATTTTATACTCTCTTTTTTTTAGACTTAAAATTTTATTATCTTCCGATCTCCTTAAACGTTCTTTTAGTTTTGTGCGGTTTTGTTAGCAACTCTTTTTTCAATGTTTTTGTTTCTGATATTGCAATACTTTTTAATCTCTCCTCTTTTACATTTGCTTTTTATGGTTTTTTGATCGGATATTTATCATTATGGCTAATAAATTTTATCTTTAAATTGATATATAAAAAGGATGGGATTGGAGGTGGTGATTTCATATTATTTGGAGCTATTGGAAGTCTATTTGGCCCATTCTCACTAAGCCTTATTCTTTTTTTTGGTGCTATTTTTGGTTGCTTTGTTTTTATTTTATTTAAAAAAAAATACCGTAACAAAATTCCATTAGGTTCATGCTTGATACTTGGATCAATATTGTATTTTTTAATAAAGAACTTTGAACTTTTAGACAATTTTATAGTCATATAAATTGTAGACCTTTGAATATCCTCTTTAAATTCATATCCCCTAGGTCTTAAAAGCAGGCATTAAGCCTGCTTTTTTTTATATTACGCAATAAAAAAAATTTAAATATGTTATAAATGTTTCTAGTTAAATAACAAAAATAATAATGAAAAAAATTACACTTTTACTTACAACGTTTTTTTTGGTCAGTGCTTGTTCTCAGAATGAGCCAGAAACTGAATCTGTATCTACTGCTTTAGTTGAATATGTATGGCATAAGCAGGGCCCTAATTTCAATCCTGAAAATCTAAAGATGGTAATTGGTTCTTGGAATACTATGATTGATGAAATGCAGTGTTCAAGCATGACTGGAGCAAATATCTTAACTCCAAAAGTAGAGAATGATGGGTATGATCTTATATGGGTAATGTTATGGGACTCACAATATGGTCGTGATGAATGCTGGGATGATTGGACAGAGAACCAGCAATTAAATTGGGATAAAACAATTAAAGGAATCATGGAATATGATCTTAACAATGTATATTTATTTAAACCCACAGTTGGAAAGAATCCAAATGAAGAAAATACTTCTGGTTCCTTTGTAAATACATTCTACTTCTGCAGATATAACGATGGTTATGGTGTTGCTGATTTGAAATCTTATCAAGCAGAACTTAATAATGTTGAAGGGTTTTCTGATTACTGGTGGTATGTAACATTAGAACCATTGTTTGAGCCTGAGGAACCAAAACCAGATTTTGTTTGGCTAGATCTTTGGGGATCAGATGCAGATAAAATATCTGATCAAGAGATATTTTCTAAAACTAACCTTCCCGATCAAGTAAATAAAAAGTTTTCATGTTTGCCTGACATAAATGGAGTTAGTTTCAATGCAACAGCTATAAGAAGATAAATGGAGCGGGTGACGGGATTCGAACCCGTACCAATAGCTTGGAAGGCTATTGTGCTAGCCGTTAACACCACACCCGCATCAGTCGAAAGATTATAATAAAAAAGGGAGCACATTGCTCCCTATTTTTTAATTGATTATAAAAGAATCATAAATATCTGACTCTACACATTCAGCGTTTTCTAAAAATTCCTGTTTAATCTCTTTAGCATCAAGTGTATTTATCCAACGCTCTGTGATTTCTTTTGAATAATTCTCATTATAAAAATTATTAATCCAAATAAAGTTATTAGGCGACGTCTCATCTTGAAGATATAAAACTGAGTATGGAATTTTTAACGACGACATTTGATTTAGAAATCTTTCAATGGCAACGCTAAAAGTACCGAAGTTTGAATTCGTCTTATAGTTACAGTAAAGGATTTCTGTAGTATTGAAAGATGTCTCATCAACGTTTTTGTAATTTAGTAAAATTAGTCCATCAAACTTATTGGAATTAAATTTACAAAAAGCAATTTTATCAAAACCTTTTAAACTAAGGTCTTGAATAAAAGAAGAATATGCCTCCTTATTAGAGCTATTTTGAATATTTATAACAAACTTATTTACATAACTAGTTTTAGGAAAGTAAATATATAAATCAAAACCATTATCAATATAAAATCTATCTTTTGCTAAATCAGAAAAAAAATTTTCAAGACTTAATAAGTTGGCTCCTTCTTTTAAATTACATTGAATAAGATGACTAGAGAAATCAAATTTAGGTTTAATTAAAGAACTCGCTTGAAAGCTTTGATCAACGTCTTTTGAGCATCCATAAATTAGAAATAACAAAAAAACAAATTTATATATCTGATTCATGAGTTTATTATAAGATTATAAGTAAATTTAAATAGTATTTTTTATTTCAATACTATAATCTTGTTTCAGGAATTAAAAAAATAAAATGAGCATATTAAGAATTATCTTTGCTGATCAATTATCTCTAAATAATCCTGTATTCGAAGATGTAAAATCTGAGGATACAATTCTATTTTATGAACCATTAGACACTTTTTATAAAATAAAACATCATAAGCAGAAACTTGTTTTTTTAGTCAGTTCATTAAGGCATCTTGTTAATAATCATGCGCATAAAAAAATTATCCACAAGAAAATCAATAAGAACAATAAATCAAAACTAGTTGAGTATCTAAGAGAGTTAATTGATAAAAGTGGTTTTACAAAAATAATAGTTTCTAAGCCATCTGATTTTGATAGTTATAAAGATTTGATGTTTTTTTGCCAATCTAACGATGTTGAGCTAAAAATTCTGGACGATAAGAAATTTATTTCATCTGAATCAGATTTTTTAGAATGGTCTGAAGGCAAAAAGACTACAATTCAGGAATATTATTATAGATGGCTTCGAAAAAAATATAATATCTTTATGTTTGATGATAAGTCTCCTTTAGGTGATAAATGGAATTTTGATAAAGAAAATAGAAAAGGAATATCTCAACTGAAATCAAACATACCTAAGAGACTAGATTTAAAGCCAGATGAAATTACTTTTGAAGCTATGCTAGATGTTGAAGAATCTTTTCCAAATAGCATTGGTGACCTTGAAGGGTTCAATTGGGCTACATCTCATGAACAAGCAGAAATACTTCTTGACGATTTTATTGATAGGTATCTAGAAAACTATGGTTCATTTCAGGATGCTATAAGCAAAGACAATACTTTCTTATTTCACTCCTTGCTATCACCCTATCTTAACTCAGGATTGTTAGATCCCAACTTGTGCATAAAGAAAGCTGAAAAAAAATATCATGATTCAAAAGGAAAAATACCAATAAATTCAGTGGAAGGTTTCATAAGGCAAATTCTTGGATGGAGAGAATTTATTAAAGGTGTTTATTGGGACAACATGCCTCAATATAAAAATTTAAATTTTTGGTCACATAAAAATAAGCTAAATAAAAATTGGTATGAAGGATCTACAGGCATTCCTCCTTTAGATAGTGCAATAAAAGAGTCTAAAGAATTTGCATATACGCATCATATTAATAGGCTAATGATTATCTCTAATGTCATGAATCTTGCTGGAATAAATCCGAATGAAATGTATAAATGGTTTATGGAAATGTATATAGACTCATATGACTGGGTAATGGTGCCTAATGTTTATGGAATGGGCTCTTATGCAGATGGGGGAATATTTTCTACTAAACCTTATATTTGTGGTTCAAGTTACATGCTAAGAATGTCCAATCATCCCAAGGGTGAATGGTGCGATGTTGTTGATGGTCTTTATTGGAGATTTATAGATATCAATATTAAATTTTTTGAATCTAATCCAAGGCTTTCTATTATGAGTAAATCATTACAAAAAATGAAACCTGATAGAAAGAAATTAATATTTAATAAAGCAGAAGAGTTTATTGAAAAAAATACGCTTTAATCTTCATAATCTAGATCTTTCAATAAAAATGACATTGCATTATCAGACATATATTCTATATTATGATCTAGTCCGGGAACTGATTTGTATCTCCAGCGAAAAGGTATCTGAAATTCTTCAGAAAAATTAATTAAATTTTTAAAATAATTTTCTCCACGTTCGTGTCTATGCTTGCCCTGATTGGTAGCTCCTTTATTATTATTCAATGCTGAATGATTAGGATCATCATCATCTTCTCCTAAGATAAATAAGACTTCTCTTGATAAAAACCACTTATAACGAGATCTTTGAATTGGCATATTTTTCGTTCCAAAGGGAAAGGGATCATTATTTAAAAATGTGTACCAACCTGCGCTTCCAATTGCTGCTTTCTCAACTCTGGCATCGACACCATACATCAAATATCTATGAACAAACTGCGATCCGCCTGAAAATCCATAAATTAGATAAGTTTCATTTTTGAGATCATATTTGCTTTTAAAGAAAGTAAAAAAGGAAGAAATAGAATTATCTAAATGTCTATTTTTATTGTTAATTATTTTCCCAGATGATTTTGACATACCAAGAGTTTGATAATTTGGAAAATGTTCTTTTGAAAAAAATGGGGCAACTAAGATAACATTCTTATTTTTAGCATCATCTGAAGAGGCTTTTAAATATCTTTCTACGTTTCTTGATGCACCATGTATTATGAATAAAACTTCTGTGTCCTCATTTATTTCTTTAGGCAAAATATACCAAAGCTCAACATCTGCCTTTTCCCATGACGCATAAATAACTTTCTTAATATCAGCAGAAGTGATATTCAATGTAAATATAAAAATAATAGTGAATAAAGTTATCTTTTTTAGATTCATATATTTATTCTATCAATGAAAATACATTATTAGGTTAAAATAAACAGATAACACTTTCTGAAATAATTGAAAAAATATCTTAACATTGTAAAAAAAATTCACTCTTCACCATTCAAATTAACTTTTGTTTCAAGTGGTGGAGGAACAAATGCAATATCCTCACTATTAAAGGTTCCAGGTGCTAGTAATACAATTCTTGAATCCTATATTCCCTATTCAAAGGAATCTATGGACTTATTTTTAAATAAAAAGCCTGACCAATATTGCTCCCTGGATACTTGTTTGAGTATGGCTGCAAATGCTTATAAAAAATCAAAAGAGATTGATTCCAGAATAAATACCAAATACCTCATAGGAATGGCAATTACAGCTAATCTCGCCACAACTTATGAAAAAAAAGGAGAGCATAAGTTTTTTATTGTTATTCAAACTCATGACTCCACTAAATATCTAGAATGTTATTTGGAAAAGGGAAAAAGAACTAGGGAACAAGAAGAAGAATTAATCACAGAATTTGCTATAAGCTTATTAGCAGAATCTTGTGGTTTTATTTTTGATCTTCCTAGGACTGATGAAAAAGTAAAAATAGAACAAGTGAAGGCAGAGAAATCATGGAAAAAATTGTTTAATAATAAAGTTGGGTATATTTCAAATAATAAAAATAATCCAGAGTTAATATTTCCTGGTTCATTTAACCCACTTCATGAAGGGCATATAAAAATGAAGGAATTGGCTGAGAAAAAAACAGGTATGCATACAACATTTGAAATATGTGCAAAAAATGCTGATAAACCCCCTTTAACATTTTATGAGATTAAAAGAACAATTGATCAATTTCAGAATGATGAAAGTTGGATGCTTACATCTGCAGGAAGATTTAGCGAAAAAGCTGAAATGTTTCCAAATTCAGTTTTTATAATTGGAGCTGATACTTTAATGAGAGTATTTGATGAAAAATTTTATAAAAACCATAAAGATATGATGGAGCATATTCAAAGGTTTAATGATCACAATATAAATTTTCTAGTTTTTGGTAGAAAGGTTGGTAAAAAGTTTATATCTTTAGAGCAAATAAAGGTTCCAGAAATTATCAATGCTAGGTGCACTGGATTTGAAGAAACAAGCTTTAGGGATGATATATCCTCTACGGAGTTGAGGCTTACAAAAAATTAATTATGTGGAGGTAATTTTGCCTCAACAAACCATTCGTGGACTCTTTTAACAGGATTGAATTTTTTCATTCTCATTTTCTTATTTTCAAGAGTAAAGTTTCTGGTTTTTATTGCAGTATAGTGATATGTGTGACTATCTCGAGTCTCACCTTCAGGAATTAAGTATACTTTTGTTTGTTTTTTATCTGCCATTATGGTGATGAATTATACACAAACTATTAAGGTTTTAATTATTTTTTTAATTTTTTATAAAAGCTTAGATTCCCATACAATGGAGTTCTTTCTTTTGTAATTACACCAATTGATATTAAGTCTAGCATATCCTTATGAGCTTCTTTTTTGTTATTAATAAATGACTTATAAAAATCATCTTTGTTAATTATTGTATATATAGACCTTATTAAACTTCCAGCCAACAATATACCCTTTCCAGTATTAAAAGTTAAAGCTAGGTCTGAGAGCAATTGAGCTAAAGATTTTATAAAACCATTTATTACTTCGATAGCTATTGGTTCTTTTTGTAAAAACTTCTCAAGAATTTCTTCAGAAGAAATAGATATGTTAGTTTTTAATTTATATATGGATGAAATTGCTGATCCTGAAATTACATTTTCGAGGGTAAGAAGATTATCATTTTCGATATTATAATTTTTCATCAAATATTCAGTAGAATTCGTTGTATTCCCAATTTCTGTTGCAAATACAGCTTTATTATTAATTGAAATAGCCGCTCCTAAACCAGTTCCTGGTCCTAAGTAGAGGATGATTTCATTGAATGTTTCACCCTCTTTAATAATCTCGATGCTGTCTTTTACATAATCATAACTATGTGCAATTGATTCCCAATCATTTAGTAAGTAGCATTCCTTTAAATTAAACTTGTCTAATATTTCAACAGAATTAAAAATATAATTTCGATTAGTCATCGAAATAGAGTTATTTATTTTTGGACCTGCTACAGAAGCAACCAATGTATCAATATTATTTTTATTTATTAGATTTTCAAGCTGATCCTCAAAATCTTCCATATTCTCAAAAACTGTTTTATGTATATTTGAAACGTCGTTTGAGTCTGATGATGAAATCGCATGACGCATATTGGTACCGCCAATATCAATCAATAATAATTTATTAATCATTAATATCCTTTAGTCTTGGTATGAAAGTCCATAACCATATTGAAATAAAGGATTATAATTTTCATCTCCAATATTCAAAGGATTTATAGATGAGCTGCTTGGCCAAGAATATGGCAATTTACCTTTAAAATCATAGTTAATGGAATTATTTTTACTAGAAAAAATAACATCATTAATGCCCTCCACAGCAGACCCAGGATGCCAAATGCTTACAAATGCATGAGATAAATTTAATTCTTGATCTACAACCAAAGGCCTTCCGGTTATAAATAAAGAAATAATTGGAATTTGATCATTTGAAAGTTTGTTCATGCTTTTTATAATCTTTTGATTTCTTGAGCTGAAATCTAAACTCACAATATCGCCCTCTCCTTCTGCATATGGTGTCTCCCCATATATCATAATTACATAGTCAGGTTTCTGAATATATGATCCATCTTTTGAAAACTCTACAAAGCCACCAGAATTTGTAATATGTTGTGATAATGAATCAAAAATACTTAATGTATTTGGGAAATCATTATTAGATATTTCTGTTCCTTCCCATGTTTTTCCTTGCCATGTAATTGTCCAACCACCCATTTGATTCTCAATATGTCTTGATTGATCTCCAATAATTAAAACTTTACTAGAAGGGTTAATAGGCAAGATAGAATCTTTATTTTTTAAGAGAACTAAAGACTCTCTAACAGCTTGTCGAGCAATATCTCTGTGCAACTCGCTGCCAATGAAATTTTCGCTAAACTCATGTGGCAATCTTTTATCAAAGAGACCTAAATATTTTTTTACTTTTAGTATCCTTTTTACAGCATCGTCAAGTCTTTCTATGGTTATAGCACCAGAACGAACTTGATCTAAAGTATTCCAATAAAGTGCTTCCCATTCAGAAGGCACCATAAAAATATCAACTCCAGAATTGAATGCCTCAGGACAATTAAAATCTTCGCAACCTTTGACCTGACCATGCCCATTCCAGTCACCAACAATAAATCCATCAAAATTCATTTGAGATTTTAAAATATCTATTAAAAGATATTTATTACCATGACTTTTCAGTCCATTCCAAGAATTAAAACTTGCCATAATAGAGAGTGCGCATGAATCAATCGCATCGTAATATGGCATCCCATGAACATTTTTTAAAGTTGCTTCATCAACTATAGTATCCCCCTGATCAATACCTTTATCAGTACCTCCATCACCTAAAAAATGTTTTGCTGTTGCTAAAATATGCATGTCATCAAGAAATGTAGCTTCTTCACCTTGTAAACCAAGAATAAAATTTTTACCAAGACTAGAAACTAATTCTGGATTTTCTGAATAACCTTCATATGTTCTTCCCCATAGATCATTCTGAGGAACTGCAATAGTTGGAGCAAAAGTCCATATTATTCCTGTTGAAGAAACTTCTTTCGCAACAGCACTACCAATTTTTTTCAATAATTCAGTATTTTGCGTTGCGCCAAGAGCAATATTATGAGGAAAAATTGTTGCTCCTATTACATTATTATGACCATGGACAGCATCGGTACCCCATAAAATTGGTATCTTAATACCATTTACTTCAGTTGAAGCGTCATAATACCTTTTACTTAAATTTTTCCAATCTTCGACACTGCTATTTTTATTTTGATTTGGAAAACCTCCACCACCATTCAATATCGTTCCAAAGTGAAACCGTCTTGCCTGATCAGGTGTTACGCTATTAATTTCAGGCATAATTATCTGGCCAACTTTTTGCTCTAAAGTCATCTGACTAACTACTGAATCAATAAACTCTGAATGATCAGGCAATCTGCATTCATTCGGATTAGACCAGTTTACAGAAGATGAAATATGAATATTAAATATTACAAAAATTACTAAGAACTTTTTCATAAATTTTTAACCCAATGTTACGTATATAACAGTTAATACAGATACGATAATTATTGTATTTATATTAAAAGCTTTTGAAGTTGAAAAGTTTATTCCGCTCAAATCTATAGCTTTTTCCTGATCTCTATATCCTTGCAAATAAGACGTTACAAAGCAACCAAAACCAGATGCAAAGAAAACTGCACCCATTCTGTGTATATATGGAAATTCAGGAAAAGTAGCTTGAATCAATATTGACATTAACACCGACAGTATTGCAGCAATAAGTACGGATAATGTGGTTGCCTTCTTCCAAAATAATGCAACAAGAAATATTACTAAAATTCCAGGAGTAAATAATCCTGTAAAATTCTGAATATATTGAAATATTTCATCGGAATTACCAAGAATTGGTTTTGCAACTACCAAAGCAATTAACATTGAGATAACAACCGCTAATCTACCAATATAAATAAGGTTTGCTTGAGATATTTCATTTTTCGAAAATGATCTACATATATCCATAGTAAAGATAGTGCTTATGCTATTAGTCATAGAAGCTAAAGAAGAAACAATCGCAGCAATTAATGCTGCAAAAGTTAATCCAAGAAGACCGCTCGGCAGCAACTCGATCATCATTGTGGGATATGCTTGATCTGTTTTTTCTAGAACTGGGAATAGCACAGCCGCACAAATACCAGGTAAAACAATTACTAATGGCATTAAAAGTTTTAAATAAGCAGCAAACATTACTCCCTTTTGGGCTTCTTTTAGTGATTTTGCACCCAAAGCTCTTTGAGTTATATATTGATTAAATCCCCAATAAGCAAAGTGTCCAATCCAAACTCCAGCTCCAATTAAAATCCATATCCCTGGCAGGTTGCTATAAGATGGATTATCAGGAGAAAGAATCATGTCAAACTTTTCAGGCATTTGCTCAAAAACTTCCATAAATCCATTTCCAATATAACCATTTCCTATTTTAGTAAGCGCTATATATGAAACTGCTAATCCACCAAATATTAAAAGAACTACTTGAACTATATCTGTCATTGCAACTGCCTTTAATCCACCAGATAAAGAGTATGCAAGTGATAAAACCGCTAGCAGAATCATTCCATTTATAAGTGATAAGCCAGTAAGTGTATTTATAGCTATTGATCCAAGCCACAGAACAGCAGTTAAATTTACAAATATATAAACTGTTAGCCAGAAGAATGAAAGAACCAAGCTTACTCTTTTATCAAATCTTTGTTCTAAAAATTGAGGCATTGTATATATCTTTTTTTCTAAAAAAAGCGGTAAAAAATATTTTGCCATTACAATTAAAGCAATTGCAGCAGTCAATTCCCACACAGCAATTGCCATTCCAACAACAAAACCTTGACCAGACATTCCTATAATCTGTTCTGCAGAAATATTTGCTGCTATTAAGGATGCGCCTATTGCCCACCATGGAAGTGATCGTCCTGCTAAGAAATAATCCTCAGCATTTCTTTCTGAGCCAGACTTTTTTCGAGAGACAAAGGTGGCTAAAGTGATTATCCCAACACAATAAAACCCAACGATTATCCAATCTAACGTATTAAACATATTTGCCTATTTTTTATTGATTTGCAGATGTTATTGTAACAATTATTTGAAAGAGCTTTCTAAAAATTTCAAATCATTTAAATTTTTTATTAAATGATTTATGAACTTTACTGCATACACACCATTTATCACTCTATGATCATAAGACAAAGATACAGGCAATTGTTTTTTAGTTTCCAATTTCATTTTATCTAGCTTTACAACATCTTGTGTTCTTGATAAACCCAAGATTCCAACCTCTGGTGGATTTATTATTGGCGTAAAAAACTTTCCACCAACTCCGCTTAGTGAAGATATTGTAAAAGTAGCTCCTGAAAGTTGATCGTTATTAAGTCTTCTCTTTTTTGCAAGTTTTGCTAATTCATTAATTTCATCTGAAATTTCCATTATTGTTTTATTGTTAACATCTTTAATGTTAGGGACTATTAAGCCTGCCTCAGTGTCTATAGCAATTCCAATATTGTAAAAATCTTTATATATCAAAGAATCCATTTTTGAAGAAAGAGATGAATTCATATCTGGGAAATGTATTAATGTATCAGCGGTTGATTTAACTATATAAGCTAATGGTGATATCTTAACTTTGTTTACTTTATAAAGTTTATTCCTTAGTTTTAGCATATCAGTAATATCAATTTCATCATGTTGTGTAACATGAGGAATAGAGGTCCATGAATTATGAAGGTTTTCTGAAGCTGTTTTTTGAAATTTAGAGAGTTTTTCAATTCTAGTCTTACCCCACTTAGAAAAATCTATTTCTGGTCTAGAAGGTGGACTAATTTGATTTGGTGAATTTTGTAGAGCATTTTTTACATATGCATGAAGGTCCTCTTTTAAAATTCTGTTTTTGGGTCCTGTACCAGACACCCTATTAAGATCAATGCCAAATTCTCTTGCGAGTTTTCTGGTAGCAGGGCCTGAATGAACAGATTCATTATTTTGTTTATTAAAATTTGATTTTCCATATCCATAATCGGACATCACATCTGCAGCATCATCTACTGCTGAAGGTAATCCTTTTGGTATCTCATTGTCTGAACTGCTTTTTGTGAATGTTTTTTTAAGGTCCTCAATATCAGCATTGTCTTCTGCAGATTCATCAACTTCTAGCTCTAGGAATGGCATTCCTATTTGAACCTTATCTCCTATTTTAACAAGTAGTTTTTTGACAACCCCTGATTTGGAAGCAGGAATCTCCATTGCTGCCTTATCAGTCTCTAAAACTATGATTGGTTCTTCAGAATCTACTTTTTGTTCAGGAGAAACACAAATTTCAATAACTTCAACTTCATCAAATTCTCCAAAATCAGGTACATTGATTGTGTTTATTTTTGACATCAAACTTGCCAAGGATTTGGTTTGTTAGGATCAACTTTGAGGTCTTTATAAATCTTTTTAATTTGAGCTTCTGTGATTTGACCTTCTTGAAATAAAGTATATATTGCTGCTCTTGCAATACTTTCACAATCTACTTCAAAAAAATCTCTAAGCGTCTCTCTTGAGTCGCTTCTACCATAACCGTCAGTTCCAAGAGTTATATACTCTCCCTTAATATATGGCCTGATTTGCTCAGCATACGCCCTCATATAATCAGTAGCTGCGATTGTAGGTATCTCATTTTGTTCAAAACATTTTTCAACATATGTGTGCTTATTTTCATTCAATGGATTTAACTGATTTAATCTCTCTACTTCCATACCATTTTTTCTTAACAAGTTAAAACTAGTAACACTCCATATTTCTGAATCTATTTCATATTTTTTTAAGATAGCTGCAGCCTTAATTGCTTCATTTAAAATTGCGCCTGAACCTAAAAGACGAACAGCTGGTGCAACAGAATCTTGTATTCTATACATTCCCTTAATAATTCCTTCTTCAGAGCCTTTTGGCATCTCAGGATGAACATAATTTTCGTTAATTGTAGTTATGTAGTAAAAATAGTTTTCTTGATCAATATACATTTTTTGAATTCCGTCTTTTACAATTACTGCTACTTCATATGCATATGCTGGATCGTAAGAAAGGCAATTAGGTATAGTTGAAGAAAGAATATGACTATGCCCATCTTGGTGTTGAAGTCCCTCTCCATTAAGAGTAGTCTTTCCAGAAGTAGCTCCAATTAGAAAACCTTTTGCTTGTGCATCACCAGCTGCCCAAGATAAATCATGAACTCTCTGGAAACCAAACATTGAATAAAATAAATAAAAGGGAATCATTGGATAGTCATAATTAGTATATGCTGTTGCCAGAGCAGTCCACGCGCTAAAAGCTCCAGCCTCTGTTATACCCTCTTCAAGCATAACGCCATCCTTTGATTCTTTATACCACATCACTTTATCAGCATCTTCTGGTTCATATTTTTGACCTGCTGAAGAATAAATACCAACCTGTCTAAACAGAGCTTCCATTCCAAAAGTTCTAGCCTCATCTGGAACTATTGGAACTATCCTTTTGCCGATATCGGTATCTTTTAGCAAGTCAGTAATTATTCTAACGATTGCCATAGTTGTTGAAATTTTTCTATCGCCAGTTGATTCGTAAGATTTATTAAATATCTTATCCTCGGGCATTATTAATTTTTCTGATGCAATTCTTCTTCTGGGTATAAATCCGCCAAGATTCTTTCTTGTATTCTTTAAATATTGAATTTCTGGAGAGTCTTCTGGGGGTCGAACATAGGGAAGTTTTTCTATTTCAGAATCAGAAACAGGAATATCAAATCTATCTCTAAATGATTTGATATTTTCTATTGACAATTTTTTGACCTGATGCGTTGTGTTATCAGCTTCTCTAGAGCCTGTACCATACCCTTTGGTAGTCAATGCTAAAATTACAGTAGGAGCTCCTTTAGAATTTATCGCTTTATGATATGCAGCATAGACTTTATATGGGTCATGGCCTCCCCTGTTAAGTCTATAGATATCATCATCTGTTAAGTCTTTTACCATTTCTAGCACAGAAGGATCTTTGGCAAAAAAGTTTTCTCTAGTATAAGCGCCTCCTTTTGCCTTAAAGTTTTGCAATTCCCCATCAACAACAGCATCCATAATTTCTTGAAGCTTTCCTTCAGTATCTTTTGCAATGATTGGGTCCCAAAATCTACCCCATACAACTTTAATTACATTCCAACCCGAACCTCTGAATGATCCCTCTAATTCTTGAATAATCTTTCCATTACCCCTTACAGGACCATCTAATCTTTGCAAGTTACAATTCACAACAAAAATTAGATTTTCTAACTCTTCCCTTCCCGCTAGACCAATTGCTCCCTTTGATTCTGGCTCATCCATTTCGCCATCACCACAAAAAACCCATACTTTTCTGTCATTTCTTGGAACTAGTCCTCTTGCAGACATATATCTCATTATATGTGCTTGATATATACCTAATATTGGTCCAAGACCCATTGAAACAACAGGAAACTGCCAATACTCTGGCATTAACCATGGATGAGGATATGAGGAAAGTCCTGGTTTATGAACTTCTCTTCTAAAGTTATCTAAATCATCCTCATTGAGATATCCTTCTAAATAACTTCGAGCATAAATTCCTGGTGAAGAATGACCTTGATAATAGACTAAGTCTTCTAGATGATTGTCTGACCCTCTAAAAAAGTAATTAAATCCAATATCATATAATGTTGCTGCCGATGAAAAAGTTGAAATATGACCTCCAAGTTCATCATCATTCTTGTTAGCTTTTAAAACCATAACAAGAGCGTTCCATCTAATAAGCGATCTTATTCTTCTTTCCATAAAGAGATCGCCAGGCATTTGAGCCTCATCTTTAACTTGAATAGTATTTCTAAATGGAGTGGTTAAATTATAGGATGGGATTGCCCCCTCTTGATTGAGTCGCTCGGCTAACTTTGTTAGAAGATATGAAGCCCTATCTATACCCTCTTCTTCAATTACGCTATTAATTGCCTCAAGCCATTCTGAGGTCTCGATTGGATCTTGATCTTTTGACGACAAATTAACTCCTTAAAGATTAAATTTTACATTACTTTTATGAATGATAATTAAAAATAAATTATTTGTACTTTATTCAAGACAAAAAAAAACAGAGACTTGCTCTGTTTCTTAGTTCGAGTTCCTCAGGGGTCTAAAGTGAGATTTTCTTTAGCGCCTCGAATTCTTTCTCTTGAATTCTTGGTGGATTTACAAGCTCTTTTTTATCGCCGACTCTTGTAAATGCTTTCTCCCTTCGGTCTCTTCCTTTGACTTCTCTCTAGGTCTCCCGTCTGCAGTTGGTCACTAGTCGGTTGTCATTGGTAAAGTTAATATTACTCTTCTATTTAATATTGTCAACCCCTTTTTGAAAAAAAAATTATTTATTTCAAAAATTATTTTAAAGGTAGTATTTTTGTTATTTTATATGTTTAATATACAAACACTATGCACACTTTTATTTCACAAAAACCTCCTCTCCGCTCATACAAAAGTATGTCTAAGTCTTTAAATCTTTTAGCTGATGTAGCATCGCAACTTCCCAAGCTCTTACTAACAAACAAGGTTCAAGAGAAAATTAAGAAACTTAACAAAAATAGTTTTTCAATAGATATTTTGCTCAAGAAAAATAGCGAAAAAGAGATAAACTTAGCAATGTCGCATCTAAGCTTTATAGCACATGCTTATATATGGGGTGGTGGCAAGCCTGAAAAAGTCTTACCAGAAGTAATTGCAAAACCGTGGGTGAAACTTTCGAACTACTTGGGAAGACCTCCAATATTAAGCTATGCAAGTTATTGTCTAGATAATTGGTACAAAATTGATCCTAAACAGCCTATTTCTCTTAACAACGTAGCGCTTATAAATAATTTTCTAGGCGGAGTGGATGAAGACTGGTTCGTAACTATACATGTGTGTATTGAAGATGCTGCCCGCGATGCAATAGAGGCTGCTTATAAATTATCTTTTTTGAATGAAAAGCATAAAGTTAAGGATTTCTCCTTTGAGCTAAAAAGGATTATTAAATCTCTTAAAAAAGTAAATTATATCTTTTCGCTTATGCCTGAAAAATGTGATCCTTATGTCTATTATCATAGAGTTAGACCTTATATTTTTGGTACAAAAGATAATCCAGACTTAAAGAAAGGATTGGTCTATGAAAATCAATTTAATAATAAACCACAATTTTTTAGAGGTGAAACTGGTGCTCAAAGTAGTATTATTCCATTCCTAGATGGTGCTTTAGGGGTTTACCATACAAATGATAATTTGAGACATTACTTAAATGAGATGAGGGACTATATGCCACCTAAACATAGAAAAATGATCGAAGATGTTGAAAATCGATCTAACGCTAAATTTTTTATAGATAAATCTAAGTCCTTAACTAAGCTTTATAACGAATGTTTAGAAGAAATTCGAGCATTTCGTGCTCAGCACTTAGAGTATGCTGCTACATATATACATAAACAAGCTCAGGTAAGCAGCTCTGTTGGAACGGGAGGATCTACCATTAGAGGAACTGGAGGTACACCATTTATGAAATATCTTAAGAAGCATAGAGATGAAACGCAAAGACAAAAAATTTAGAATAATCTCAAACTACCCTAGTCCTTCTACTACAACCACCAAACGCTTAGACGATTTTCTTACAAACTTCATAGCTGATTGATATTTTTCAGAATTGTAGCAATTCAAAGCATCCTGATATGATTTAAATTCAACAACAACCGTTCTATCAAAACCTTTTTCTTCAAATTCTATTTGATTGCCTCCTCTAACTATAAATTTCCCATCAAATTGCTTAATGATGTCTGTAGCAAGTTTTACGTACTCTGAATATTCTTGGAGATTAAAAACATTTGCTCTAACAACCCAATAACCTTTATTCATTTATTTTCGTCTGAGCCTCATCTCGTGAAGAATTGGTTCTGTATATCCACTTGGTTGTTCTTTGCCTAAAATTGCTAAATCACAAGCAGCCTTGAAAGCAATTCCATCATATGATGGAGCCATTTTCTTATAGTTAACATCTTGCTTGTTTTGATCGTCGACTATCAATGCCATTTTTTTCATAATTTCAAGAACCTCTGATTTTGTGCATAAACCATGATGTAGCCAGTTTGAAATATGTTGGCTTGAAATTCTGCAAGTTGCTCTATCTTCCATAAGGCCTACATTATTTATGTCTGGTACTTTTGAACAACCAATACCCTGGTCTATCCAGCGGACAACATATCCCAGTATTCCTTGAGCATTATTTTCAAGCTCCTTCTGAATTTCATCTTTCGTTGGTAATTCTCCCTGTTTGATATATGGGATCTTCAATAAATCATCTAGACTTGCTTTATCTCTTTTAAGTATTCTCTCTTGCTCATCTTGGACGAAAATTTGGTGATAATGAATTGCATGCAGTGTTGCTGCAGTTGGAGATGGCACCCACGCACAATTAGCTCCACTCTTGGGATGGGCCGTCTTAGTTTCATACATTTGAAGCATCTCATCTGGCATCGGCCACATTCCCTTGCCTATTTGAGCATTTTTCATAAAACCAGTTTCTAAACCAATATCAACATTCCAATTTTCATATGCATTAATCCAATCTTCATTTTTCATGTCTGCTTTTGTAACCATTGGGCCTGCTTCCATGCTTGTATGAATTTCGTCACCCGTTCTATCAAGAAATCCTGTATTGATAAAAATTACTCTTTCTTTTGCAACTTCAATACATTCTTTTAAATTAAGAGTTGTCCTTCTTTCCTCATCCATAATTCCTATCTTTATGGTATTTTTTGGGAGATCAAATACCTTTTCGACCTCTCTAAATAAATCGCAAGAAAATTGAACCTCTTCAGGACCATGCATCTTTGGCTTAACAATATAAATACTCTTAGTTTTTGAATTTTTGTAAGCACCATTTCCAATAATGTCATGTATTGAAATGCATACAGTAAAGAATGCATCCATAATTCCTTCAGGAACTTCTCTATCATTTGTATCTATAATTGCAGGGTTTGTCATTAGATGCCCAACATTTCTTACAAGAAGAAGGCTTCTTCCAGGCAATAAAATCATTTTTCCATTTTTTAATAAATATTTTCTATCAGGATTTAACTCTCTAGTTATAAATTTGCCATTCTTATCAAAAGATCTCTTTAAATTTCCTTTCATTAATCCTAACCAATTTCTATAAACAACGATTTTGTCATCGGCGTCAACTGCAGCAACTGAATCTTCACAATCTTGAATTGTCGTTACGGCTGACTCCATTAAAATATCTTTTATTCCTGCTGAATCTTCTTGACCAATTGGATGAGAATGATCGACTTGAATTTCAAAATGAAGATTATTATTTTTAAACAATAGTCCAAATGCGCCCTCTCCTTTATCCATATAACCAATATATTGATTATTATTAACTAAGCTTGTTTTTGATTTGTCTTTAAGTGTTAATTGAAGTTCACTGTTAACAAATTCAAACTTTATTACATCTTTATATTTTCCATTTTTTAAAGGAACGGTGTCGTCTAAAAACTTTTTAGCAAACGCGATTACTTTTTCCCCTCTAACAGGATTGTATCCACCCACTCTATCAGCACCATTAATCTCACTTATTATATCTGTGCCATATAAAGCATCATAAAGGCTTCCCCATCTCGCATTAGTTGCATTTAAGGCGAATCTAGCATTCATTACAGGTACTACAAGCTGCGGTCCTGCAATCTTTCTTATTTCAGGATCAACATCTTTTGTTTTAATTTTAAAATCTTTACTTCTAGGATAGAGATAACCAATTTTAGTTAAGAAGTTTCTATATTCATCCAGCTCAAAGCCTGAATCTTTTCTTTGTATATGCCATTCGTCGATTTGATTTTGTAAAAGATCTCTTTTGTTAAGAAGATAAGTATTATGGTCATAGAATTTATCAAGAATATTTTCAAATGACGTCCAAAAATAGGCTGGGGTAATATTTAAACCAGGCAGAACTTCACTTTCAACGAATTCTTCAAGAGCAGGAGAAATTTTCAAAGAAACTTCTTTGGAAGTTTTTGACTTTTGGCTTAATAATTTTTTTAATTTTGATATTAACTGCATTGCTGAATTATAACAATTTCAAATAATTAACCAATTAGGATTCTTAAATCTGATCAATCTGTTTTTTAGAATCATAGTCCCAAACAGACTTAGTTATATTATGAATAATATTTGTATTTTTCATTAGAAAATTCCTTAAAAGTATTAATATTGGATTTTTTAAATGATTCCATTTTGCTTGATTTAATGATTTTGTATGGATGTTTTTGACTCTATTAAGTCTAATATCTTTATATGTTGATTGTGATTTTTTAAAATCATCTTTAAATTTTGAGACTAAGCTTCCGAAAATATAACCATCTTCAATTGCTAAGCAACCTCCTTGCCCCATAAATGGAACTATTGGATGCGCAGCATCACCAAGAAATGTTATGTTTTCTAAAAATAATTTATTTATATCCTTTCTTGTATAAACTCCCCATTTGTATATTTCATTATTACTTTGAATAGAGGGATATCTCTGCAATATGCTACTTGGGACTTCTGCTTGAAGTTCATTAAAATCTCCTTTCTTTCTCCAAGATTCTTCAGTTGATTTTTTAGTTTTTATTGCTGCTACAAAGCTTATTTTTTCATTGTTAATTGGATAGGTTACAACATGATAATTAGGTCCTAGATGAAATTCTACATTATTATTTTTGTTATCAAGGATAGCTCTCCAAACAGAGTATCCGCTGTAAGCAGGATGCAAATCATTATTAATCAATAAATTTCTACACGTAGATTTTATACCATCGCAGGCGGCGATATGTTTAACATAAAAAATCTCATTGTTTGAAAAAGATATTAATTTCTCTTGCTGGTTAATTTTTGTAAGTTCAAAGTTAAAAAGTATTTCTCCACCTAAAGCAAGATATTGATTTAAAAGGACGTTGTGCAGTTCTTTTCGAGATGTGGTTATGTGATCAACATCAAATGAAGTGATTTCCACACAATTAGAGAAAAAAAAAGCTTTATTTGGAGTTCCAGATTTAGACTTTAATTTATCAAGAACTTTTAATTCATCAAGAACATTTTGCCCATTTCTTGATATTGATATACCCGCGCCATATTCGCTTGTTGAGGGATATTTTTCAAAGATAATACAAGGAATATTATTCCGTATAAGTGTGTTGCCTAAAACAAGTCCGGAAATACCAGAACCTATAATTGCAATATGATTTGAATATTTTTTCACTTAATTTTTAAACAATACATAAAAAAGGAGGCGTAAAGCCTCCTTAGTAATATATATTATTTTATTTAATGCTCATAGCTGAATATGATCGAGCGTTAAAACATTGTCCGCCCAAATCATCAAGCGCTTTCTTTTCAGGTAATTCTGAATAGTCACTCCAGAATGTATCCTCCCATGATCCCATTTCGCTAATTGAAGATGAATACATTAGATAAACGAAATCATAATCCCAGCCAGGCTTCATTCCAGTTGAAGGCCATATCATCTTTCTGCCTATGTTATCTCCAAGAGCTTGTACGGCTTTAGCATAATTAAAGGCTGCTTCATAATGTTGAGTATTAGTAACACCCTCGCCCAGATTGCAATCCATATAAACTGCATACCCTGCTGAGCCATCTTTTGTATCGGAAATTTGTCTTTGCCAAGTTTCAGTAATCTGATGATTTATAACAGGCAGTGTTTTAAGTAGTTTTTCACCATTTTCTACCCAATACTGATTACCTTTAAGATGTTCAGTTGAATTAGGTGATATGCCAACCCAAACACCATCAACAGATGTTGCATCTCCATGATAATAAGGAAATAAGAGCGTTACATTATAATTTTTAAATGCGTCTGCAGCTCCACCTTTTTCTGACCACTTAGCCCATTCTTTAGACCATTTGATCAAATCATCTGCATCTTTTCCTGGTTTATATTTAAATATGTAGTATTCGGCTTTATTTGGTTGATACATTTGAGTTTCATCATGACCATCAGCAACAACAACAAAGCTAAAAAGTAAGCTTAAACTTAATAATATTTTCATATAATTCTCCCTATTTAAATATAATTCTATCTAGCATTTCTACTCTAACTATCTCACGAATATCTTCATATCCTTGTGCAGTTGTTGTTTGATCAGCCTCAGAGATAATTGCTCTGTATTTATCTTGAAATTCTGACTGCTGCTCGTCAGTCCATGGATCCATAGCTGCATAATTTGGATAGGTTTTTGATAAATAGACATAGCTATTATTTCCTACATAAACATTATAATTATCTATTATTCCCATCTCCTGCTGGATCTTATGAGCTGCAACCCATGTTAATTCTAGACCATCTAGATAATCTTGAATAAAGTTAGTCTTAACTTTTACTACAGTAAGTTCTATAACTCCTGGAGCAGATTCTCTTGATTCTTCTTCTTGAGCAAAAGCTGACATTGAAAAGATCAATATAGTTGCTAAAAAAAATTTCATAATTTTCTCCCGTATTAAAAAATTGAACAGTAAATATAACATCATAGTTATAAAAATTAGATTTAAATGTATATATATTTTGTAACTAATTTATTAATCCATATAAGTCATATTTAGATACAAAATCCCATATTTCTTGACTAGCATCAATATTATGACTTTGGATTGTTGGCCAGGTATGGCCCATCTCTGGATGAAGAATTAACTTTACATTCACATTATTTATACAGTTAATATAAGTATCTATATTAATTAGCCCCATTTGATTAGAGTATTTAATTAGTCTTTCAGGCTCATCATTGCAAGAGTTATAATCAACCCAATAATTAATTACGTCCTCAATACTTTTTGACCACCCACTACCTAGATATGGAACCGTAGTATCTTGAATACCATGAATCTGCATTGCTGCAGTTGGATGTGATGGAGAACAACTATCATAAGTGTCATTGGTCATCGATCCTGTTACGGAAACAACAGCAGCAAACTTATTATCAAGATTGCAAGCCAGGTGATAACTCATATAACCTCCATTAGACATGCCGGAAGAATATATTCTTGTTTGGTCTATTGAAATTTTATCTCTTAAAAAATTAATTACTGTATCAATAAATTCAATATCTTTGGCAGTGCTTTTAGATGTCCATCCGCCGTTATTCCAATGAGTATTTAATCCATTGCTAGTTGTGCCTTGTGGATAAATTACAATGAAATTATTTTCATCAGCGATTGCTTCATAGTTCGTGTAATTAAAGTGAGTTATCGCTGATGAACCATATCCATGAAGAGCAAATAAAACCGGAATACTAGAGCTGCTATCAAGATTGGATGGCTCATAAATATAATAGTATCTTTCTACATTATTATGAACTAAATCGCATCTTTTGAGATTTAGGACTTGAGTATTTAAGCATGTTTCATTTGTTGAAGCCGGCGGTGTTGTTATTGGGTTTGCTGTGTCAATTGAACTTGATGAACCTCCACCACATGCCGAGACCAGTAAGGTTGTTAAGAAAGCTATGCGGATATTCATTACAAATATTATAAATTGGTGCGGTACGCCGGTCTCGAACCGGCGGCCTTCTGCTT
>CEVX01055419.1_pt1 | contig 31422 bp, 33 predicted proteins | sample 356561 | NCBI WGS metagenome assembly CEVX01 (sample SAMEA2623886, study PRJEB7988) | marine metagenome | biome: marine biome (ENVO:00000447); feature: surface water layer (ENVO:00002042); material: "saline water (ENVO:00002010), including plankton (ENVO:xxxxxxxx)" | depth 5 m | reverse complement strand
CCTAAACCATACGGTAAAGGCCACCCCCCTCTTTGGGTGGCTTGTGGAAATCCGCCAACTTTTGCAAAAGCAGGATCACTTGGTATTGGTGCCATAGCATTCAACTTCGAACCTATTCATAACCTCAAGGGACGTGTTGACGCATACAAAGAGGCTATTCAAGATCCGGTGGAACAAATTGGTCAGTTTAAAAATGACAATGTCATGATGACTAACGCTGTTATTTGCCTTGAAAATCGTGATGAAGCAAGAGCTATCGCTAAAACAAAAGGTAGAGGTTACTTAGTGACCATGGTAAATATGTATCACGACACGATGCCGAAATCCCCCGACGCTGTGACTTGGCCTGACTCACCAATAGATCCGAACTGGACTGACGAAATGCTTGATTGGGCAATCGGTGAAGGATACATGCTCTGCGGAACACCTGAAGAGGTGTGTGAACAACTGGTTCGTTACCAAGACGTAGGTTGCGATCAGGTCGTGTTCGGTTTGCCAATCGAAGGAATGGCCCATGAACAGGTCCTAGAAATGCTTGAAATTTTTGGACAACGTGTGATTCCTGAATTCGATAAGGACCCTATTCATTCAACAGATCACTATAGAGCAGAAGCGCAAAGAAAGTTTCCTGACTTTCAGTATGAACTTCCAGAAGACATATCGGTTTCTGTATTGCCTTCAAATGCCCTATTGCCACTCGGATAAGTGCCTCGCAGTAGCGTCAAAACGCGCGAACAACTGCTATTAGAAGCTGAAAGGCTTTTTGCACTAAAAGGAATCTGGCAAGTTCAAGTTCAAGAAATTGTAGTAGCTGCAGATCAGCGCAATACCTCCGCCGTTACATACCACTTTGGTTCAAGAGAGGGTCTGCTTGAAGGAATACTCACCTCGCACGGAAACCCCATAGATGAACGCAGGGGAAAACTTCTCTTGCCACTTGATCAAAAATCACCAACTAGAGCACTAGTGAATTCTCTAGTTGTGCCTATGGTCAGTTGTCTGGAAACTCAAAGCGGCTGCCGGTACCTTCAAATAATTTCACAGTTGTCAGATCAGTTCTCAAACTGGAGGAGTCTTTCTGGGGATCTTTCTTCACCTCACCTTTCTAAAGCCCTAGAATTGCTTGAAAGTCGACCAGTATTCTTACCAATCCCTGTCCGACAAGAGCGCCTTATTGCAATGATTCAATTAATGACCTCATCTCTTTCAGAAAGGGCTCGTTCTTTGGAGGCTGGAGTACAAATGTTGTTAGATAATTCAGAATATAAAGAAAACTTGATTGACATGCTTGTAGGAATCCTTGAAGCCCCAGCCGGGAACTAATGCGATTACGCTAATACTATGGAAAAGATTGTAACTTCATCTTGTCATTGCGGATCGGTTCAACTGGAGTTAAAGCTGCCCAACGGTTTCGAAAACCTTCGACGATGTGACTGCAGTATCTGTAGACGCAAAGGGGCGATAGTCGGTTCAGTATTGTTGGATAACCTCAGGATTCTAGAGGGAGCAGAGTTTTTAACTGAATACCGCTTTAATACGATGCAAGCTCGACACTTTTTCTGTTCTAGGTGCGGAATCTACACACACCATCAAAGACGTTCCGTTCCAGAAGAATTCGGATACAACACAGGTTGTATTGACGAATTCAACCCTGCGGATTACGAAAAAATACCCACAATGGATGGAAAAAACCATCCGAAAGATCGATAAGTACGGCTTTCTTATTTTGTTCTGCTGATTAATTCTTTCGTCAGGTCATCAACTGAAGCAGCTCCGGTTAAAGCCATTGTTCTTTCAACACCTTCATGAAGTAGACCAAGAACGTGGTCAACTCCCCTTTCACCACATGCTGCCAGAGCATAAAGGTAAGGTCTTCCAGCCATGACTGCAGCGGCTCCTAAAGAAATCGCCTTAACAATGTCTGAACCTCTACGGGCTCCGCCATCACAAATAATTTCTAAACGGCCTTGAACCGCTTCAGCAACTTCTGGCAATAGATCGAATGGCGTTGGCGCCTCGTCCAGTTGTCTTCCTCCATGATTAGAGATTGCAATTGCCTCCACACCAGAATCAACAGCAATTAAAGCATCCTCGACAGTTTGGATTCCTTTTATCAAAATTGGACCTTTCCAGATAGATCTAAGCCATTCCACATCCTTCCAAGAAAGGCCGGGGTCAAACTGGGATTTCATATGTTCTGCAAGATCCACTGCTGTTGAACCGTCAATAGAACTCAAGCCTTCAACATTCGCAAAACGAATAGGATCTGATGTTAAAAAATCCCATGTCCAGCCCGGATTTTTCACGCCATCAACTATCGTTCCAAGACCAACCTCAGGGGGCAAAGTGAACCCCCGTCGCACATCTCGCTCTCGGCGTCCAAGAACTGCGGTGTCAACGGTGAGACACACCGCCTCGAAACCTGCAGCGTCAGCTCTTTCAACAAGGTTTTTAACTACAGAACGGTCTTTCCACGTATATATCTGAAACCAAAGACGAGTATCTTTTTCAGCTACTGATGCACATTCCTCTATGGAACGTGTGGCCATTGTTGACAAGGTAAATGGAATACCAGCCCGAGTTGCTGCCTTAACAACCGCTAATTCACCTTCAGAATGCGCGATTCTAGTGAAACCCGTTGGTGCCAGAACAAGGGGGAAAGCTAACTTACGGCCGAATAAAGAAGTGGACGTATCGATATTCGCCATGTCTCTTAATACTCTGGGTTTGAACGAAACCTTCCTGTAAGCTTCGACGTTTCTCCGCAAAGTAATTTCATCTTCTGCACCACCGTCTATATAGTCGAAAACTCCTACTGGGAGACGCCGTTTAGCCAGTTTCCTCAAATCTTCAACGTTTGCAGCTTTTCTAAGAAGTCGTTTTGTTCTGTTAATCTCCAACTTGCGGAACTTGACAACAGAACGAATACTGTTCACAAATGCCATTTATAAACCAGCCTTTAGGGGTCGATCTTGGAGTCAAGCTTGGCTACTCGCGCTTCGTGGCGCCCACCTTCGAATTCTTCATTTAACCATGCACTCAATGCTGCGACAGCAAGTTCTGGATCAATCAGACGTTCTCCAAAACAGAGAACGTTTGCATTATTGTGAGCTTTCGCCCACTTCGCAGTTTCAACGTCATTTACAGTTGCTGCTCTAATACCGGAAACTTTGTTCGCTGCTATTCCAATTCCGATGCCAGAACCGCAAACCGCAACTCCTAAATCCGCAGGTCCTTCCGAAACCTTGACACCAACCGCAAATCCGTAATCAGGATAATCAACTCGTTCGGTTGAGTCTGTACCGCAGTCAATAACCTCATGGCCCATTTCAGTAAGTTCACTCTTCAAACGTTCTTTAAGCTCATAACCTGCGTGGTCACAACCAATTGCTATTACTTTCATGACAATAGACTAGCCGTCTTACAGTCGAAGACCTGCAGCGATTAGATCTTCGACACGTAAAGCCCCTTCTCGAAGAATCTCAGTCTCATTTGCCAATAAATTAATAACGGTTGATGGTTTACCCTTACACTTTCCTCCATCTACCACCAACAAATTTTCACCTAATTGTTCTGCTGCTTCTTTAGCATTTTCCGGCGTTTGCACACCCGAACGATTTGCTGACGTAACGGCCAAAGGCCCTACAACCTGTGTCAAGGATCGAACAAAATCATTATCAGGGCACCTGACCCCTATCGAGCTTTCATCGCCACCCAAGAAGTACTCCAAATGTTTTGAACGTTCAATTACAATTGTGAGTGGTCCTGGCCAAAATTCTTGAGATAAAAGTTCGAACTCTGCTGAAGAGGCGACAAGCTCTGAAGCTTGGGAAGTTTCTGCAACCAGAACCGCGCACGCTTGATCATCTAAACGATTTTTACGTTGAAATATCTCTTCAACAGCACTCTTATTAGTCGGTATGGCAGCTACTCCATAAACTGTGTCGGTTGGAAGCAGAACTAATCCTCCCTCTTTCAATACTTGAGACGACTCGAAAACTGCTGATTCAAAATCTGAATCTAAATCCAAAAAATGATTCATAGCGGTTTTTTTGCCATTAAAACACGGTTACGGCCCGTCAAGTCATGTCGCAACTTAACTTCTCTGTACTTTAGGTTCTTAGCCTCTTCAACCATTACATCTGCCTGCATAGGCGCTAATTCTAAAATTAATAGCCCCTCTGCAGATAACCACTCAATCGAATTATTTAATAAAAAACTTAAATCCTCTGTTCCCAAAGGTCCAGAGCGTAAAGAAGAAGAAGGTTCCCATTCACTTACTTCTAGTGGTAATTCTTCGCTATCACTTATATACGGAGGGTTAGAAATAACAATGTCAAATTTACCCAACATCTCTTCAGGTAAGGCTTCAAACCAAGATCCTTGACTAATTGAAACTTTTTGACCCGCCATCCCTAAGCCCGCAAGATTAGCGCGCGTAACTGCAATAGCTCCTTGTGAGGCATCCGTGCACCATACAGATACTTCTTGGACCTCTCTGGCTATCGAAAGTCCTATCGCCCCCGAACCACAACCCAAATCTGCGACGTTTAAAGGTCTCGTTCTATTCAAGTCACTTTTCTTACTCTTACATTCTTCTAACGCATAGCCAACTAAAATTTCAGTTTCTGGCCTCGGTATCAAAACTCTGTCATCTACAAATAAATCAAGCTCTCTAAACTGCCATCTACCAAGGACATACTGGAGAGGCTCACCAGCTACTCGCCGCTCAATCAATCTATTCAATCTTTTCAACTGGATGGGTTTCGCTTGCTCTTTATAGTCACACAGTTGCGTAATGCCAGAAACCTCTTCTATCATCCATTTTGCTTCAAGTTCAGCGTTATCACCTTCGAGTATCCGCCCTGTTTCAAGAAGTAATTCCTCCCAACTCACTAAAGCATCTTGACTAAACAACTCTTTGCCCATTTCGCTGCCGATTAGTCAAAACTCTCAGCTAGCTGTCGATCTCTTTCTGCAATAAGTAAAGCTTCAACAACCTCGTCAAGATCTCCTGCAAGAATACTGTCTAGACGATGCAGAGTTAGTTTTATTCGATGATCTGTAACCCGATTTTCTTTGAAATTGTAAGTTCTTATTTTTTCCGACCTTCCACCACCACCTACTTGGTCTCTTCTAGCTGATGCCGCCTCTGACTGTTGACGCTCTTGTTCAATCTGGAACAATCTGGCTCTAAGAACACGTAAAGCTTTTGTTTTGTTCTGGAGTTGACTTTTCTCATCTTGCATAGTTACAACTAGACCGGTTGGAATGTGAGTAATTCGGACAGCCGAATCCGTAGTGTTAACCGATTGCCCACCAGGGCCAGATGACCTGTATACATCGACCTGTAAATCTTTTTCTTCTATAGCTATCTCTACTTCATCTACCTCCGGTAAGACGGTTACAGTCGCTGACGATGTATGAACACGTCCCTGAGTTTCCGTGACCGGCACTCTTTGGACACGATGAACACCTCCTTCGTGTTTTAGGTGAGTCCAGGCTGTTTCGCCACGGATTAAAAAAACCACTTCAGTAAATCCGCCCATATCAGACTCTTTACTTTCAAGATGTTCGACACTCCATCCTTTGGTGGCAGCAATGGCGACATACATATCTCGGAGATTACGTGCAAAAAGATTGGCCTCTTCTCCGCCTTCCGCACCTCTAATTTCTATAATTACTGTTCTTCCATCATTCGGATCTTGAGGCAACAAGAAAACTCGCAGTTCAGCTTCTAGATCCTCAATCTCATTCTTTAATTTTGTAACTTCTTCTTGAATTTGATCACGTTCGTCACCTTCGGTAACTTCCATCAACTCTTTTGCAGTATCAAGATTTTCGTATGCAGAGTGAAGAGGTCGCCCAACTGAAAGAGCATTTCCTAATTCTTTGTGCCTTCTGCCTAGTGTTTCTAACAGTTTTGAATCAGAAACTACTTCTGGGTCGGCTAATCGGTTTTCGACGTCTTCAAACTCAGCAATTAAAGCTTTTACTTGATCGATCATTAACTCAGGGTATCGGTATGTGACTTACTGCAATATCGCATTGTGTTTTTACACAAAAAACAATTCAAACAGTTAATGCTTCCCACCCTCCTCTAACACCTTTAATAATTAGAGGAATATCCAAGTATTTGAGAGATTTTTCCACCGGGCTCAAAATATCTTTCTCAGGAAGAAATACTTCAACTCGATCAGATTGTTCGATCCGGACCAGATCTGCAATAAATGGAACGAGACAGACATCGACACCTACTGAGAAAACAAGAAGGACACTTGCACCTGTTTCATCGATCCCAGTTGCTGCTGCTGGCATCGTCTCGCGAAGTGACTCTCTTTCTCTGGGTGGATCAACGCAAGTTAAACTTTTAAAACCGAACATTTCTGGATTGGCTAGAGCATCTGATCTAAGCCATCTTTCTCGCGCTAGTCTCGCAAGTGGATGGAACCCAGACCCTGGATTTCGATAAGAGCTAACAATCTCCACTGCTGATGAAAGAACCTCTGGTAATGGCCTACCGCTACTTATTAGTGAATTAGCTTCACGGTCAAACCTTCCAACCCCCACTTCAATTTCACCATCAGAAACCCTAATTACTTCAAGTCCTAAGATCTCACCCTTCCAGGTCCCACACTCACAAATTGGCTGTAATCCAAATTTCAAACACATTTCATCAAATTCAGGCGGGGCAGTTTTCAAGTTATACCTGTCGGCGTTAGCAGCCGGCTTTACGCTGACTGGGTTTCCATCAGAAAGAAATAAAATAGTAGGTGAAGGCCTTAAGACACTTGCTCGTCTTTGTGTTATTTCAGCATTTTTAAGATTCTCAAAATAAATAACCAGATCAAGGTCATCCTGCGTAGTTAATTCCAGAAGAGAAGACCCCAAAAGGTTTTCTGGAGTTTCTTCGTCTGCCAGTACCCACAAAGTCGAATTGTTTCGAATCCCGTTACGAGAAGCATCTATCAGGGGCCCAACTTCTTGACCGCTACTTTCGGAAATGATTTTACGTAATTTACTTCGGTTTAAAGATGACCGTTTTTCTTCTTCTAAAGGCACTTTTCTGTAAGTTTTATCTTCAGCTAGTTCTACTCGGAACCTTTTTTACGACCTTTGCCATACCTGCGTTCAAATCTTTCAACTCGACCGGCTGTATCGATTATCTGCATCTTGCCAGTAAAAAATGGGTGGCTTGCAGATGAAACTTCAACTTTTACTAACGGGTATTCAACCCCATCGACAAGTGTTGTTTCTGCGGTCTCAGCTGTTGAAGGAATCAAAAAGGTGGTTCCTTCACTAGTGTCTTGGAACGCAACCGTTCTATATTGAGGATGTATTTCAGATCTCATAGCAGTCCAGTCTGTTGGTATTGTTTCCTATTAACAACCTTGATTTAAATTCAAGAAGATTCTATTGAAGGACCTTTGGCGACTTCTGCCAAAAATTCATCATTATTAGGAAAAGTTTTTAGTCGATCTATTAGTAATTCCAAGCCCGCACCTGAACCATTGTCTCCATCTGAAGCTAAACCGTTTAAAACTCGCCTTAGTTTCCACACCTGATTCAATTGCTTACGGTCAAATAAGAGTTCTTCATGACGGGTTGATGAAGCATTGACATCGATAGCCGGATAAACACGCCTTTCCGCTATTCTCCTATCCAAACGAAGCTCCATGTTGCCTGTCCCCTTGAACTCTTCGAATATTACCTCGTCCATTTTTGACCCTGTTTCCACCAAAGCTGTAGCCAAAATAGTCAAAGAACCACCTTCTTCAACATTTCTAGCAGCACCAAAAAATTTCTTTGGAGGATACAAAGCTCCACTATCAACACCACCAGACATAATTCGACCTGTTGCTGGAGCAGCTAAATTATATGCCCTGGCTAATCTTGTGATTCCGTCAAGAATGATCACCACATCTTGCCCATATTCAACGAGTCTCCGCGCCCTCTCGATAGTTACTTCAGCAATAGCAGTATGCTCCTCTGCTGGTCTATCAAAAGTCGAAGCGGCAACTTCGCCATTGATAAGCCACCTTTTCATATCGGTGACCTCTTCAGGTCTTTCGTCAACTAGCAAGACAATCAATTTAACTTCAGGATTATTTGTCTCTATTGATCGCGCTATCTGTTTCATGATTGTTGTCTTACCAGCCTTCGGCGGTGAGACAATAAGACCCCTCTGCCCCTTACCTATTGGGGATAGAAGGTCAACAATGCGAGCAGTCATATTAGATGGATCGGCGGCTAATTCAAGGTTTAATCTTTCATCAGGAAAGAGAGGCGTTAAATCTTCAAAGTGAGGTCGAGTCAGCGCATCTTCGGGTGGATTCCCATTTACAGTATCTAGTCGCAATAAAGCAGGGTTTTTTTCACTTCTATTTGCTGGCCTTGCTCCACCAACAAGATAGTCACCACGTCGAAGATCAAACTGTTTGACCTGCTTTACAGACACATAAGCATCTTGCTTAGAAGGGCGGAATCCTGTCGTTCTCAAAAAACCATAGCCTTCATTTCTCAAATCTAAATAGCCCTCTATCGAAACGGGGTCACCATCCCAGGAGTCATCTTGGCCTTCTGGTCCTCTACCTCGACGCCGCCTACGGCGGTTTCCAGGTTCCGTATAGTCATTACTACGTTTTTCTCTATTGTTACTAGAATTTCTTGATTCGTAATCTTTACTAGAAGTTGTTCGACTTTTGCTGGAGCTGTCAGAGTTTTCGGATTTCACAGACTTAACGGGATCGTCATCCTTACTTTCTTCTTCAGACTCATTTTTGAGATCTACCTCCCAATCGGCTAAAGGTTCTTCCTTTGTGTCTGTTGTTCCTTCTTGATCACCTATGGCTGTGTCTTTTGCTGACTCCTCAGTATTAACAGAAGACTCTTCAGTTTTCGCAGAGGAAGAAGCTCCTCCCGAAGCTAAATCAAGTATCAACTCAACTATCTCCGCTTTCCTTGCACGCGAAGCAGGTTTTCCTCCTAAAGCCGTGGCAATGGTAATAAGTTCATCTCGCCCTTTGGCTTCCAATGAATCGCTTTGTAACTCAGTCGAGTCCATACTTAAACACCTCTGTGTTCTGTGTGTTGTGGGTCAAACCCTGTAGCAAATTGGTTTAACACCGAATTGTTTGCCGTTAAACGAAACACGCTCTGGGTCGCACACTCGTGTAACCATCAGACCTGATGAATGCCAATCAGGCCTTTGGCCATAACGACATCTAGTACTGTACGCGAACCTCAGGTAGTCGACAACACAAAAACTTAGTTAAAACAGTTTTTATTATTTTTCTATAAAATCTTTTATTTATTTAGCTAAAAGAGACTTCATAAGCTGATGTCCACGAACCAGAGGCATATCTGATACACCGGTTTCAGTATAAACACCGCCGTCCGAATCATTTTCTGAATCAAACAACAGAAAAGGAACGGGGTCTGGTGTGTGAGTCCGAAGCGTCAAAGGAGTTGCATGATCGGGGAGCATTAACATTCTCCATGGTCCCATGTCGTCTAAGCCTGCAATTAGACCATCTAAAATACGATTGTCCCAATTCTCAAGAGACTTAACTTTAGCTTCAACATCCCCAGCATGACCTGCTTCATCGGTAGCTTCAACATGGATTATGAATAAATCTAAACCGTTCTCCAGCTCTTTAAGAGCTATATCTCTCTTACCTTCGTAGTCCGTGTCATACCAGCCGGTTGCGCCAGGGATATCACACACTTTTACATCAGCTAACTTTCCAATACCTCTTACAAGATCAACTGCTGTAACGAGACCTGCGTTCACACCATTGACTTCGGCAAATGATGGGAGTTGAGGTTGCGTTCCCTGTCCCCATAGCCAGATTCCCGTTGCTTCCAGACTTGATGCAGCCAATATCTTTTCAGATGCAGCCATTAAATCAGAAATTTTTTGGCCCGACTTACCGGACGGCAATACGACCGGACCGCCTGTCAAATCGTGCGGAGGCACACAAACCGCATCAACAAAATCCATGGGAGCAATCATTGCATGACGAAAACTGACACCCGGTAAAAAGGAGACACCCTCTTCTGGGTTCCCAAGTTCTTCATTTAATTGAGCAATTACCTTCGCTGCTTCCTCCGACGAAGGGTTCCCACCCGCATAATCAATCATCACACCATCAACTACTTTTACAAAATTGCACCTAAATGCCGTTTGATCTGGACTTAATTTCACTCCAAGAGCAGCAACTTCAATCGGAGCACGTCCGGTGTGGTATTTACTTGGGTCGTAGCCGAAAATTGACATATTCCCAACATCACTTCCAGGTGGCATACCACTTGGAATTACTTCTGCTCTTCCTAAAGTGCTTTTAGCAGCAAGAGCAGCAAGATTTGGCATATTAGCTGCTTCTAAAGGAGTCCTTCCATCAAGTTCTGGAACCGGCAAATCAGCACAGCCATCTGGCACACAAATCACGTATTTCATAATTTCCTCATCCTGGCAAGAATCTTTATCATCTTCACCTATTTTCATCTACTCTGGAGCAACTAATCACGTGGTCTTTCACTATTTCTAAATCGTTCGGTAACTGAGTAAAGAACTCAGGACGCTCATATAAATCAGCGAGACGATCTGGGAGAGGTGGACACTCCCCTAAAGCTCTTTCAACTGCTTTAGGAAATTTAGCTGGGTGCGCTGTAGCCAAACAAACAATTGGAATTTCAGGATCAATTTGTTTGTCTCGATGAGAATAAGCAGCTAAAACACCTATAGCAGAATGTGGATCAAGAATTACGCCTGAACTCTCTGCCTCTGAGGAGATGCACCTGACGACTGCTTCATCATCGAAACTGTACCCAGCCCAACTATTAGAAAACTTGGCCTCAATTTCAGAGTCGATTTTAACATTTCCGTCTGACCGGAACTTTTCAAAAAGATTCTTTACCTTCTCTCCATCTCGTTCGAACAGTTCGAAAATAAATCTTTCTAAATTAGATGAGATTTGAATATCCATACTCGGAGAAAGAGTTGGTATAACTTCACTAATTTTCATTTCAGCCGAAGTAAAGAACTGCGTGAGAATATCATTTTTATTACTTGCAACCAATAATTTGGGTATGTTCAAACCACAATTTCGAGCGGCATGACCAGCAAATACATTTCCGAAATTTCCAGTAGGAACTGAAAAAATTACTGGTTGATCGTGAGACCCTATTCTTTCAGAAGCCACCACATAATAAACGATCTGGGCCATAACCCTCGCCCAGTTAATCGAATTAACAGCTCCCAGTTTCAGTTTCTTTCTGTAGTCAAGATCGTTAAACATCGCTTTAACCAAATCTTGACAATCATCAAAAGTCCCCTCAATAGCAACATTATGTACATTAAAAGAATCGACTGTAGTCATCTGTCTCCGCTGCACGTCGGAAACTCTGCCCGAAGGATGAAGAATCACTATGTCCAAATTCTGTCGACCCTTACAAGCTTCAATTGCCGCAGAACCTGTATCCCCAGAGGTCGCCCCTACGATCGTAAGGTGCTCTCCACGACTATTTAATTCATAATCAAAGAGCTCTCCGACTAGTTGGAGAGCGATATCTTTAAAAGCAAGAGTGGGTCCATGAAACAACTCCATCAAGAAAATTTGCTTATCTAGTTCGGTTAACGAAACAACTTCTTGCACGTCGAAAGACTTATAAGCCTCATCTATGATTTTCTTTAACGTTTCCTCACTAAGACTTCCCGCTGTAAACAGGTTCATGACCTCAAAGGCTGTTTCTAAATAATTTCCACTGCCCGATCCACTGAATGATGGCCATTTATCTGGAACGTATAAACCTCCATCATCGGCGAGACCAGTCAACAAAGCTTCGCTAAAGGTTTTTTCTGGTGCTGAACCTCTTGTACTTATGTACTTCACTCGAACCTCTTGACTCAATCGACACCGGTAACCCTGAGCACGGTACCCACACTTCTGACTGCTTCTAACTCGTTTAAAGCCTCAATCGCTGATTGGAAATCTCTTTCTAAAGCTTTATGAGTAATAAAAATAAGCCTTGCTTCACTATCGAGGCCCTCTTGTTCCATTGATCGTATCGAAACACGATGTTCCCCGAGAATAGTAGCTACTTGGGCAAGTACACCTGGTTGGTCATCAACTTCTACTTCTAAGAAATACTGGCTTTCTAGATCTGCAATTGGCGAAATTTTCATGAGTTTAAATTCACCAATTGAAGCACTATTAGATCTTTTTAAATTGCAGGAAGCATCGATCAAATCACCCAGTACTGCTGATGCTGTAGGTGCTCCTCCAGCGCCTCTTCCATAGAACATCAACTCTCCCATTGCGTCGCCTTCAACAAAAATGGCATTAAAACTTTCGCGAACTGTGGCCAAAGGATGCGTTAAAGGAATCATGCTTGGATGCACTCGAACACACAAAGCATCTTCGCCATCGATTTTTTGTTTTTCTGCGATGGCTAAAAGCTTTATGCAGTGGTTTAAACGGTGCGCAAAGTCTATATCTTCAGGAGTTATCTTCGTAATTCCCTCAACATGAACGTCGCTAAATGTGACTTGGCCTCCAAATGCAAAGCTTGCAATGATCGCGGCTTTAGCAGCTGCATCGTGACCTTCAACATCAGCTGTTGGATCGCTTTCCGCATATCCAAGCTTTTGTGCCTCCTCGAGTGCGTTTTTAAATGGCATATTCTCTTCGGTCATTTTTGTGAGGATAAAATTTGTCGTTCCATTTACTATTCCCATCACTCGTGTAATTGGTTCTCCCGCTAAAGACTCACGCAAAGGGCGCATAATTGGAATCGCAGCTGCAACAGCGGCTTCAAATAAAAGATCAACTTCAGATTCTTTTGCTAAAGAATACAACTCGCCTCCGTGAGCAGCTAAAAGTTCCTTATTTGCTGTTACTACAGGTTTTCCTAGTTCAAGAGCTTTCAAGATCAGCTCTTTAGATGGTTCAATTCCTCCAATTACTTCAACAACAACATCTACTTCAGGACTCTCAATAACTGAATTAGAATCGTTGGTGAATAAGGATGGGTCTAATGGCACGTCTCGCGATTGCGAAACATCACGAACGGCCACCATGACAACAGCAAGTTTTAGTCCTGTGCGTTCTGCAATAGCGTCGCTCTGTTCATCAATTAATTTACACAGAGAAGCTCCGACCGTTCCACAGCCCAAAAGTCCTATGTTTACATTAACTAATTCCATACTCATACAGTACTTGGCGAAAGGCTGTAGTCAGGTACTGTTTTAAGTTCTTTAATATGTTAGATGTCACGTCTTGTTAAATCTTCGTATGTTTCTCTCGCTACGACCAATCGTGGAGATCCATCCGACACAAAAACTACTGCTGGTCTAAGCATTTGATTGTAATTCGACCCCATTGAGTGGCCATAAGCACCCGTTACTGGAGTGGCAAGAATATCTCCTACTGACAGATCTTCAGGCACCCATGCCTCTTTTATGAGAAAATCGCCGGACTCGCAATGTTTGCCCACAAGACGCACAGGATTTTGCCGCTCAGCTTGACTAGATCGCGGTAAGAAAGTCTCGTACCCAGACCCGTAAAGTGCTGGTCTAGGATTATCACTCATTCCGCCATCAACCGAAACATAAGTTCTATGGTCGGGGACTTCTTTTATTGTTCCCACTGTGTAAAGAGTTACGGCTGCACTAGCAACTATTGAACGACCCGGCTCTGAACCGACTAAAGATTCAACTCCAGCATCTGAGCAGGCATCAAAAATAGCAGCTGCCCACTCTTGTATAGAGGGAGCGGATTCTCCTTCGACGTAGGGGACTCCCAACCCTCCGCCGACTACCAGCTCAGGAAAATTATAAGGAGCAGCAAATTCTGCTAACACTCCGACTGCTTTTGCAAATGGCTGAACGTCGAAAACCTGACTACCAATATGGGCATGCAATCCGAGTAATTCTAAATTTTTAGAACTTCGAGCTCTCTCAACGGCTTCTTCGGCCACACCTGATCTGACTGTAAAACCAAATTTTGAATCTTCTTGCCCCGTCGAAACGAATTCATGAGTGTGAGCTTCAACTCCGGGAGTGACTCGTAGAAGAATTTTAGTTGATGTATTGAGATCTGCACACAGTCCCTCTAAACGATCAAGTTCGTTAAAAGAATCTACGACTATGCGGCCTACCCCTTCCAAAAGAGCCATGCGGAGTTCTTCGAGACTCTTATTATTTCCGTGCATCACTATTCGTTCACCGGGTACATTAGCTTTTCGAGCTATGTGCAATTCCCCACCGGTTGCAACATCAAGATTCATGCCTTCCTCGTAAGCAAGTCTTGCCATCTCAGTGCAAAGAAAAGCTTTTGTGGCGTATGCAACATTGCCATCGAAAGCTTTCACCGCTTCGCGGCATCTTGATCGCAAATGTGCTTCGTCATAGACAAAAAGTGGCGTCCCAAATTCAGCCGCAAGTTCTAATAAGTCGCAACCCCCTATGAGAGTGTGTCCCTCTGATGAAATATCTGTGGTATCAGGCAACAAGTCAAGTGGTATAGGGCCTGCCATCAGCCATCTCCTTCTTCAACAATTTCGTCTCTCCACATCTCTTCAGGGGCACTTACTCCAAGTAAGTCCATTCCTATCTCAAGTCCGATTAAAACTCCCCTCATTAACAGAAAACGGGCCTGTGTTAAAGACGGTTCTATATCATCACCAAGAATACGACAGTCGTGATAAAAACCATGCAAATCCGCGGCAAACTCTCGTAACCAAGTCGTTATTTGATGTGGCGCCAATTCGCGACTGGCTCGCTCAACTACATCTGGTAACTCATGTAACGCTCGAAGTAAAATCAATTCTCTTTGGTGCTGAAGTTGTGATAGATCAACTTCGGAAAGAGGCAACGGCGTAAAACCTATTTCATCAGCTTTTTTCATCATCGAGCGGATTCGGGCATAAGCATATTGAACATAAAAAATTGGATTTTCATTTACTCTTTTAGAAACTAAGTCCAAATCGAATGTTTGCGTAGTGTCGATGGATTGAAGTAGATAAGTGAAACGTGCCGCATCAGATCCCACTTCTTTTACCACTTCGGAAAGTTCAACTATGTCACCTGTTCGTTTCGAAAGTTTTACTTCTTCGCCAGAACGCTGAAGATTTACCATTTGGGTCACTTCTACCTCTAGCCTTTCAGGTTCATGCCCTAAAGATTCAATCGCCGCTTTCATGCGTGTTATGTATCCATGATGATCAGCACCCCAAACATTGATGAGACGTTCTGCTCTAGTCAATTTGTCGAGATGATATGTGATGTCTGGCAATAGATATGTGTACTCTCCATCAGATTTAACTAACACTCGGTCTTTGTCATCACCATATTCTGTGCTTTTTAACCACGTAGCTCCATCTTTTTCATAAGAAGCATTAGCTTTGGCAAGCATTGAGAGAGTTTTCTCAATTAAGCCTGAATCGACTAGGGAAGTTTCACTAAACCATGAATCAAATTCTATGTTCAAGTCCCTAAGAACTTCCCTCTGGTCTGATAGAGCCCGTTTTTTACCCCACTCAAGTGGATCTTGATCTCCAGGTATTTCTGCGGCCCATTCCTTTATATAAGCACCGTGGTATCCATCTTCTGGAATGTTTTCCCCTGCAGTACAAGCGGCTAAGGATGAGGCGAATAAATTCATCTGTGTTCCTCGGTCATTTACATAGAATTCTCGTGCGACCAAATATCCTGACCGTTCTAGAATTCTGGCAACTGAGTCTCCATAACACGCCCCCCTGCCATGCCCCGCGTGTAAGGGTCCAGTCGGATTAGCGCTAACAAATTCAACGATTACTTTCTTATTGGATCCTTCTTCAGAGCGAGCCCAATTTTCAGTACCATCGTTCACCGCCTGTAACAAGACTTCATAGAGCCAAGATTTGTTTAAATAAAAATTTACAAATCCGGGCCCAGCAACCTCTAATCTAGATACATAGCTGGATGGAAGGCTTTCTAAAGCAGTTGCTAGCTGGACAGCTAGGTCACGCGGGCTAGATTTTGCTTTTTTAGCCAAGGCCAGAGCAATATTCGTGGACCAGTCTCCGTGCTCAACATTTGCTGGCCTTTCTAAATGAATCTCGGCCGTCATTTCAAGACCCAAACTTGACAAGGAGTCTCGTATTAAATTCTTGATACTTTCACGAACATCCATATACACCCCGGTGAGATTTTATAACACCTTTGCGGCATTATGGTCCTCCAAGATATTACAGGACATGCACTTGTCTAATGAAGACTTTTTATTAAAGAACTTTGATTGTTGAAAATTTAAAATACAAATTTAAACAGTTTATTCAGGCTCTTGAGCCTTCAAATGTCGCAGTTCCAAAAGCACCTAGTTTAGCTTCGCCACTAATCTGGTCGCCGTCGATAGTTGCTGTGGCATCAATTGTTATTGGCATTGGCTGTGTCATGTTTACTGTCCACGAAAGATTGTCTCCATCTACACTGCCATTTTCTAGTTCCATGCTGCCCTGCGGTCCTGACATAGTACCTGTAAGGGTGCCTCCATCAGAAGTAAGTTCGAGGGTCCCTGCTTGGGCTCCCATTGGGCTGTTAAGTGTTACATTCCATGTACCGTCAGCACTCACTTTTTTCCTCCATTGATTGTTGTCGCTACTCGCATAAACGTAGATCAAAAACTTTCAATTGTCACATACGGGATCGACTTTTAATTGGTTGAAAATTTGCAACTCAACTCTCTATAGCTGTCTCATTTTCTTTACCAGAGAAACTTGCATCATCTCTTGTCACGATCACAAGAGCCGCTATAACGATAACTCCTCCTGATATCTGCAAAAGTGAGACACTTTGTTCAAGAAAGATCCAAGCTCCTGCTGCAGAGAGTACTGGGATGGCAAGCATCAGTAGACCTGCAAGACTCAAAGAAACATGCAAGTGAGCCCAGTTCATTAAAAAATGTCCACTTCCTGGTACCGCTAACAAAACTAATATCCAAAGAAACTCATTTCTGGTAAGAGCTGGGAAACCTGATGTTGAGCTTTGAAAAATTATTAAAAAAGGTAAGAGTCCTAACGAACCTATAAGCATGGCCAATGTCTGAAGCGTAAAGGTATCTATTCTTGAACGAACTGACTTGACAGCAACAAAATAACCCGAAAATAAAATCATTGCTAATAAAGCAAGCAAGTCGCCTGTTGGACTCCATGAAATCTTACTACTGGAGCCTAAAACGACTACAGCCACACCCCCCGTCGCAAAAATAGAGATTCCGAGCAGCCTCTTAGTAATTATTTCTCCAAACTTCCCACCGGCGACAAAAATCAACACGATTGTTTGTAATGCACCGATAATCGTCGCATTTGCAACAGTTGTGATATTAAGAGCTGAGAAGAAGACCACTATTTCAGAACAAAAAAGTACTGCAACTGGAAATGCAATTTTTATTTGTTCCCACGTAACTCTTTTACCTGCCGCAAAAAAAATCACACCGTAAACAATCACTCCCAGAGACTGGCGCCAAAATGCAATTTCTATACCTGATAGATCAAGGCGAGCGACAATGATATTCCCAGTCGACCAACAGACAACTGCGGCTACAGCCGCAATACGTCCTAAATTAGACAAATTCATCGGCAAATTCTCACCTTTGAACACTAGAGCCAATTTGAGCATTGATTAGAAGCTTTTAAATTTAATTTATGATTTACTAAAAGTTAATATTCCGAACGTGCAAGTTTTAAGTTTGTTTACTAATGTTGCCTTATATTTTGCTGCACAAAATTTGTAGCTTTAAAATTCAAAATTGGAGATTTGAATGAAAATTATTAAAAGAATTGCTGTAGTTTTAGCACTATCACTTTTAGTCATGTCCTGCGGAAGTGAAGAATCTGAGCAGTCAAGTGGGGAATGGCCAGACAAAATTGTCTTTGGTTTTGTACCAAGTCAAGAACAAGAAGCTCTACAAGATGACATCCAGCCAATGATGGATCATCTCACCGAAAAACTAGGAATTAAAGTAGAGGGTGTTGTAACTACTGACTTCGTCGGTCTGGGAACAGCTATGGGAACAGGCCAAGCAGATCTTGGTGCTTTCGGACCTGCTGGTTTCGTTATGGCTCAACAAAAGTTCGGGAATATGAGTGTTATGGCCCAAGCTATTCGCTATGGAGCGCCTACATATCACGGTCAGTGGATGACAAATGATTCCAGCATCTGCAGTCCTGGCACGCTTAAGTCAGGAACAGCTCTGATAAATAATTCAGACAGTATGGAGCAAGTCAGTGCAATAGATGCTGTTGCCTTACAGGTAGGTGTTTACTTCGGAGATTCTGGTAAAGCTCTTGGAGAAACTGTTGATGCAGGAACAGTCTCGCCGGGAATGTCATGTATGGCAGACATAAGTAATGTGATCGGAAAGACTGTCGCATTCACAAACGAAAGCTCAACTTCTGGATATCAGTACCCAACTTTGCAACTTCGGAATGCAGGGATAGCAGACGATCAATACGAGAAAGTTTTCGCGGGTGGACATGACGGTGCCGTGGCTGCCGTTTACAACGGTGATGCAGACTTTGGTGTTGCCTATGATGACGCTCGACGAACAATGAGAAAAACGAATCCAGACGTAGGTGACAAAGTAATTATTTTTAACTTGACTGCGGAAATTCCTAACGACGTCGTGGCTGTAAGAACCGACTTGCCTGACAGTTTGAAAGGTGCCATCTATTACAATATGGACGCATACCTTAAAACTGAAGAAGGCGAAGCAGTTTCTGACGAAGTGTTTGGCTGGACTGATATGCAAGTAGCTAAAGACTCCGACTTTGATGTCGTTCGTGAAGCAAATGAAAAACTAGGAATTAACGACTAAAACTCAACTCAGAGTTCTTCAAAAATTAGGAAAAGAGCTTGATAAAAATCGAAGGTGTCTCGGTCACTTATCCGGGTGGAGTTGAGGCTCTACGGAGTGTCGATATTCAAATAGAAGATGGCGAGTTTGTGGTCATAGTTGGGCTTTCCGGAGCAGGTAAATCAACACTGCTTCGGGTGCTCAACGGACTTGTTCCCGCTACCTCAGGCTCGATTCTTGTAGATGGAACTGAAGTAGTAAATGCTAATTCTCAGACGCTGCGACAAGTGCGCTCCAAAACAGGAATGATCTTTCAGACTTTCAATCTTGTTAATAGAACCACGGTTTTGAATAACGTGCTTATGGGTCGCCTTGCTAATGTCCCTTCGTGGCGGTCGACTTTAGGTTTATGGCCACCTGAAGATAAAGAAATAGCGATGCTCGCCTTGGAAAGAGTTGGGATCGTGGACAAAACCTACGTACGTGCCTCAAATCTTTCAGGAGGGCAACAGCAAAGGGTAGGAATTGCTAGAGCACTAGCTCAAGAACCTTCCCTTATGCTCGCAGATGAACCCGTTGCTGCACTCGATCCGGTAACGAGCCGTCAAGTAATGGGCGACTTACAAAAAATTAATCGTGAGCTGGGTATCACCACTCTGGTAAATCTTCATTTCTTGGACTTGGCCAAAGAGTATGGAAAGCGTCTGATTGGTTTGCGTGACGGTCTATTAGTTTACGACGGCGATATAAGTGACGTAACTGACGAAACTTTCCGAGAAATTTATGGAAGAGCTATTACCTCTGAAGATCTTCACGCGATGAACCAGGAACCGCAAAAAAACATCGGCAATGGTAAATGAATGACTATACAAATACTTCTGAGAGACCAGTAAAACCGAAACCTCGCGCACGCTCATTTTTAATCGCTTTAGTGCTTTTAGCATTAACTTTTTGGGCAGCGTTTAAAGTTTCTTTCGACCTCTCTACTTTTTGGGAGGTTTGGACTAATCCGATCTGGAGTATGTTTTGGCCTATTCCTTGGGATTGGGTTTTCACAAAAGAGAATACTTTTGACCCTCTAATTGAAACTCTACAAATTGCCGTAACATCAACACTCGTTGGCTGCTTATTGGCTCTTCCTGTTAGTTTTGCGATGTCTTCTCTTACAACACCTAATAAAATTGTCTACTTCATAAGTAAAACTATTATGAACTTAGTGCGTGCCGTGCCGGATCTTTTCTGGGCGAAATTGCTTGTGACAGCAATTGGAATTGGGGCTTTTGCTGGAGCTTGGTCACTTACAATTTTTTCTTTAGCCGTAATGGTCAAGCTTTTTAGTGAAACAGTGGATGCAGCTGACCCAAGACCTCTTGAAGCTGCCCGATCTTCAGGGGCTCGACATCTACCTGCCGTAAAAGCAGGTGTGCTTCCGACAGTTTTTCCTTCCTACGTAGCTTATTCTCTATACATTTTCGAACTTAATATCAGGGCATCGGTTGTACTCGGTCTAGTTGGAGCCGGTGGCGTAGGCAGGGTCATTGAGACTCAACGTCAGTTCTTTCGTTTTGACCGCATCTTAGGGTTGTTAGTCATTATTTTTGGAATCGTATGGGTGATAGAACAGATTAGTGTCTCGTTAAGAAAGAGGCTCGTCTGATATGGAAACTCTTTCAGATACGCCTATCTCCTCTCATAGGCCTCCTACGCCAAAGACTTTTTACCGTTGGTTTATAGCGATCCCATTTTTGGTCGCAATTGTTTGGTCTGTCGTTGGACTGAACATAACTCTTTCACGCTTACTTGATGCACCAGGTGACGCTTGGACTATTTTACGACAAATGGCCCCACCAGCTTTCGGTGAGGTCTATGAACGTGGCGCAGTTGGAAAAATCTTTGAATCGGTCTACATAGCTTGGATTGGAACAATCATCGGAGCTTTTGTATCGCTTCCTCTAGCCTTCTTAGCCGCACATAACGTTGCCCCGGTCTGGATTAGATCTCCTATCCGTCAGTTATTTAATGCGATCAGAGCGGTACCAGAGTTAATCCTCGCTGTGATCCTTATACCTATAACAGGACTAGGAGCATGGGCAGGAACTCTCGCTATCGGTATACATTCGATCGGCACTTTGGGTAAATGGGCCTGTGAATCAATTGAAGACATCGATGACGGACCGATAGAGGCAACAAAAGCTTGTGGGGGTAAATGGGCTAGTGGTATGAGATGGGGAGTTCTTCCTCAAGTAATGCCAGTAATAAGTTCTTACTGGTTATTTAGATTTGAGATTAATGTTAGGGCTTCTGCTGTTCTGGGGATGATTGGAGCAGGTGGAGTTGGCTCAGAGCTGGTTTCTCAACTTTCATTTAGAAACTTCCCTGCAGCTAGTGCCGTTTTAATAATGACAATGGCAGTGGTCCTAACTATAGATACTATTTCTGCTGCCGTAAGGCGCAGAATCATAAAAGGTTCAGACAACACTGACGAAGACTCACGTACTCTTGAGGCCATCACAGACTTAACTGGAATCAGAAGCTAAGAATCTAAATCACCGCTTTTTACACTTACTGCCTTAACATTTCAATATGGAAACAGATGTTATTGGCATTGACATTGGTGGCACCTTGGCAAAAGCTATAGTCCTAGACTCCACCAGTTTCGAAATAAAAGACCAACTGACAATAGCAAGCAGCGACAAAGGTCCCGAGCTTGTAAAAATTATAAAATCTCTCGTCGGTAAACTCGAAGAAAATACTAAGCAATCATTCTCAACACTTGGCTTAGGAATAGCGGGATTGACTCATAGATCAGGAGTAGTCAGATACTCCCCAAATCTTCCTAACCTAATCGAATTTCCTATAACAATTGAAGTTGAAAATGAACTCGGGATTCCTGTCGTTATCGGAAATGATGCAACCGTCGGAACGATTGCAGAATGGAAAATAGGTGCAGGAAAAGGAAGTGAAAATTTCGCTTTGGTAACTCTAGGTACCGGAATCGGGGCGGGGTTAGTTGTGGACGGTCGTCTTCTCCTTGGCAATAATGGTTTCGCTGGTGAAGCCGGACACATGACTATAGATGTAAACGGCCCAGTTCACATAACGGGTCAAAAAGGACCTTGGGAATACTTCGCTTCTGGAAATGCGTTAAACCGTATCGTTCAAAACGAAGCATCAGAAGGAAACTACCCTTGGGTAGTTGATCAAGCTGGCAAAAAGGAAAATATTACTGGTGAGTATTTATCTTCCGGTATACAAAATAAAGAACCTGACTCTTTACGAATTTTAGATCATTTCTGTCATGAAGTGAGCAAGGGTCTGGTCAATTTGATTTTACTTTTGGATTTAGACAGAGTTGTGATAGGTGGTGGAGTTTCTGAAATCGGGGAGCCACTGAGGAATGGAATAGAGAAATGGATTGAAAAAACTCTTATCGGCAGTGAACACCGTCCGAAAATTGAAGTAAAACTAGCAAAACTAGGTTCAAATGCTGGAGCCATTGGAGCAGCTCTGTCTACAACAAATTATTTTTAGCTATTACTTAAACTCTCATTAAACATTTCTAAAACTTTTCTCCACGCAACATCTGCAATTTCAGAGTTGTAAGTACCAAGAGGGTTTTCCTCATTTGCAAAAGCATGACCTGTTTGAGGATAAATATTGAAAGTAACATCCTTACCCATTTCTCTGAGTTTATTTTCTAGTCCTGCAACTGAGTCGGGAGGAAAAAAATCATCAACACTTGCAAAATGTCCTTCAACGCGGGCTGTGAGATTTGTCCAGTCAGGCTCATTGTCTCCTAAAGGAGCTCCGTAAAAAGGAGCTACAGCGGCGATTCGTTCACCTTCTGAGGCTGCAATTAAGAGACTTAGCATTCCCCCCATACAAAACCCAACTACTCCTACGGTTGCGCTATCAACATTAGAATTTTTCAATAGATAGTCAATGGCGCCAGACATGTCTCTAGTGGCTCTCTCTGGCGGCAGAGTGCTCATAAGCTCTCCTGCCTTGTCCATTTCAGAATGTTGAGCTAATTCACCGTGATATAAATCAGGAGCCAATGCCACAAATCCCTTTTCCGCTAGCCGGTCACACACAGACTTGATTTGTGGCGCTAATCCCCACCACTCTTGAATAACCATAACACCTGGGCCTGTCCCCTCAGGTAAAGCCAGATAACCGCCGGCCGTGACGTCACCTGCTTCAAAAACAACCATTTCACCGACCATGCCTAATCCTCCAATAGAAATAATTCTTTTCCCTTTTTTGCATAACCTTTTGAGAAACAATATAAGGAAATGTCGTTGATTGATGTGTCCAGCAAAAAGAGGACGTAGCCTTCCTTTTGTAGCTCGCCCCTGTAGCTCAGCGGATAGAGCATCGGCTTCCGGAGCCGTGTGCGCAGGTTCGATTCCTGCCAGGGGCGCAAAACACAGGTGGTCTTTAAATCGAATAGACTATGTTTAAGTCTGACCCCAGATAAAAGAGAGTTGCGCTCAATAAATGTCAAACCAGAAACAGCCACGATGGACTTTCCAATGGAAAGAACTCTACGAAGAAGTAATCGATACGGGACTTTGCACTGGTTGCGCTGGATGCGTGATCTCATGTCCACATGATGTGATTGGATATGAACACGCACCGGGCGCTTATAAACCTTTTCATCTTGAAGAAGAGCTAGGAACAGACAACTGTGTACATGGTGAAAAAGGTTGCACTTCCTGTACTCGGGCATGTCCAAGGTTTAGAGACTGGGAAACTGAAGCAGAAATGCACCTTTTTGACCGTCATCGTAAACCAGAAGAACTATCCGGAGTGTATAAAGACGTTCTCCTAACTAGAGCTAGCGATTCAACAGTTCATGAACTTGGTCAAGATGGGGGTCTAGTTTCAGCGATACTCATATGGTGTTTAGATAACGGAATTATTGACGGAGCTTTAACTTCCCACCTTGAAAATGATGAAGAAAATGGAAATTCCTGGAAAGCTATCCCTGCTTTAGCTACAGATAAAGAGTCTGTTCTAGCTGGGGCTGGGAGTAGATATACCTACTCCGCCAACACCCTTGCTATTAGCGAAGCCCGTGAAAAAAATCTTGAATCATTAGCTCTTGTTGGGATGAGTTGCCAAACTTCTATTGGTCCTGTTATGTGGAACCGTAAAGTCGGTAAAGCAGGGAAAACAATCAAATTAAATATTGGGTTGTTATGTTCTAAATCTTTTGATGATTCAATTTTTGAGGAATTATTTTGGGCAAAGTACAGACTCCCTAAAGAAGAAATGATCAAAATGAATATCAAAGGTGTTTTTCAAATATGGATGAAAAATGGTGACTACCACGAAATTAATCTTAAAGAATGTCACGCTTGGACACGAGAAGGATGCAACCTTTGTCCAGACTTTGCGGCGGAACACGCTGACATATCGACAGGTGGTATTGGCAAATACAACGACTGGACGCTAACTGTTGTTCGCACAGAGCTAGGCCGCCAAATAATTATGCGAATGCTCGAGGAGGGTGTTATAGAAGGCCGGCCGGGTGATAGTGACCCCGATGCTATTGAACTAATGCACAAGTTGGCTGCAAAAAGTCGGTCTAGGTGGCCTGATTGGGCAAATTCTTCAGCAAGAGTTGGTTTGCCTCAATATCAAGGGTGAACTCCTACTTTATGAACAAGCCTCACTTGAATCAGTTAACCAACCATAATTTTCTGAAATCATTTGAGAGTTCAGATCATCTCTGTGCTTGCGAATAAAATCATCTAATTCTTTAAACTTTTCATAGGTGACTGAATCTTTAACACCATTAATTACACAATCGCAGTAACTTTTAGCTTTAAATGTTGGCAGGTCAGCATTGGATTCCTGACAAGCTTCTACAAAGTTTCTTATTACCAGACCATCTTGATCTTCCCATGTCTCAGGTTTACCATCATTTGCGCAGCCCGTGAACAATAACGCGCTAACTAAGAAACCTGCAAACAAACTCTTCTTTGATGAAAATTTACCCACAGCGTGAGGTTAGCGTAATACAGGCAATATCAATCGCCAGCAATGATTTTGGCTCTTTTAATAACTGAGTCAAACATCGATTCTGTTAGTCGGCCAGTAAAAGTATTTTGCTGACTGACATGATAAGAACATAAAAGTTTTTTATTTTCATCAATCTCTATCTCTAAACCATGGGAAAACTTTGGTTTCGGACTCAAACCGAACTCAACAGCTGCAGATGTGTAGCCAATCTGACCCAAAGCAACAACAACTTTTACATTGATCAAAGCCGAAATCTCTCTTTCGAAGAAAGGTCGGCATCTGCTCTGTTCTTTTTGGTTTGGTTTATTTGCTGGTGGCACACACTTGACAGGAGAGGTTATAAATACATTTTTTAATTTAAGTCCGTCTCCCAAGTCAACTGATTCGGGCTGATTAGCAAGGCCTGATCTGTAAAGAGCTGCGTACAAAAAATCTCCCGACCTGTCACCGGTAAAAACTCTTCCGGTCCTATTGGCTCCATGTGCGCCTGGAGCTAATCCAACAATAAGTATTCGAGCTTTAGGATCCCCAAAACCTGGTACTGGCAAGCCCCAATATTCCTGATCTTTATAGGCTGCACGTTTTTCTTTTGCAACTTTTTCACGCCATGCGACCAGTCTTGGACAGGCCCTACATGAGACAACTTCTTTTTCTATTAATTCTAATTGAAGAACATGATCCACATCTGAAGGGTAGGTTGAACTATTAATGGCAGCTACTTTAATTATCTTTGTGCGTCATGGAAAGACTCCCACGACTGGAACCAAACTTCCTGGAAGGGCGCCCAATTTACATCTGTCGAATGAAGGTAAATTACAAGCAGAAATAGTTGCGAAAGAAATTGAGAAATCTTCAAGCAGTTTCCTGGGTAAAAATGTGGCAGCTGTTTACGCATCACCCATGGAACGTACGCAAGAAACTGCTAAACCGATTGCCAAAGTTCTTAATTTACGTGTGCGAACGCTGCAAGGACTTAATGAGTGCGATTTTGGTGACTGGACTGGTCGCAGACTACGTGAACTCTCAAAACTAAAATCTTGGTCTACCGTGCAGAAACAACCATCTAGCTTTAGATTTCCTAATGGTGAATCATTCACCGAAATGCAGAATCGCATGTTAAAAACTGTCGACAAATTAGTTGAGCGCCATTCTGGGGAGACGGTTATATGTGTTTCTCACGCCGACCCCATAAAGGCAATACTGTCCTCTGCCATTGGGACACCCTTAGACCTGTTTCAAAGAATCGTGGTTGGACCTTGTTCGACCTCGGTGGTTCTTTACACAAAAGAAAGGCCTTTAGTCTTAACTTTGAATTCAAATGGAAATTTCAGTGGTTCTTTAGGCTCGTAAACCACTAGCTTATTTATTGTTTCGTATTAAAAAAATTTAGATTTGAAAGGTAGCGTCTTAACGATGGAACGCCCTGAAATAAACTGGGATCGCACTGAAAGTTTTACTGCAGGTACGATTGGACCTCAAGGTCGACGCGTCTTTTTCTTGCAAGCTTCTTATGAAGATCAAGTTCTATCTTTGAAGGTTGAGAAACAGCAAATGGCTGGTCTAGCTGATTTTCTAATGAGCATGCTCGATGATTTACCTCCGGCAGATGAATCTAATCGTATAGAAAACACCGTAGAAGGCACAAAATTCATAGACCCGGGAGAACCCGACTGGGTAATCGGAAGTTTAGGCGTAACTTATGAGCAATCAGAAGACCAACTAGTACTTATAGCCGAAGAGCTCATCCGAGACGAAGATTCTGAACCGGCTCAAGCCCGATTGTCATTAAACCGGCTTCAGGTCGAACATTTTATTAAAACAGCCCAAGAATTAATATCCTCCGGTCGCCCGCCGTGTCCTTACTGCGGGTCTCCACTAGAACCAGAAGCTGCGGGCTGGTGCCCGTGTTCCAACTAGAAAGAAAATACCTTGAAAGAGGATCAGGAACCAGAAACTGAGCATAACCCTTTCAAAGATCGTGAACCTATAGAAAATGAACTAGCGGTTGAAATACTAAACTTTGGAGAAATTGAAATAGTTGGCCGGATGCCTTGGGCATCAAATGGTACTTTCCTAACAAACTTAAGCCACGACAAATTAAACATTCAAGGCATTTACAAACCTGGTAAAGGCGAAAGACCTTTGTACGATTTCCCTCAAGGGATCTACAAAAGAGAGATAGCTGCTTTCGAACTGGCAAATCATTTGGGATGGAACCTCATACCCCCTACTGTGCTCAGAGACGGTCCTTTAGGAAACGGTTCTTTGCAACTTTATGTGCCGTGTGACTATGAGAAACACTATTTTACTATTCATGAAGACTCTAAATTTAAAAATGATCTAATTCGTCTTGCTACTTTTGATCTATTAGTCAATAACACCGATAGGAAAGCAGGCCATGTTCTAGTAGGAAAAGATGATTTAATTTGGGCCATCGATAATTCCTTATGTTTTCATGAAGAATTTAAAATTCGAACAGTTATTTGGGATTTCAGTGGAGAGGAAATTCCGAAACAACTTATTTCCGATCTAACTGGAATAATCGATGAAGGGGTTCCAGAAAAATTATCTGAACTACTAAGTCCAAATGAAATCGAAGCCCTGTTACAAAGAACTAGAGCTCTTATTACAAATGGATCTTTACCTTATGATCCGTCAGGTCGACAGGTTCCTTGGCCTCTTCTGTGAAAATTGGCCATTATTGAGCTTCGAGAGCCTCGATCAGTTTGGGTAAAACTTTGTGCACGTCACCAACTATTCCAAGATCTGCAATCCCAAAAATTGGTGCTTCTTCGTCTTTATTAATAGCAATGATGTTTGCTGAGCCCTTCATTCCTACCAAATGCTGTGTGGCTCCGGAAATTCCGCATGCAAGATAAACCGTTGGCTTAACAACTTTTCCGGTTTGTCCAACTTGGTATGAATAAGGCACCCAACCAGCATCGACGATGGCTCGAGACGCTCCGGGGGCTCCTTTGACTAGACCTGCCAGCTTTTCAATCATTTCGTACTTGTCAGCCTCTCCAAGACCTCGGCCTCCAGATACAACTATGTTCGCTTCATCCAAACGAGGTCCAGTGCTTTCCTCAACAAATTGATCTTTGACAACTGCAGTTCCGGTCCCGCCAAGATCTCCTACTTGAAGAACTGATACAGATGCTGAGTCCCCACCCGCGGATTCGGCCACAAAAGATTTCGGTCTCACAACAAAAATATCTAAACCTTCAGATGTAGTTCCTGTAAAAACGTCTTTGGTCCCACCAAATACGGGTTCATGACCGAGGAGACGGTCTCCATCTTGCTTTAAATCAATAACATTCGTTATGACAGGAGTGTCAAGTTTCGCCGAAAGACGTCCTGCCACATCACGCCCATCATAAGTCGTGCCGCATAACATGACGTCTGGACCTGACCCCTGTGAACAAGCCTCAGCTATTGCAGATGCGATTCTCGGACCTGCAAGTCCACCATCAAGTGGCCCAATTGAATAAACTACTGAAGCTCCATGGTCACCTAATTCTGCAGCAACTGAATCCGCATCACCTGCAACCACAACCTCCACGGTGTCTGCCAATTCACGAGCTTTAGCTAAAAGTTCAAGAGTAATCGAAGCTACGGCGCCATCACTTGCTTCGCCGTGGACCCATATTTTTGAAAATCCCATTCTCATACCTCCTAAAGAACTTTAAGATCGTCGAGAAAAGCCATGATTCGTTCATGAGCTTCACCCTCATCAACAACTACTTCGCCGGCCTCACGAGCTGGAGCGTCGACTATTTCAGTTATTTCTTGACGAGCACCTGCCCAACCAACTGTTACTGGGTCAATATCTAGTGCCGCAAGATCAAGTTCCTCAACAGGTTTATTTTTGGCAGCCATAATTCCTTTGAATGAGGGATATCGAGGTTCTACTACACCAGCTGTAACTGAAATAACGGCTGGAAGAGGACACTCGACCATGTCATAGCCAGATTCAGTCTGGCGTTTAACAGTTGCTAGATCACCATCCACTGAAACTTCTTTTCCAAAAGTTACAGATGGAAGACCTAAGAGTTCCGCTATCTGCTCCGGAACTGTTCCCGTATATCCGTCGCTTGATTCAGTAGCGGTAAGAATCAAATCGGGATTCGAACGCTTGATAGCCGCTGATAGAACTTTTGCAGTCGAAAGAGCGTCTGAGCCGGCAAGTGCTTCATCGCTTACCAATATTGCACTTTCAGCCCCCATTGCTAGTGCTGTGCGCAGACCGCCGGTTTCTCCTCCTGGGGTCATGGAGACAAGACGGACCTCTCCTGAGCCGGCGGCATCAACAAGCTGCAAAGCCATCTCGACTCCATAGGAGTCGGACTCATCAAGGATTAATTTGGTATCACGTTTTAAAGTTTTCGTATCGGGATTCAACTCACCTGGGTCAGCCGGATCCGGAATCTGTTTCACACAAACAACTACATCCATTTCGCTATTTTGCCCTTTATATAGCCAAACTGGTACATCAAGTGACTAATTTCATGTGATTTTACAAAAAAATTTTCACTCTCTCAGAAAAGAAAAGCCATTTTAAAATACTTCAACAACACTTAGGCTTCAACACAAATCTTTTAACTATTCACAACTACTCTTATTGGACATGAAAGTTCTCCTAATCGTAAACCCTTTGGCTTCATCTGTAACAGGACGAACAAGAGCCGTTATTCAAAAGGCGCTATCAGCTGACCACCGTCTCGAAGTGGCAGTCACTAATCACAGAGGTCACGCTACGCGAATCGCTCAAAACGCAGCTAAAGATGGCATAGATATTGTGGTAGTGCTAGGAGGGGATGGAACATTAAATGAGGTAGCTAATGGCTTAGTCGATTCAGAGACTGCCTTGGCTGCTATTCCTGGTGGTTCTACAAATGTTTTTGCTCGTACTTTAGGCATTCCTGACGACCCTATCGAAGCCACAGGGGTCTTATTAGACTCTCTCGAAGCAGGATCAACCCACCGGATAGGCCTAGGTTCAGTGAACCAAAGATACTTTCTTTTTCATGCTGGAATAGGCTTTGATGCAGCCGTTGTCGAACAAGTCGAAAAAAAAGGTGGGCTTCTGAAACGCTTCGCCGGCCATCCTCTCTTCGTTATTGCCGCAATAGGTACTTGGTTGCGGTACTACGATAAAAAACGGCCTGCTTTCCGTATCTCAACTCGAAAAATGGGTGATGAAGAAATCGGTGACCTGGAAACCACAGGAGTAGAGGGATTATTTTCGGTCTGTCTAAATACCGATCCATACACCTATCTAGGAACAAGAAAAATTTCCCTAGCTCCACACGCAAATTTGGATACCCCATTAGCCGTCGTGACATTCAAAAATCTGACTTTGAAAAAATTGCTTCCGGTTATCTTAGGGGCTTTAGGAATGGGCAAAACTACAACTTCATCGAGTCGGATCGTAGATTTGCGAAGTGATTTAACTGAAGCGCAAGCAATTGCTTATAAAGCTGTACCCCTACAAGTAGACGGTGACTTTCTAGGTAACTTCGATGAATTTTCATTTAAATATAAAGCAGAATGTTTAGACGTAGTGATGCCCATCAAACCAAACGACTTTCAAAATTCTTGATTTAAAACTTCTACTGCTAAACCTGGGAAATTGGTGATTATTCCATCTACTCCCCACTCGCTTAATTGCAAAATTCTGCTTTCGTCATCAACAGTCCAAACATTTACATTTAATCCACGAGAATGTGCCTCTTCTATTAACGACTCATCAACTAAATCGTCCCAAGGATTGATTGCCGAGTGATTATGCGAACTTGCACGATCAAGTATTTGGATACCATCACTTCTTTCAGCAACGAGCCATCCAGTAGCTATTAACGGATCAGTTTCTTTAATTCGATCAATTGCATTAATATCAAAAGAGGAAACCAATATTTTGTCAGTCGATCTATAAGCCCTTACTAGCCCCACCACTGCTTCACATACAAGATCCACTTCATCAAAATCAGGTTCACCAGGAAGGTGCTTTATTTCTATGTTCACTCCCATACTTTCTGACGCTTCGAAAGCTTCAGCTAAGCTTGGGACTCCTTCTGGAAGACTATTCGAATCTAAATCTTTGATTAAATCGCCACCTGCGAGATGAGCATCGTGGTGAACCACTAAAACCCCATCTTTTGATCGACGCACATCTAGTTCGACCCAATCAGCACCTTGTTGAAGGGCGCCCGAAAAAGCATCTAAAGAATTTTCAGGAAAGTCAGCTGAAGCTCCTCGATGCGCAATTATCAAGGGACGTTTCTGGAAGTTCACAAATTCACTCAGCCTTATAAATCAATCTTCTTAAAAAGTTTGTCAGATGGCAAATAAATTTGAAATCTCACACCTTTACCTGTTCCATTTGAAACTACATTAAGAGAGCCTTCTAATTCCTGTTCGATAAATGTTTTCACTATCGTAAGCCCAAGTCCTACATTCTTTTCGATGTCAAAACCTTCCGGAAGCCCAGCCCCATTATCGGAAACTTCCACCATTACAGCCTCTTCGTTCTTGCTCAATAAAACATCAACCTTGC
>CEVX01164182.1_pt1 | contig 32878 bp, 33 predicted proteins | sample 356561 | NCBI WGS metagenome assembly CEVX01 (sample SAMEA2623886, study PRJEB7988) | marine metagenome | biome: marine biome (ENVO:00000447); feature: surface water layer (ENVO:00002042); material: "saline water (ENVO:00002010), including plankton (ENVO:xxxxxxxx)" | depth 5 m | reverse complement strand
TTAATATGGTTGCAAATGTAAGCACATAAAAGGAAATTTCAAACAAATTAAAACAAGAAGTTTTAAATATTATTTAAGGATTTTTTTAGGTCGAGAATTTCAAATAATAATAATAAAAAATACAAAGGGAAAAAATTGTAGACTACGATTACCATATCATAGGGGCCATAGCTCTTAAAATAAATAAAGAAGATAATAGTTGACAGCATTTTTATAAATGTAAGTAGGATGAAAAAAGTCAAAACATTAACAAGCCTGTACCTCAAATTTAACTTCGAAATTATCAGAAAAAAAATTACTGCTAAGTAGTTAAAAACATATATTGATTTAAGTGGAGAATATACAGAGTAGAGCCCACATATAAATTCATGAATAAAAAAGACCATAACTACCAGTACAGTCAGGGTAATGAAACTCTTAACTTGCTTAGAATAATTAATCATCTTTTGTAACCTGACTTATTATAAAATAAATAGAAAGTGTAATAGAAATAATCGAAAATAAGAGTGTAAATAAGGAATACGAATTAGGATAAATTTGATCTAACTTATATCCAATCAATATACCTCCTGCAATTACAACAAGCATTTGGAAAGCTAGTTGAGAGTAAATAATAAAACTATGCTGACTTTTCCTTTTTCTCAGAGGACCCTTTTTCTTCACTATTTTTTAATTCTTTTACCCCTCCCTTCATTGAGCATATAGCATTAAAAGTTGCTCCAGGCTCTACTGATAATTTAGCAATTTCTACCTCGCCTTCAATATAAGCAGAGGATCTTAAAGTTAGAGTTCCGTTAAGTTTTAGTTTTCCTGAAAAACTTCCTTCAAAATCTGCATTTTCTGCCTCAAGTTTCCCGTTTAAAACTCCTGATTTTCCAACCACAACTTTTCCTGATGTTCTAAGTTCACCTTTTACATTACCTTCAACCCTAAAATCAGACGAACTATTTATATTACCTATAATTGTAGTGCCCTGAGATATCATATTTTGTTGGTTACTATTACTCATAAAATTTAAAATTTATTCTGTAAAGTTACCTAAATTTTTGTGAATTTGTATTTTTTTATAATTTTCATCAGAACTAATTATAGTTTCATGTGTTGTTTGGTTAATTTTTTTAAGCTTTTCGATTAACCCCAAGCTCCCCTCATAACTTTTCAGACCGTGTATAACAACAAAAGTAAAATTATCATTATAAAAGTCTCTTGTAACTTCAAAATCAAAATATTTTGAGTCTTGTAAATATTGTTCCAAAATTTCAATTTGAGAATGAATTAAATTTTCTGAACCATAATCGACAGGGAAAATAATTTTATAGTTTTTAGAAATTCTATTATTTTCAAATTCTGGACTTGTGATTTTTGGTAAAATATTTTTTAAAGTAAATTCTGCTTGTTTTGCCTCTAATGTGCCAGAATAACTAAGAATAAGTTCATTTAGTGCTTCTTTGTAATCTGAGAACCCATAAACTCTGGCAATAGCAGCAGCTTTTAGCAATTCTAATTTCGAAGCAATAATTTCACCTTCAAAATTCATTATATTTTTTTCAGATTCACTGATCACGTATAAAAAATTATTTTGTTCAAAATTTGAGTAAATCAATTCATATATTTTTTCTGAATCAAGCTGATTGTTTTCAGAAATAGTCTTGTTCAATAGTTTTTTTGCATATTTTGAACCGGGATAGTTTTTTAATATGTCTTCTTTCATCTTATTTGAAAATTCTAGGTTGCCTAAATTCTTGTAATTTTCAAATAAAAAATATTTAGCAGGAATGATTAAGTTTTTATCTGGATTATTGTTTAGTAGTTTTTCAAACTTTTGAATTGAAATTTTGTACTCATCAAATTTATCCTTGTAAATCGAGCCAAGTCGAAAGTAAGCATCATTTAGTTTAGAAATAAGGCTGTCTATGCTTTTTTTATCTTTAGGAATAGAGTTGATATAAGCTTCTAAAGAAACAAAGACCTTTTTAGGACTAAGATTTTCTTGTTCAATGACATTTGAATTTAATTCTGTAATGGTTTGAGAAATTGACCATCTCCAATCATCCGTTAAAGCTCTATTACCCCATTTATTCTTAAAATTATTTTTCCCAAAAGCAACAGCCGTGGGGTTATAAAAATAAAACAATGTACTATTGTTTTCTTTATTACTAATAGTTGAATTTATATTTTTAAAACTATTTTCTTTAATTAATGTTTTATTCTGATCTTTCTCAAGAGTATTACTATATTCGTTAAATAACTCGATTCTTTTTTCATCAGACATTTTAACCAGGTTAATTACGCTATCAATCTCTAATTCAATAGTTTCATAAAAAATTAAATCGTTTAGGTTGTCTCTTTTTTTCTTTATTGCTCTAAAGTCCTTAGACCTTTTGTTCAAGCTTGTCAGTGTGCTGTCATAATATAATCCTGCGTCTAAATAGTTTTTATTTTTAAAATTTAACTCGGCTAATTGATTATAAGTTTTTGAAATTAATATTTGGTCTTGAGGTTTAGAAGCTATAGCATTGTTAAAATATTTAGTAGCTACAGAGTCATTTTGTTTTAAATTTAGCATTGCTAAATTATAATTAATAACACCTCTATAGTTCTTGTTTTCAATATTGTTTAACAAAGAGATTAACCGCTTACTTGAAATTTCAATTGAATCAGAAATAGCAGCTCTTTTAAGATTAGAATGAATATAAAATTCTCTTGAAGTTTTCCTTTTAAAATTAACTATTTCTGAATAACGCATATAAGAACTGTCATTGATTGACAATTCTTGATATAGTTGTGCTAACAAAAAGATTTTTCTTGGATTATCTTTTTCAAAAAAACCTGAATCTACCGATGATTTGAGAAATATTACTGCTTTATCTAATTCATTTATATTGATATATGCCTGAGCAATAAAGGAGTTTATATTTGATCTTTCTTCTCTAGATAATGTGTTATCATATAATAGTATTTTTAGATTATCAATGGCAAGTTCATTCTGGTTTAACCTTATATTTATCTTCTCCTTCCAAATCTTTACCTTGTTTATGAGATTGCTTGTGGGGTATTTAAATAGAATATAGTTAAAGGCCTCAATTGCTGGTATAAATCTGTTGTCATAATATCTTGATTTGCCAAGTAAAAAGTAAGCTTCATCCATTAATGGGTTTTTCTCTTTACCCTGAATACTCATTGAATGTTTTTGAATAGCAAGAGTAGCTTTTTCTTCAGCTTTTGTAAAGTAGTTGTCTCTATCTTTCTCGTCAAAATCATAAAATTTGAATTTTTCCAAAGGGATCATATCCCAGAAATTTTCATCAATATCACGTCTTATTTGTAGCAACCCTTCATTATATAAATTATTTCCGTTAAAAAGAAAATTATATTTTGTTGCTGTCGAGTGAAATTTTTTATTCAAAAATTTGTCTTTTTTTCTTGAGCAGCTAGAAATTAAAATTATTGTCAAAAAAAATATAAAAAAATTTAAATGTGTCTTTTTCAATTATAGTGTCAATTATTCAGTTAATAAAACAAAACTAATGTAATGATATTGTGTGCATAACAAAAATAATGATCTTTTTATTATCGAATTTAAATTAGTTAAATTCGTAGACAAAGATGTTTATGGGGTCTGTAAAAATAACTTTTAAGGTTGATGGAGTTGAAACAACTATCGATGGTGAGATGAATAAAACAATACTGGATTCGGCTATTGAAAATGATATTGATGCTCCATATTCATGCAGGGGTGGGGCTTGTGCCACTTGTATTGGAAAATTGAAATCTGGGACTGTTGAACTTGAGCAAAATTATATATTAACCGATAGCGAAATCGAAGAGGGATTAATAATTACTTGCCAAGCATTTCCCACATCGAAAAACATCTATGTTGACGCTGATGATATTTAAATAATTTTATTAAGCCTCTCTAAAATTCTTTCGCACTTTATAGTGTTAATAGCTTCAACATAGTTGGAGGGGCAATTAGATCCATAAATTGTAACTGGTAAATCAGGAAATTTATTTAAATCTGGAACTATCGAATTTTCTTTTGGCTGATTTAAAGGTCCATATCCAGAATTAGGGTGAGTTGCTCCCCAAATGGTGATTACATCTATTCCAAATAAAGATGCGATATGCCCATTGGCCGAATCCATTGAAATCATAACATCAAGATTTGACATAATAGCCATCTGTTGTTCCAAATTATAATTAGAAGAAATAACGTGTCTGTTACTATTATTGTCGCAAAGCTTTATTATTTTTTGCTCTTCATTTCCAGTCGCACCAAAGATTAATATTTGCCAGCTTTTATCCAAAGAGTTGATAAAATTAATAATATTATTCATTGAATATTCCTTGCACTGATGTCTGGCAAAAGGGGCAATCCCTATTAATTTATCGTCCGAAGAGAAGGCATAATTATGATTAGTAATTTTGATTTTCTTGTAATATGAAAAATCATCTATATTAATTTTAATGTTTAACGCTTCGAATGTCTCTGCATATCTACGATGCATTGATTTTATAGGCTCTGATTTAATTCCTCGGATTAATAATTTTTTTTCTTTTCTTCCTTTATTTACAACTACTGTATTACTGAATTTGTTGATTAAAAAAAGTCTAAGAATCTTAGTTCTCAATACATCATGTAAGTCAATTATAAAATCTGGATTAATTTTATTTATTTTTCTAGAAAGATTAAATAACCCTCTTAAAGTTTTATGTTTGGGTTCAAAATAAAGGAAGTCAATTCCTGGTATTTGATTATACAAAGTTGAAAAAAACTTTGTTGTTAATAACGTTATTTTTATTTCAGAGTGAGTGCTTTTCAAGACACTAACAACAGGAACTGTCATTGCTACATCTCCAAATGCTGATAATCTAATTATTAGTAAGTGTTTGGTCAAAGTTAAATTTAATTAGTTATAATCCTCGTATGACTTTTCTTCAACAAAACCCGATTCAGTTAATAAATTAATAGATTTTTTTACATCACTTCTTTTGTCGTTTGTAAAATATACAGCTCTTGCCAAACGTATAAATTCATCGCTAAATTCTTTGTTTTTTTCACATTCTCTAATATCATCTTCGATTTTCCACAATTCTTCGTTTATTTCAGAAAGCTTAACATAAAGATTTCTCAACTCATTGCCATAATTGTCAAATAAATTATTACAAAGTGGGTTTAGACCCCTATGCTCATTTTTAATATTTATTAATTTTTTATTGTCTTTGATATTTTTCAGCTTCAATTCTAAAATTGATAGCTTATCTAGCAATTCACCATTTGAGACTTCTACTTTCATTCTTTAGTTTGTTTAAAAATTATAGGGATAAGAGTTTAATATTATTGCTATTAAAACAACTGTTTCAAAAAACCAATTATCCTTTAGTTCAGAAATTATTTTTATCAAAGTTACCAGAAATGGAAAAAATAAGAAAATAGAATATTCATTAATTATAAAAGAGAGGAGAATGGAATTAATAAAAAAAGTAAGAAGAAATAAGTTTTTTATGCGTTCCCCAAGATTATTTCCAAAAAATCTGAAAGAGTAATATAAGAATATTAAAAGACTAATTGATGCAAATGACCAATGGTCAAGATTCTGATTTAAAAATGTATCATTAGCACTGTATGTAATCCAAATTTGATAAATAATATCAATAAAGTAATCTTGAGTGATTGGGATATTTACTGTTAAGTCTAAATAGAAAAGGGCCATAAGCGAGGGGGCTAGCATTCCTGCAACTATTTTTAATACTACCACAGGGCTGATTTTATAAAAAATAGATATACCGGTTAAAATGGTAATCACAAATAATAAATTAGCAGGACTTAATATAATTGAAATTAAAAACCAAAAACCAATATCAAATAATTTCTTGTTTTGATTTTTTTTTGATTTCAAACTGTAAATTTTTCTAACCGATAATAAAAGAAAAAGATATGATGCTGTAATATTTATTTCTGATGGCATTTTAAAATAAAATCCACAAAAAACTATAAGGCCTAATAAAACATAATGATTGTTCTTTAAAATTGAGTTTTTGGAGATGATGAAAAGTGTGAGAAAATAAATTATAACCAAAAGGGTTAGAGAATAAATTTCATTGATTAAATCATTCATGTTTTTAAAAGCAAACATGATTAGAATTGAAGTAATTAGTGCAGCTATTACCTGAGGTAATTTTGTGAATTTAAAAAATCTGATTATCATTTAAAGATTTGTATATTTGCAAAGTAAATAATTATGATTCATAATGAAAGAGATATTTTACAGTATTGAAAATCTTTTTGTTAATTATTTTTTTATCCCTTTTGATTTGTTAAGAGAAGTTGGGGATTACAACTGGTGGCTGTCAAATATTATGGCTTGGATTTTTACTTCAATTGGAACAGCGGCATTTTGTTATTGGATGATTCAACTCAAAAAATTTGATGACAATAACGAAGAAGACAAGACAATCACAGCTCATGATTATTTATAGGTCAAAACCTATGTCTCTTCTGTAGTTCATTTTATCAAATTTTATTTTATTTATTGATTCGTAGGATTTACTAATAGCTTTTTTAATAGAATCTCCCATCGAAGTTACAGCAATTACTCTTCCTCCATTCGTCTTAACTTTTCCGTTTTCATATTTGGCTCCAGCATGAAATAATATTGAATCTGAAATTGTATCCAAACCATATATTTCCTTGCCCTTTTCATATTGTTCAGGATAACCTCCCGAAACTAGGAAAACAGTAGCGGCTTTTTTATCGTCAATAACGATTTGATGATTAGATAATTCGCCATTGCTTACGGAGAATAAAAGCTCCAATAAATCAGACTTAATTCTTGGTAAAACAACCTCTGATTCAGGGTCACCCATTCTTACATTATACTCAATCACGTAGGGCTCACCATTTACTTTGATCAAACCAAAAAATATAAAACCCTGGTAATTAATATTGTCTTTTATTAAGCCGTCTATTGTTGGTTGGATTACTTTTTTTTCAACTTTTCTAAAAAAGTCTTCAGTTAAAAATGTTGGAGGAGAAACTGCGCCCATTCCTCCGGTATTTAATCCAGTGTCCCCTTCTCCAATTCTCTTGTAATCTTTTGCGCTAGGTAATAATTTATAACCTTTTCCGTCAGTTATAGCGAAGCAACTCAATTCAATGCCATCTAAAAATTCTTCTATAACTACACTTTTACTAGCTTCCCCAAATTTTGATTTTACTAACATTTCATTGAGTTCTGTCTTTGCTTCATCGGGATTGTCAATAATTAAGACTCCTTTACCGGCAGCAAGACCATCTGCTTTTAAAACATAAGGAGGAGTCATCGAATCAATATATGAAAATGCAGCTTTAATTGTTTTTGCAGTAAAAGTTCTATGTGAGGCAGTAGGAATATTATGACGATTCAAAAAATCTTTAGCAAAATCTTTACTTCCTTCAAGTTGAGCAGCATGCTTGTTCGGACCTATTACAATGGTGTCTTTTAATTCTTTGCGACTTGCTATAAAGTCCTTTAGGCCATTAACTAAAGGAATTTCAGGTCCGACAATTACCATTGAAATTTTATAGTTTTTAATTGCTTCTGCAACAAGATTGAATTGGTCCAGTGGTATTTGCAAATTAGTTGCGATCTCTCTTGTTCCTGAGTTTCCAGGTGCTACGTATAAGTTTTTGCACAGCCTACTTTGTTTTATTTTATAAGCAAAAGCATGCTCTCTTCCGCCCGATCCTAATATCAATATATTCATTAAGGTTAAACTTTAGTATGCCTTTTTTTGGCCGGTTAAAAAATTTATCGCAGTCAAAAATACAATATTTAAATCCAAGAATAAAGACCAGTTTTCTAAATAATAAATATCGTGTTTAACCCTATTAATTATATCCTCATCTGTTTCAATTTCGCCTCTAAAACCTTTTACCTGAGCTAATCCAGTTATTCCTGGTTTAACAAAGTGTCGTACCATAAACTTATTTACAGACTTAGAATATCTTTCATTTTCCTTTATCATATGCGGTCTAGGGCCAACAACTGACATATTTCCAATTAGCACATTGTAGAATTGTGGAAGTTCATCAAGGCTTGTTTTTCTTAAAATTTTACCAATCTTGGTAACTCTTTTGTCATTTTTTGTTGCCTGTTGAATATCTGCGTCATTGTTTTGGATCATTGACCTGAATTTATAGCACTTAAACTCTTTATACTTAATCCCGTTTCTAATTTGCTTAAAAAAAACAGGTCCACGACTTTCAATTTTTATTAATAATGCTATTATTGGAGTAGCCCATGAAAGAAAAAATATTATGACTAACAATGAAAATATAATGTCAAATACTCGTTTTAAAAAAGTGTTATAATCATTAGAAAGAGGCATTTCTCTTAATGACTGAATCGTAGAAAGACCATATGTGTCAGTTTTTAATTTCTTGGACAACAAGTCTCCTCTTTTGGAAATAAATTTTAAAATTTTAAAATTATTCTCACAAAATTGAATCAGTGAATTTATCTGACTTTCCTCAAGTTCATTAGCTGAACAATAAATCTCATCAATATTTCTTGTTAAAATAAAATCAAAACATTCTTGTAAATTTAAATCACTTGGGCTTTTAAAATTAAATGTCTTTCTATTTTCATACCCCAGCTCCTTTTGGTTGATAAAAAACTCTTTTAGCTCTGTAACAGATTCATTGTTCCCAATAATTATGGTTTTTCTGAAATTTCCGCCGAATCCAAGTCTATAGCTTTGAAGAGCATAAAACAATGTAAACTTAAAGAGTGTTATTAGAGAGAAGGTATACAATAAAAAAGTTAGAGTTTTTGATAAGCCTGGATTTTGACTTTCAAAAATTCCAAAAAAAGCAAAGACAACAATTGAAAACAACAATAATTGGTAAACAACATAGGAAATGATCTTTATCAGTTTTGTAAATCTAAATACCTCATAAAACTTTGTAATTATTGATGAGATGATCCAAAGAATAGAAAAAACAGAAATAGTTGTAGGTTGAAGTAAGCTCTTGCCTAAAAATAGGTAAATAAAAGAATTTAGCACTAGCAGGTCAAAAATTATAGAAATTGGCCGTAAGTATATTGAATATCTCCCTGCGTACTTTTTTACCATATGGAATTTTTATTGTTTTGGTTTGAATCAATAAAGTTGTTAAAATTCATGATAAAGTTTTCTTCTGAAAACTGTTCAGCATGTTCACTTATTTTCTTGAAATTAAATTCAGTTTGTTTAAAACGAGTAAATGAATCTAAAATTGCATCAATAATTTAATATTTGAAGCTTGTTGTATATAGGTTTGTAAGTTTAAATATATAGTCATTAAAATTATATTTGTCATATAATAGTTTTTTAGCATTTTCTCCAAATATTTTCCTTTTAGGTTTATCATTGATTAAAATTAGAATTTTTTCTGCCATATCTTGTACATCATTTAACTCAACTAAAAAACCAGTTTTATTGTTTACTAACAGATCTCTATTTCCAAAAGTGTTGGTCAATACTGAAGGGATTTTATATCTCATACTTTCTAATACAGAATATGGGAGGCCTTCGTATAAAGAAGTTGACACATAAAGCTTTGATGTGATTAATATTTTTTGCACTTCTTCTCTGGGAATCCAAGGTAAAACAGTTATCCTGTCTTCTAAGTTCATTTTGCTTATTTGACTTTGCAATTGTTGCTTTTGAGGACTGTACTCACCTGCACCAATTATAAATAATTGTATATTGTTATCTTTTTCTGAAACAATCTTAAAAGCATTAACCATCATTTTTAAGTTTTTCTGAAATGATGGTCTTGCAACTGTACAAATATAATTATCTAAATTGTTTGTGAATCTTGATTTTGATTTAGGAGTTGTTTTGATCTTAATAGAATTATTTAACAGAATGGTTTTATTTCTTTTGTATCCAACTTTTTCAATTGCTAGATTTTGTTCAGACTTAGAAGTTGCGATTAAAATAGTGTTTTTTGAAATGGATAAACGTTCAATTATCAAATATAAATTTTTAAGAAACTTATTATTTGCACTTAAAAAAGAAAAGGCATGTGGGGTGTAAAAAACTTTGGTTTTTGTAAAATTTGAAAGAATTCTGCATAAAAATCCTGCTTTTGCACTGTGCGCATGAATCAGGCTAGGCTTTTCTAAATGTATTATTCTTAATAATTGTAAAAGGCAAATTAGATCTCTGAATAAGTTTACATTTCTTGTAATAGATATTTTAAAAGATTTGATTTGCATTTTGTCATTGCTTAATAGCTCTTCTTTTTCTTTTAGGCATTGCGATGCTATTAAGCTTTCTATTTTACTATTGTCTATGTTATTTATGATTTGTCTTACACAAATTTCAACTCCACCAACCATATTTGCAACATGTAAAACTTTTGTTTTATTCATTTAACTGTTTGTTTGATAATGCTTTTGAAGTAACCAGTAAAAAAGCAAATATATATACGCCTAATTGCCGATTTAAAGTGTTTTCAAGACATGAAAAAATAAAGAGACTTAATATTAAATTAAACAGAAATATATTTTTTCTTAAAGAAAATAAATAACTTAAAAAAAAATATAAATATATTATTAAGCCGATGATTCCATAATTTAACAAAAAGTCTAGAAACTGATTATGAGTGTTAAAACCCCTTTCAATAAACCAGTTTCCTCTTTTTTTGTTTTTTATAGTTCTGTACTTTTCCAATAAAAGATTATTAGTTTCTTTATTCCCAAGTCCAAAAAAATACTTTTTATTTTCAGAGAATATTTCAAAAGAAAATTTCCAAATCAAAAATCTTGGCTCATTTTTAATCACTTTGTCCACTAATTTTTCTGTATACATGTCCCCAGAATAAAAAAATCTTTTGTTTAGTGTCTTATAATTGGTTACTATTAATGATACTATAAGGATTAAAAAAATCAATAAGATTTTCTTTTGCTGAATAATTTCTTTTCTCTTGAAAATCAATACACTAAAAAGCAAAATAAACCAAATTATAATCGAACTCCTTGAAGAAAAAATAAAAATTAGTCCAGTAGTAATAATCCCCAAAGTCAAACATGTTTTTCTAATTATTTTGTTGTTAGATTCAAAGAAGATAATAACACAAAATATTGTTGAAATTGAAAGGAAAAACCCTAAGTATAGTCTTTGGGTAATAAAAACTTCCTTTACAATAGCTCCGTCTAAAATAAAATCGTTAAAGTTAAAATTAGTTGTGGTAATAATATTAAATAATGTTGCGGAAGAAGATATTAATACACCTAATATAAACGCAAAAATCAAAAAAGACTTTTCTTTAACCTCATAAAAAACAGGAACTAAAAGAATTAAATGAAGAATTTTTAATATTTCGTCAAAATCAGTGTATATGGTCTTGTTAAAGATTGATAGCAATATTACATAAATTAAAAAAATGACTAAAGGTTTGAAGTAGGGTTCAATTATTGGAACGCTTTCTTTATTTTTTATCTTTAAAACATAAATTACACCCATTAATATCGCTGTGATATTTGGGAATGCAGCTGCAAAAGACATGAAAGGTATGTAAAAGGAAATTATACATCCTAAGATTAAATAAACTCTATTTAAAGCGCTATTCTTCACGACTGCTAATTCTTTTTAACATTGTTGTGGCCTTTCTAGAAAAAAAATAAAGAATAAAATTTCTAATTAAACCGTAAAGGGGGTAAAATCCCGGTTTAAAATTATCTAATATAATTTTAATTCTATTTTTAACTTGTAATTTTCTTTTTTGTGATGATATTGAACTATCATTAATTACATAGTCTAAAAGAACTTCGGGCAAATTTGCACACTCATAATTTTTAATCACATTGAAAAAAAATGCATAATCCTGTGCGGCGTCTTTATATTTTATTGGATATTCTGGAATCGTCTTCAGAATCGATGTGTCAAATACAACTGTTGGATTCACAAACATGCAGTTCAGATACATCTTTCTTTTGATAATATTATGCTCGGTTGGATGTTTTATATAAAACTTCAAAATTTTATTGTCATCTAAAGCTCTAGCCCATGTTCCAACTAGCTTAATTTTATTATTTTTTTTCAGGAAATTTATTTGCTTTAGATATTTGTTTTTGTAACAAATATCTCCTGCGTCCAATCTTGCTGCATAATTATAATTATGATTTTTAACAAACTCTAAACACTTGTTTGCGGCAATACCAACTCCATAATTATTGTTTAAATATTCAAAATAAATATTTCCCTCATTTTTAAATACTGATCTTATGAGTTTCTCATCAAGCTTAATCTTGCTTCCATCATCAGTAATAATTATGTCTATTTTGAATGACTCATTAATCGATTTTATAGATTGAATTAAGCCTTCAGGATTATTATAGTGAGGAATTGTTATAATTAATTTCTTATCCATTTTGAGATTTTTTCTTATGTTCAATAATCCAAATTAATGCTACGCAAAGCCAGAAAAAATAAATTCGAAAGGAATCCATCTTAAGCCAATTAAGGGAAAAACCTATCATTGAAATTAGTACTATAAATGCAATGGATGAATTTTCCGACTTAAGGTTATTATAAGACCACAAAAAAATCTGTAAAATAATTAAGCTGAAAACTAAAAACCCAATTAATCCTGTTTCAGTTAAAATTCTTAAGTACATATTATATCCTGGTGGAAATCTTTTATCATTTTGGTTTAGGTATTTTAATCTAAACTCCCAGTTGTTTTTCTTAGCCCATGAGGGATATTTTTTTCGAGATTCAAATGCTTGAAGCCCATATCCTGTCCCTAATATTGGGTTTTCAAGAAATACATTAAACATTGCTTGTTGTATTCCAAACCTGGATTTATTTGAAAGAGCATGGGTTGAGTCATCTAACTTAAATGAATTAATTTCTTTTTTTATGTAATCAAAAATTGGTTTATTAAAATATCCGGCAATTAAGACAAAAATTGTTGAAAGCCCGATTAATATTCTATATAAATTGTTAGCTACATTTTTGTTCTTTAAAAGAAAAAATATTGCAATAATAAACTGGATTATAATTGCAAAAAATGCCGCTCTTGAGCCAGACATAAAACCTAAAAATAAAACTATCATTGCAGGTAAATATTTTAGTTTTTTCTTTTCGGTTAAAATGTAGCTTAACATCCACCCAAAAACTGAAATCAAATAAGTGGCTAGGGCAGGCGATTCGAAAGAGACAGAAGAAATTCTTTGATTTCTCATATCTATCTTTGCTTCAGTAAATGGAAAATAGTCAAATAGATTTAATAATGGTTTTTTTAAATAAACCATATTAAGTTTCACAATTAAGATCTCGATGATTGAATAAATCAAAACTACTATTAAAGATGCAAAAACTATTCTTCTTATTAGTCTGAAGGTCTTGTTTACGTTTATTTTTTTGAAACCATTGTAAAAAGTTAGAGGGACTATAAAAGCTGCAATTATCAAAGATCCAAACTGATTTACAAATCTTGATAAGCCTGAAGTTTGTTTGAAATAATAATCAAATATGTTATGAGAATTTAAAACTGTTGTTAAAAAAGACCAAAGTAAAAAAAGAATCAAAAACTGAAAAACTAGGTTTTGTAAAGGCATTTGGATTCTTCTTTTAAATAATATTAAAATAGAGGCAAAGGAGAAAAATAAAAAACAGGAGTCTCTGTAATATTCGCCTAAAAAACTAATACCAGACCACGAATTAAAAGGAATAAAAAATATTCCAAAAAGTAATGTGGGTAGGATTATATTTTTAATTGTCAATTTCTTCATGCTAATAGTCTCTCCAATTTGAAGTATTGATGTTTAAGTTTTTAAGTTTTTCAACATCTTCTTTAAAATATTTTATCAAGTATAATACGGTTTCCTCATCAATTTCTTCAGTCTTTGTTCTAAAAATGGAAGCTATTTGAGCTAACAAAATTTTTAAAGATGGAGATGGTTTTATAACCTTTTTAATTAAGTTTTTAAATTTTGAAGGTTGGAAAAGAAATTTGGTGAAAAGATTTTTTTTATAGTAGCCTCCTTTATTGAACCTATTTGATTTTCGCTTTGTAATAAAATCACAATTTACATCAAGAAATTTGTACACTTTTTTCATAGTAGCCTCATGATTTTCATTTAATTCTTCGCTAGTTATAATCAATACATCCTTAAATGTTTCTTTAGCCTTAACTATCTTTTCATAATAGGTCGAGTTAAATTTATAATACCAGAAGTCAGAATATTTGTTTTTTATTCTTTTGTTTTCTCTATTGACCGCTTCTTTAAAAGTAAGAGTTTCCCTGTGTTCTCTTTTGAGGTGTAAATAGTTTGAATATGCACGATTGATAGGGTCTCTCAAAACAATAATGAATTTGGGGTCTTCCAAATATTCTTTAATTTTTAGAAATTGGCCTGGGTAGTTTATATAGGAGGGTGAGGCATCTCCAATAGCAATCTCATTTTTAACGTTCCTGTAGAATTCTAAATATCTTTTGGAATCCTGAATTTGTGTTTTTTTAACAGCACTGTCTTTGGGTCCATTTTTGAGTTTTGAAAGTATTTCATGGGTGAAAAAATGCAACTCTTTTTGACTGGGCATAAAGATCTGGGGGTGCTCATTCAAATAATGATGAAGAGAGGTAGTTCCACACTTAGGAAATCCAGCAATTATGAAATTTGGTTTTTTCATATTAATTCAGAAATATCTTGATTTTATCCTTGTAGAATATAAGTAAAGTTGTAATTGAATTCCATATGATAATACTCACTAAGGTGGCTATTGCTGCACCATTAATACCATGGTATGGGATCAAATAAAAGTTTAATGTTATATTGACCACTAGTCCAACAATTAATATTTTATTTAAAATTTTTTGACGGCCTGTCATATTTAGATAAATGGCTCCTGGTCCCGACACAGCATTAAAAAACTGAGCTGCTAATAAAAAAATTAAAGCATTTTTTGCAACAACATAACCTTCTCCAAATAAATTTAAGATTTCTTCAGAAAAGAAAAAAAGAATGCTTAAGACACAAATGCTTATTAAAAAAATTATTCTTGTTGAATTTTTCACAAGTTGTTGTAGTGTTGCCATATCTTTATTCTCAAATATTTCTGCTATTTTAGGTGCTACAACAATATTTACTGACATCAATGCCAAAGCAGTTAAGGTTGCTAGTTTAACCGAAACCGAGTAAAAAGCTATTTCTTCAAACCCTTTATATATCGATAGGATAATCACATCGATACTCTGCATAATAAAATATGCTATAGCGCTTAATGCCATCGGGGCAGATGTTAATAAAATGTCTTTTGATGAAAATCTTAAAATTGTTTTCTTTGCGACTTTGGTTTTATTTAGCTTAATCAACACATAAGTAGTTGATATTGTCGACAGTATAAAAAACCCAACTAAATATGCTTCAACAATTAGTTCTTCCATTTCAAATAGGAAAAGTAATATCGAAAAAAGAAAAATAGGGACATATCTTAAGATGTTTCTGTAAACTTCAGAAAAAACTGTGTGATTAAGAGCCCTAATAGTATCAATATTGAGCATTGTTGTTGTAAAAAAAATTAGTGAAAAAACTGTTTTTGAAATCAGGCTATATGCCTCTTGATTATTAAAAAGCTTATTAAATGTATTCTCATTTATTAAGAAGAAATGTAGTAGCAATAAAATTACCGAGACACTAAAAACAATTTTTATCATATTAAAATAAATATACTTAATAGACATTTCGTTAGCCCTGGCTTTAAGAAATCCTGAATAATAAATAATTGCCTGGTTTGTACCCATTAATGCGAGTCCACCTAAAATATTTAAGGCAGATCTTACAAAATCATATCTTCCGACATCTTCTGGTGAAAAAAAGTTAGTTATAAAAAGTGTAAAACCAAACAATAATAAGACACCACAGGATCTAATAATTAAAACGTTTATGCTTTTTTTTGTAAGATCTAATAAAAGCATCCTAACTTGCTCTGTCTAGTTTATCCAGATAAAAATATATTGCAACCACTATAGTAATTGCAGCGTAAAAAAGTAAAAATAAAATTGGATATAAAATCATTTTATTTTCAAAAAAAGAATTATTCTCAATTAACACATCAGATTTATTGATAGTCATTACAGTTTTTTTTGTGACCAGATTTTCATCTCTTAAGGCTTCATTCTTATTTTGTAAAAAAATCTTCGTTCTAATTATTTCGTTAAAATCGACTTCTTTATTGTCGATATAAAGTTCATGTGAAACACCCTTCGTTTTATTTGAGTTTTGATCTAAAATTTTATTGATCTGTTCTATTGTCTCTTCGTTTTCATAAATTAAACTGATTATTCTTTGTTTGTTTCTTACTTCTAATTCTTTGAAAAGGGGATTATTATTCAAATAATATATGACTTTATTAATTGTTTTGATTGATGAATTATTTGACACCGAGAGACTAATAAAATGGTAGTCATAGTCAGATTTAAAACCTTCTGTTACCGAAAAACCATCTTCGTATTCTAGATTGTCAAATAAAACATTGATTTCATTTGCTTTAATATTTTTTTCCACAATGTCCTTGATGTCTATAATTGGAATAATAGTAATTTCATCAATTGATTCGTCGGTATCGAAACTTAGCTCCTCATAGAAAAATTTATTATCATTGATTAAAGCCTTAGAGTTGATTAAATCTACAGCATCATAAACAAAATTTCCTGCATCAAAATTAATCTTTACCAATAAAGTGGCCTCCTTTGATAATGGTTTGTCGTGGTCTGTTTGAAAATAGCCAAGTAAAACTCCTACTAATATTACCCCTAATAGCTGCTTCCACGCTGATAAAAAATTTTTTGATCTTCTAAATATTTGAAGAAAGACACTTAGAAGCATTAGCTTAATTTTTTCTATCAGAACTATTATGTCTAATTCTTCGTTTTCTTTAAAATTATTTTTCATTTGTTAGTTTTAGTTTTTTTAAAACGATTTATTTTATAAATTATTTTGAGGTTATTGAATAAGATTAAGTTTTTTTAATTGATCTGCAATATTTCTATTATTTGCAATTTTTGGAATCTTATTTTGACCGCCAAGCTTGCCAATACTCTTCATGTATTTTTTAAATCCATTTTCAGAGATTTTTCTAATCACTGGCTTATCAATAATTTTTCCAGTGATTAAATCTTTATAGTATTTATTTTGTTTTTGAAGCTCTTGGTCAAGTATTTTTGCAAATTCACTAGTTTGAACTTTCTTTTCGTCAAACTCAATAAACCATTCATGGCATGCGTTTGATGATTTAGATTTAAAGATAGGGGCTACTGTAAATTCTTTGACCATTAGCCCTGTGTTAATAATTGCTTGCTCAATTGCTTGCTCAACCTCCTTTACAATTACATGTTCACCAAAAGCAGAAAGACTTTGTTTAATTCTGCCTGTGACATTAATTCTGTATGGTTTTAAGCTTGTAAAGCTAACCGTGTCACCAGTATTGTATCCCCATAATCCGGCAGAACTTGAAATAATCATTACATAATTTTTATTTTTTTTGACGCCCCAAAGAGGTACTCTTTTTAAATTATTATTTCTGTAGTCTTCAACGTCAATAAATTCATAAAAAATGCCTGCGTTAAGGATTAATAAAAGGTCTTTTTTTTCTTGACTGTCTTGAAAGGCAAAAAAGCCTTCGCTTGCTGGAAACAACTCTATGCTGTCTACTTCTTTACCTATGAGTTCTTCAAATTTTTTTCTATAAGGGTCAAAATTGACTCCTCCATAAATTAACAGGTTAAAATTTGAAAAGACCTCTGAAACTTTTCTGTTTGTTTTTTCGGTTATTTTTTCGAAGTACATTTGTAGCCATGAGGGAATGCCGCTGATGATTGTCATGTTTTCGCCAACAGTTTCTTTAACAATGCTTTCAACTTTGTTTTCCCATTCTTCAATTATATTAGTGCTCCATGATGGCAGCATATTTCTTTTCATATAAAAAGGAATATGGTGTGCAGAGATGCCTGAAAGTCTACCGGTTAGAATACCTGAAATTCTACTTAATACCGGACTTCCTTGGATAAATATAAATTTGCCGTTAATGAAATCTATTTTTCCGGTCTGAGCAATATACATCAAAAGCGCTGTTTTGGCTCCATTAAGATGGTTGGGTAAGCTTTCTTTGGTTATGGGGATGTATTTTGATCCTGAGGTTGTTCCTGAAGTAACTGCAAGATAAATAGGTTTGCCCGGCCATAAAACATTCTTCTTTCCTAGTTTGATTTGCTCAAAATATTTTCTTAGATCTTCATAATCGCTTACCGGAACCTTAGCTTTAAACTCGTCATAGCTCATTGATTCAGAAAAATTGTGATCTTTACCAAAATTTGTTTTGCTAGCCTTTTTTACTAAATAATTAAATTGACTCTGTTGGGTTTGAATTGGATTTTTTGCCCAAGAAACAACTTGGTTTCTTTTTAACCTTGCCATGATTTTTATTACGGCCTGTTTTAACATCTTTACTGAAAATTTAGTAGGGGTTCTGGGTCTATGGGAGTTCCATTTTTCCAAAGCTCAAAATGCAAATGAGGGCCAGAGCTTAAATTGCCTTGATTGCCTGAGTAGGCAATAACTTCACCGGCCTGCACAAAATCATTTTGTTCTTTTAATGATTTTGAGTTATGCTTATAAACGGAAATTATATTATCTCCGTGATCAATTATAATTACATAACCTGTGTCAACTGACCACTCAGAAAAAAGAATTTTACCGTCAAGAACTGACTTAACTGGAGTTCCTATGTCAGCCGCAATATCTATTGCAAAATGATCTTCTTCAAAATTAAAAGTGTGTGTTATGTCACCTTTAATCGGAGAAAAGAACATTTTATTTTCTATAACAAGTTCGTTTTTAGTTAAATTAAATTTATCTTGAGCTTCGACATAATTACGAAGAATGGAGTCCTCAAAATTTGTAGAAATTGGGAAAAGGTTTATCTGGTTTAAACCGCTATCAATAAAAATGTTTTCACGTTGAACAAATTCGTCCGTTTTTCCCGAAAGAACATCTTCAATAGATTTATAAAATTTATTGTTCAGCTCAATTTGACGCTCTAATGAGTCGGTTTTTTGTGTTAGATAAATTGCTCTGTTTAAAAGATCCGAAGATGAATATCCTGGAACTAATTCTCTTAATTGTGTAAAAAAAACAATACTTATTGTGAATGAAATTAGAATTACAGAATACACAAGCATTAACACAAAAATATTGATTTTACTGGCTTTAAAAGAAAGCTTCTCCTCAAAAGTGTCTTCACTCGAAACAACTACTTTATAGTCGTTGAAAAGCTTTTTAAAGAATCCTTTATTTTGTTTTTTATTTTTCACAGTATTCAAAAATACTTAAAATTAGCTTACTCTTGAATCGAATTGTCCTATATAGCAACAATTACATGTATTATTATTAACTTAGCTTAAAATTTTTGCAATGGATTTATTTATCACACCTCTTTTTACAATTGGGCCTTTTCAGATTGTAGTTATTGTGGTTGTTGCCTTAATCGTATTTGGACCTGTTGGTCTTGGGAAAAAACTTGGAAATCTTGTTAAAGGAACAGGGCAAGGAGTTAAAGAGTTTAAAAAAGCTCTAGAAGAAGGTAAAGAAGACGAAGAAAAAAAAGAAGGTTAGTTTTTTAGGCTTCTCATTATAGCTTCAAGCTCAAAGATATACTCTCTTTTTGTAGAGCCTGGCGAATAAACAAAACCGTCTAGCATTATATATTCATTCTTATTATCACCTAATTTTATCTGGTAATTTAAAAAAGGGCCTGCCATAAACTGACCCTCAATTTCCCACAAACCTCTAGTTTCATATACTTGTTTTTCTCCCACGTTAATCTCTTGAGTATTTGGTGTGTATATAAGGTCTGTAGACATAAAGGTGTTTTCTACAGGCCCGGGAATATAAATTTTAGAAATTGAGTCTCTTCTTTCTATAATTGACTGATCATTTAACTTTGAGTATCTATAAACGAAAAGGTTAACTGACCCCGTTTCTATATCCCTTCTTATCCAAACAAAATTAGTGTCAACTTTTGCTACCCTGTAAGCAGACGGGAATTTTAAAGATACACCCGTTTTATTTTTAATCTCTTGTGTCAAGTTTAGATTTTTAGAAATTCTACGCTGTTTTTCTTTTATTTCGTTAAAGTACATTGTAGAATATATCGAGTTTAGATTTTCGTTTATGATTTCAATAATTCTTTGTGGGGTTTTGGCTGTGATTTGAATAATTCTTTGTGGGGAGGCATATGTATTTTTGAAATTAAAAACCCCTTCTTTTTCAGAAATGTCAAGCTTTAAAATTGTTCTTGATTTTGTTGCAAACCCTGAAAACACTTTGCTTGGGATATGACTAAGGGAAAAAACAGGCTCTATTTGAGGTAACCCATAAATTGGTCTACTAAAATTTTCTTTTAAAGCTTCGCCAACTACTCCGTCCCATAAGTCATCAGTTGTAACTACAGAAATATTATTTATGTTACCACTTGATGCGGGCAATAGTTTTTTATGATTCTCGGAACATGATAAAGTAAGTATTAAAAAAAAGAGAATAATCGCAGTTCTTTTCATATTTACAATTTACAATAATTTAACCCAATAGTTTTTGCTGTATTTATTTTAGCTTTTTGGGATTTTTTTTGCAAAAATTATAAGCTTTTGATTTTCTCTGATGTTATCACTTTTAAGGTTGTTCCATCGTTTGATGTCTGAAACTTTAACCCCAAATTTTCTGGCAATCTTTCCTAAAAACTCTCCATATCTTACCTTATAAACCAATTTTGAATCAATAGAGTATAGATCTGGTAAAGGTTTTTCTCTTTTTTCAAATTCAGATTTTGCAAAAGCGTAAAACTCTTCTTCTTGCATGATGAAACTTTCAACCAGCTCAATTGGTAGTCTTAATTCGTTTTGGTTATTACCTGGAACAATACTATGAATATATGAAGGGTTAAGACTATTGATTGAGTCCTTAGAGTAATCAAAAAAACTTGAAATATGTTCAAAGGCTATTTTATCTTTGATAGTTATTTTTTTTGTATTTAATATTTTTTTTTTGTTCTCTAAAATATTTATGCCGTGTTCATTTGCGTACTCTAATATATACATGGTAGCGATAAATGAAGGAATATAGTTTGCTGTTTCAGACGGAAGAAAAGGTCTTATGTTCCAGTAATTTGTGAAGCCCCCCGATTTCTTTTTAGCTCTTGATATTGTTCTTGGACCTGCATTATAAGATGCCAAAACAAGGTTCCAATCATTGTGTATTTTGTAAAGTTTATTCAAATATAATGCTGCTGCAGTTGTAGACTTAAAGGGGTCCATTCTTTCATCAACATAACTATTCATGGTTAAACCATTTTCAATAGCAGTATAAAACATAAACTGCCATAAACCCGTAGCGCCAACCTTCGAGACTGCAGAGGGGTCTAGTCTCGATTCAATTATAGGTAAATATTTGATTTCTATCGGGATTTTTTGGTTTTGTAGCTCCTCCTCAAAAAGAGGAAGATAATAGTTTATTTTTTCGATATTTTTTTTATAAAATTCTACTCTAGTATTTAAATATCTCTTAATAGTTTTTTCAACACTTGGTGTAAAGTATAGGTCTATTGGGGTTTTAGCGTTAAGTCGTTCAAGTCTATTTTTAATAGTGTCTGAATTAAAATTTGATTGATCACGCTCATGTTTTTTGTCTGTTTGAGAATAGACAGAATATAAAAAAAATGAAAATATTATAAGAACGAATTGTTTAATTTTCATTTTTTATTTTTGAGTAAGTGCTTTTATTCCGGGGAGTATTTTGCCTTCTAAGCTTTCCAGCATTGCTCCTCCTCCGGTACTTATAAAACTAACCTTGTCTTGTAGATTAAACTTTTTGATTGCTGCAACCGAGTCCCCTCCCCCTACAAGTGAAAAGGCTCCATTGCTAGTTGCTTTAGCAACCGATTTTGCAATTGCATAGGTTCCTTTTTCAAAGGCAGGTATTTCAAAAACTCCCATTGGACCGTTCCATAATACAGTTTTACTTTTTGCTACAATATTTTCGAATTTAGATATTGTTATGGGGCCAATATCAAGGCCTTGCCATCCTTTTGGAATATCATATATGTTAATAGCTTTTTTTAACCCTTTATTAGAAAGCTCGTTTGATGCAATGACATCTTCTGGCAAAAAAACATTAACATTTTTTTCCTCTGCTAAAGAGATAATTTCACTACAGTTATTAAGTTTGTCTTTTTCAAAAATCGAGTCTCCAATACTCCCTCCATTGTTTTTTATAAAAGTGTAAGCCATACCCCCGCCAATAATAAGGTTGTCAACAACATCAAGCATATTTGCTATAACAGAAATTTTAGAAGATACTTTAGCTCCGCCAATTATAGCCGTGACTGGTCTGATAGGATTATCCATTAATTTTTTGAGGTTTAAAATTTCTTTTTCCAGCAGTATTCCTGGGCACTTTAGATCAAAGAATTTCGCCATAATTACTGTTGAAGCGTGCTCCCTATGAGTGGTGCCATAGGCATCATTTACATATATTTCTGCAAGACTAGAAAGTTCTTTAGCAAAGCTCTCATTAGCATTGGTTTCTTGTTGATAAAATCTTAAGTTTTCTAATAGTATGACTTCTCCAGTTTTTAAATTGGAGCATAGTCTTTTTGTTTTTTCTCCAATACAATCTTCAGAAAATAAAACTTTTAATCTTAGTAATTTTTCCAACTCTGGAATAAGTCTTAAAAGTGATAATTCTTTTGTTTTACCTTTTGGCCTACCCATGTGTGAAGCCAATATACAAGAGCCTCCTCTAGATAAAATATAATTAATGGTTGGAATTACTGCTACAATTCTAGAGTTATCCGAAATATGTCCTGAGTCATCAAATGGCACATTAAAATCTACTCTTATAAAAACTTTTTTTTCTGAAAAGTCAATTTCATTTATTGATTTCATATATATATATAACGTGGCAAATATAATTCTTTATCTTTGTTTTTAATCTAATCAGATGAGTCAAATTGAGTTAAATAAAGCAAAAAAATCAATTGATGGTGGTAGAGTAGCCAACACATACTTGATGGTTGGACGGGCCGATTCGGATGTTCTTGGTTCATCATTTGAGCTTATTAAATATATAATTAAAAGCCCATACTCAAATTTAGAAATATACAAACAAAAAAATTCTCTAGAAAAACTAAAAAGCTTAACAAATCCAGACATACACTATTTCTATCCCGTAAATACAACTAGCGAAGTAAAGACAAAAGCAAGCTCAGAAGATTTTATAGAAAAATGGCGAGAAATTATCTTGTTAGGAACAAAAATCAAGCTAACAGACTGGTATGAAAAAATAGGTTTGGGGAACAAACAGGCTCTAATTAATAAAGATGAGGCAGAAAGGATAACAAAGCTTGCTTCTTTGAAATCTTTCGAAGGTGGAGTAAAAATATTTTTGATTTGGATGGTGGAAAAGATGAATATTAGCGCTTCGAACAAACTTCTTAAGCTGCTGGAAGAACCGCCTCCAAAAACTATTTTCATTTTGATTTGTGAGCATGAAAATAAAATTTTAGACACAATAAAGTCTAGGTGTCAAAAAATTTATATAAGACCACAACCATCTGAAAATCAAGATGTTATAATTGATTTTGAGATTCTTTTTTTAGAGTGGGTCAGGGCTGCTTTTAAGGTTAAGGGAAATAAGTCGGCAATTAATGAACTAATTCAATTTGCAGAAAAAGTAAGCAAAAAAACAAGGGAAGAACAAAAATCATTTTTGACATATTGTTCTGATGTGTTTAGAGACTCTATGCTTTATGGCTATAGAGCTGAAAACAAAAAAGAAAGCTATAATTCAGGACTCGACATTGAAAAGTTTGCGCCGTTCGTACATGAAGAAAATATTTTAGATTTTTATAAAGAAATACAACAAGGGTTTTCTGATATTGAAAGAAACGGGAACCCTAAAATTATATTTCTAGATATTTCTATAAAGCTTGCCAGACTACTTCATATAAAACCAACCGAGAATGTCTAATGAATGGTTTATAATAGCAAACGGGCTTTCTAATTCTGGAAAAACAATAAGTGTTATTGATAAAGCAGTAAAGAAACTTAAAGATGAAAAAATAAAATACAATCTCAATTTAACAATTAACAGTGGTGATGAAATTGATTTAGTAAAAAGGGCTGCAAAAAATGGGTACACTAAAATCTTAGCTATCGGAGGAGATGGCACAGTACAAAAGGTTGTTGCAGGAATTGTTATGCAGCGGAGCATCAGTCTTGAAAAAATGATCTTTGCACTGATTCCATCAGGGACAGGAAATGACTGGGCAAATTCAAAAAATATTTCTTCTAAACTCGAAGAATGTATTAGGGTTTTAAAAAGTGGGGAAATAAGGGCTCAAGATATTGGTGTGGCTACAATAAAAAAAGGTAATAAAAAAAGGACAAGGTATTTTGTCACATACTCTGGGGTAGGGTTTGATTCGTTTATGTTAAGTAAAATTGATAGATATAAGTGGCTTGGCAAACATTCATATTTAGTTTGTGCAATTATGAACTTTTTAAAGTTTCAAAACATTGCTGTAAAAATTATGACTTCTAAAACTGAAATTAAAACAAGTGTGTTTTTGCTTGGAATAGGAATATGTAAATTTACGGGCGGAGGAATGCAGTTAATAAAAAATCCTGCAGGCAACAACGGTCTTTTAAATATTACAATTGCTCAAGAATTTAGCAAATTTGATATAATCCGAAATTTTTTTAATCTTTTTAGTGGGTCTATTTTTAAAGAACGTAAAGTTTTCACACTTACAGACAGCGAAGTGAAAATAAGCGCTAAAAACGGCGATTTAGTGTGTCAGGGGGATGGTGAAATTTTTGGCGCTGGTAAAATAGATTATTCTGTGATCAAAAACGGACTTAGATACTTATCTTAATTTTTTAAAAACAAAAATGTTTGATGAATATTCTTTAGTGAAAAGGGCCAATGTATTTGAAATTGTGCCTACAAAAATAGACTTAAGGATTTTTATCGTTGATTTTTTGTATGATTCGGAAAGCAAGGAAACATAATATGCGTCTAAGATCATAGGGCTAGACTTAACGAGTTTAAAGCCTTTGTTTTCAAAAACCTCTTTTAGTGATTTTTTATCGAAATGCCATAAATGTCTTGGTGCGTCATAGGCAGCCCAAAAACTTTTATAGTATCTGGCATCAAAAGACAAATAATTGGGTACACCAACAATTATGGTTCCTTTTTCATCAAGCAAATCATACATACGAGAGATTGTTTTTTCCAACTCATGAACATGCTCAATTGAATGCCACGCTGTTATATGGCTGAACTTTTGACTGTTCAATTGTTCAGCAAAAATTGATTTATAAACGACGGTTAAAGAAGGTGTTGCAGTCGAGTCAACTCCGCATGCCTTGATCCCCCTTTTTTTAAGCTTGTTTAGAAAATAGCCTTCCCCTGAACCGAAGTCCAGCACATTTAGATTGTTATTATTCCTAGAGAAAAAACGGTATTTAGTATAAAAATTTATAGACCTTAAAAACCTGTAGAAGAAAAAAAACACACCGCTTTTTCTAGAATTATGAGAGATATACCTTTCTGATTTATAATATTTAATTATGTCTTCTTTGGTGGGTGTAGGGGTTGTTTGAAGTAGGCCTGGAACAGAGGTTTTTTGAATTTTAAATTTTTCTTTTGTGAGAAAATGATCAACGACTTCAATGTGTATTTTTTTTTGTTCCACGTGAAACATTTAACGACCCATATAAACAAGGAGAACAGAAATATCATTGGGTGATACGCCGCTAATTCTTGATGCTTGCGATATGGTTTCGGGTTTAATTTTATTTAACTTTTCTAATGCTTCAGTACTTATCGATTTAAGTTTTTTATAATCAAAATCTTTAGGAATCTTTACAGACTCGAGTCGGTTTAATTTGTCGGCGTTATTTTTTTCTTTTTGGATGTAGCCACTGTATTTGATTTGGATTTCTGCTTGATCTTGTACATCTTCAGAAAGTTTGTTTGTAGAAATGTATGAGTCAACACTATCGCATTCTTTAAGGTCTGACATATATATATTTGGCCTCGATAAAATTTTATCAGCTTTACCAGACTGTTTAATCAACGCTGATTCTTTTGATGAAAGAACGGGGTTGATTTCAGCTGGTAGAATGCTTTGAGATTTTAAAAAACTAATTAAGTCCGCTGACTGTTTAAATTTTTGATCACAGACAGCCAGTCTTTCATCACTAGCAAGGCCTAATGAGTGACTAGCCTCTGTCAACCTTTGATCAGCATTGTCTTGCCTTAAAAGCATTCTATATTCTGCTCTTGATGTGAACATTCTATAAGGCTCTTCAGTTCCTTTTGTAATTAAATCATCAATTAAAACACCGATGTATGCTTCATCTCTTTTAAGTACGAAAGGGTTTTTTTCTTTAATTTTTAGAACCGCATTAATCCCTGCCATCAGACCTTGGGATCCAGCTTCTTCGTAACCAGTAGTTCCATTAATTTGGCCTGCGAAAAAAAGATTGCTGATAATCTTAGTTTCTAAAGAATACTTGAGTTGTGTTGGATAAAAATAGTCGTATTCGATAGCATAGCCTGGCCTAAAAAACTTTACATTTTCAAACCCTGGAACTGCACGTAAGGCAGAAAACTGAACTTCTTCTGGTAAGGAAGTTGAAAAACCGTTAACATAAACCTCTACAGTGTTCCAGCCTTCGGGCTCAACAAACAATTGGTGTCTTTCTCTTTCTGAAAATCTGTGAATTTTGTCTTCAATTGAAGGGCAATAACGGGGGCCGACACTTTTTATTCTGCCGTTAAACATTGGAGACCTGTCAAATCCTTCTCTGAGCAAATCATGAACCTCGGTGCTCGTATAAGTCATATGACATGATAATTGCTTTTTTAACGGGGTTGATGAGTTTAAATAAGAAAATTTTTGAGGGTTTTCATCGCCTGGTTGCTCAATCATTTTAGAATAGTCAAGCGATCTTCCGTCAACTCTTGGCGGTGTTCCTGTTTTCATTCTTCCTGATTCAAAACCAAGAGACACAAGTTGCTCCGTAATACCTGTTACTGCTTTTTCTCCAGCCCTACCACCACCAAAATTTTTGTCTCCCACATGAATTAGGCCGTTAAGAAATGTTCCGTTTGTGAGAACTACTGTTTTGCCTTTAATCTTTTGGCCTAAACCTGTAACAACCCCACACAGCTTGTTTTTTTCAATCCAAAGGTTTTTAACCATTTCTTGATAAAAATCAAGATTTGGTGTGGACTCAAGCATTTCTCTCCAATATTGAGCAAATAGAGCCCTGTCATTTTGGGCTCTTGGGCTCCACATAGCTGGACCTTTTGATAGGTTAAGCATTTTAAATTGAATTGAAGATTTGTCGGTTACGATTCCGCTGTAACCACCAATAGCATCAATCTCTCTAACAATTTGACCTTTCGCAATTCCACCCATCGCTGGGTTGCAAGACATCTGACCAATGGTTTGGAGGTTCATTGTGACCAATAGTGTTTTTGCACCAAGATTAGCTGCGGCCGCTGCAGCTTCACTGCCAGCATGCCCACCGCCAACTACTATTACGTCATATTCTTGATTAAACATATGCTAGTTTCACGTGGAACATTTCTGCAAATATAATTTATTTATAAGTGGAATGAAAAGCAGCAATAGCTTTGTCTTCAGCGGACCTCATAACAACCAAGTCTTTACTGTTCTTGTCTTTATAGCCACAAAGATGAAGGAGTGCATGACATAAAACCCTAAGTGTTTCATTTTCAATAGTTTGTGAATAATAAACAGCGTTTTGCTCAACTATTTTTTGACATACAAACACCTCCCCTGAAAGCTCTTTATCTTCAGAATAATCAAAAGCGATAACATCTGTAGGGTAATCGTGATTGAGAAACTGGTTATTTATAAAATGTATTTTCTCAGCTGAGACAAAGTTATAATGAACATTTTTGACAGTGAAACCTTCGTCCTTTGCTAAAGAATGAAGCCAATCTTTGATACTGTCGTCATTATCAAGAACAAATGCTGTGTTATATATAAACTCAATCATGGAAGCAAAGCTACACATTCAATTGAAGAATTAATGTTTTATATTTGACAAAAGTAATCATTACACTATTGTGAGACGAGTAAGATTTGCACCAAGCCCAACAGGACCGCTTCATGTGGGTGGTCTGCGAACAGCCCTGTTTAACTACCTGTTTGCCAAAAATTCAGGAGGTGATTTTATTCTTAGAATTGAAGATACTGACAAAAAAAGAGAGGTGCCAGGAGCTGAGCAATATATTGTTGATTCACTGGCTTGGTGTGGAATCACTCCAGACGAAGGCCCAAAAACAGGCGGCAAGCTTGGTCCTTACAGGCAGAGCGAGAGGAATCATTTGTATGAAGAAAAAATTAAGATCTTGGTTGATTCTGGGCTCGCCTATTATGCATTTGATTCAGAAGAAGAGCTTAGTTTGTGTAGAGAAGATTCTGAGAAAAAGGGAGAGACCTTTATGTATAATTGGAAAAACCGAAAGTCTCTCAAAAACTCTCTTTCGCTTGATAAAGAATCTGTGGATAAGCTGCTTGAAAAAGGAGAAAAGCATGTAATAAGATTTTTATCACCTGAAAACCAGAAGGTTAAAACTGTTGATGTAATAAGAGGCGAATCTGTTATTGATTCTAGCTTATTAGATGATAAGATCCTAATGAAAGCAAACGGAGCTCCAACATATCATTTTGCCAATGTTGTTGATGATCACTTAATGAAAATTACCCATGTAATTAGAGGAGAGGAGTGGTTGCCTTCTCTGGCGCTACACGTTCTCTTGTATGAAGCGTTTGGTTGGGAAAAGCCGATTTTTGCTCACCTTCCTTTAATTCTCAACCCAAACGGAAAAGGAAAGCTCAGCAAGAGAAGTGGTGAAAAAGGAGGGTTTCCAGTGTTTCCAATCGACTGGAGTGGGGATACAAAGCTAAAAGGTTTTAGAGAGGCCGGCATCCTTCCAGAAGGATTAGTTAACTATTTAGCAACGCTTGGCTGGTCGCCTGAAGAAGGCCTAGAGGTATTGACGCTGCATAAGCTGACAGAATTATTTTTATTGGAAAATGTTGTTTCATCTGCAGCAAACTTTGATTTTGAAAAACTAAAATGGTATAACCACAAGCATATCCAAACAACAGATAGCCCTAAGCTGGCTGAGCTACTTATGGGTCTAAATAAGAACGCCGGTGAAATTGTAAAAGAAAAGTTGGTAGACGCTGTACCTCTTGTAAAAGAAAGAGCTAATACTGTTTGTGATCTTTGGGAATTGGTAAGGTATTTGTTTTTTGACCCAACAAGCTACGATGAAAAAAGTTTAAAGAAGATATCTAAAGACGGTCTCGACAGAATAGTTTTTGAAATAATTAGTCAGTGTAAGAAAAGAGAGGGTGCTATGGGTTTCGTTGAAGATCTTAAATCTTGGGGCGAAGAAATTGGAATAGGGGCTGGTCAAATAATGATGACTACAAGAGTAATCTTAACCGGTGGTATGACAGGTGTTGGTGTTCAAGAAATAGTGTCGTTCATTGGGCTTGAAAGCGTTGGTCGACGTGCGGAAAAATTTGAAGACAGAATTTAACATTATTTTAAAATAAAAAACTTTACAGAAGCTTGTCTTTTCTGTATATTGTATGTTACGAACCAAATTTATTTAAAATGATATTTTATACTATTATTCTGCCTATAGGGCTATTACTTCTTTTCTTCACTTTTTTCATTGTTAAACAACAAACTTCTGCTGTCATAGAAAGATTTGGAAAATTTGTAAGCGTTAGACAATCTGGGCTTCAAATAAAAATTCCTATCATTGATAGTGTAGCGGGAAGGCTAAGCTTGAGAATTCAACAGCTTGATGTTGTTGTTGAAACTAAAACAAAAGATGACGTTTTTGTAAAACTAAAAGTATCCGTACAATTTAAGGTAATTAAGGAAAAAGTTTACGATGCTTTTTACAAACTAGACAATCCTAGTGATCAAATCACAAGCTTCATTTTTGATGTAGTGCGTGCTGAGGTACCAAAGCTAATTCTTGATGACGTGTTTCTTAAGAAAGATGATATTGCAATTGCCGTTAAATCTGAGCTTCAAGATGCTATGACAGAGTATGGGTTCCAAATAATTAAAACGTTAGTGACTGATATTGATCCAGATTCTCAAGTTAAAGAATCAATGAACAGAATTAACGCCTCAGAAAGAGAAAAAGTAGCTGCCCAATTTGAGGGAGAAGCCCAAAAGATTTTAATCGTTGAGAAAGCTAAGGCTGAAGCTGAAAGCAAAAGGCTTCAAGGTCAGGGTATTGCAGATCAAAGAAGGGAAATTGCAAGAGGGTTAGAGGATTCTGTGAAAGTGCTTAACGGAGTTGACATTAACTCCCAAGAGGCTTCTGCGCTGATTGTTGTTACTCAGCATTATGACACGCTTCAATCGGTAGGGGCTGAAGCAAACAGTAATCTAATTTTGATGCCTAACTCTCCTCAGGCAGGATCTGAGATGCTAAACAACATGGTTGCATCCTTTACGGCCAGTAATCAAATTGGAGAAGAAATGAAAAAAGCAAGAATGCAGCAAAAAGGAAAAGAGTCTAAATAACTCTTACTTTTTCCAAGAGTCTCTAAGGCCGACAGTTTTGTTAAAAACAATGTTGTCGGCTTTACTCTTTTTATCTACTGTGAAATATCCTTTCCTTTGGAACTGAAAAGTGTCTCCTGGAACAACATCTTTTAAAGATGGCTCTGCTTTTGCATGAATAAGTTTTAATGAGTCAGGGTTTATGTCGTCAAGAAAGTTGCCTTTTTCATTTGATCCTGGCGCCTCTTCTTTAAATAGCCTGTCGTAACTGTTAACAATTATGTTTATACTTTCTTTTTGAGTTACCCAGTGAAGGGTTCCTTTTACTTTTCTCAGGCTTTCCTCTGTTGCAGAACCGCTTTTACTTTTTGGGTCGTACTCACACAGTATTTCAACTATATCCCCTGCAGCATCTTTAATCACGCCTGTTCCTTTGATTATATATGCGCTTTTGAGCCTGACCTCTTTACCTGTGGTTAGCCTAAAGAACTTTCTATTGGCTTCTTCTTTGAAGTCCTCTCTTTCAATATATAGGTGTTTATTAAAGGGTATTATTCTTTTTTTAATAGTGTCTTTCTCAGGGTTGTCCTCAGACTCAAGCTCTTCAGTTTTACCTTCTGGATAGTTTGTTATAGTTAGTTTAACAGGGTCTATAACAACCATTTTTCTATCTGCTTCTTTATTTAAATCTTCTCTAATACAAAACTCAAGCAAAGAAACATCAATTACATTTTCTCTTTTTGCAACACCAACCTTGTTTATAAATTCTCTGATGGATTTCGATGTGTATCCTCTTCTTCGAAGGCCTGAGATTGTTGGCATTCGTGGATCGTCCCAACCGTCAACCAACTCTTTTTCAACTAAAACCGCAAGCTTTCTTTTACTCATTATTGTATAGCTTAGATTCAGTCTTGCAAATTCTCTTTGTTTTGGTAAAACAGACATGTTTTGTGTCTCAGGCTTTATTGAATCTATAAACCACTCGTATAAATCTCTGTGTGGCTTAAATTCTAAAGAGCACAAAGAATGTGAAACTTGTTCAATGTAATCACATTGTCCGTGAGCCCAATCATACATTGGATATATTTTCCAATCTGTTGACGTTCTGTGGTGTGGCTTATTTAGAACCCTGTAAATAATCGGGTCTCTCATAAGCATGTTTGGGTGAGACATGTCAATCTTTGCTCTTAAAACATGAACCCCTTCTTTATGCACACCATTTTTCATTTCGGTAAAAATATTTAGGTTTTCTTCAATATCTCTCTCTCTGAAAGGACTGTTTTTGCCAACAGTAGTGGGTGTGCCTTTTTGTTCCGCCATTTCCTCAGAGGTTTGAGAATCCACATACGCTTTTCCTTTTTTTATGAGTACGATTGCCCATTCGTAAAGTTGTTGAAAGTTGTCTGACGAGTAAGTGACTTTGCCCCAATTAAACCCCAACCATAAAACATCTTGTTTAATTGCTTTTACATATTCAACTTCTTCTTTTTCTGGGTTTGTATCATCGAATCTAAGATTAACAGGGGCATTATATTTTTGTCCTAATCCAAAGTTTAAACCAATTGCTTTAGCGTGTCCTATGTGTAAATAACCGTTTGGCTCAGGAGGAAATCTAAACCTCAAATCTTTTGAGTCAAAGCCAGAAGCCAAATCTGCTTGAATAATTTGCTCTATAAAATTTTCTGGTTTATTTTCCACAATAGTTTGTTTTTAATAAGTTTACAAAGTTATCAAAAGAATAGTTAATGAAAGCTACGGTTAAAGTTGAAAATCTCAAAATATATGCTTTTCATGGTTGCATGAAAGAAGAAAAGGTAATAGGAGGCGATTATATTGTAAATGTTGAGGCAGATTGTTTTGTGGGCAATGATGCTTTTAACGACGTGATATCAGGCACCGTAGACTATGTTGATTTAGCAAGAATAGCAAAAAGGGAGATGTTGACAAGGTCTAATTTGCTTGAGGCTGTAGTGAAAAGAATTATAGACAGCTCGTTTAAAGAAATTAGTATTTTAAAAAGAATTTCTGTGACAGTTTTTAAACTAAGCCCCCCTATTAATGCAGATGTTGAAGCTGTTTCAGTAACAATGGAAGAAGAAAGATAAGCGGAGATAAATAAAAAATTTATCCTACATTTGCGCTCACCATATGAAAGGGCGCCTTGGCCGAGTGGCTAGGCAGAGGTCTGCAAAACCTTGTACG
>CEVX01011171.1_pt1 | contig 36252 bp, 36 predicted proteins | sample 356561 | NCBI WGS metagenome assembly CEVX01 (sample SAMEA2623886, study PRJEB7988) | marine metagenome | biome: marine biome (ENVO:00000447); feature: surface water layer (ENVO:00002042); material: "saline water (ENVO:00002010), including plankton (ENVO:xxxxxxxx)" | depth 5 m | reverse complement strand
AGGGCCTTGATGTGGATATTGGGAAATTCTTCCTTGGTTGCCGAGAAAAGAGTGCAATAATCATTGACATCCCACTTGGGGTGAAGTCCTCCAACTGTATGCACCTCATCGATGGATTCTGAGAGTGGTCGTATTCTGTCTAGATATTCATCAATATCCAAGGAATACGCTTCGGGATGTCTAGGTCCCTTTCTGAATGCACAGAAACGACATGCCAGGACGCAAACATTGGTCGTATTGACATGGAGATTCTCATTGAAAAATACATTATTGCCATATCTTGACTTCTTTACCATGTCTGCTAAGGATGAGACTGAGGAAAGGGACGGATTTTCGAATAGACTAATGCCCTGTTCACGGGAAACTCTGCCTTCTTCGATTAGAGATTTCAGGCACGCCATGGATAAGGGATCTGAGGAAACCGCTAGTGGGACAGGGAGTTTTGCAAGCTTACTGCGCCATTCTTCATTCCCAGAAAGCGGCACGGGTTGGGCCGCCATGTGTAGTGACACTGAGCAGCATGTGATAAGAATTTGTTCTGTGTCCGGAAATCATCATTAGTTAGATTTTGTAGGAGCGTCATGGAAGGGCGAGCCGAGGGGATGGATATGTCAATCCCTGAGCTAGAGGAACTAGCGAATGTCTGTAGGAAGCACATAGTGAAAATGATTCACAAGGCTGGTGCAGGACACCCGGGAGGATCACTGTCAGCGATTGACATTATTGCTGGCCTATATGGGACTCGACTAAGGTTCAACGTCGACGACCCAGACTGGGAAGACAGGGATCGATTTGTAATGAGTAAGGGCCATGCTAGTCCCGCGGTATACTCGATCCTTCGTGAGATGGGTTTCCTAAATGATGACGACCTGTCGACATTCAGAGCGCTAGGTTCAGTTTGTCAGGGGCATGTTGACATGAAATGGACGGATGGCGTGGATTTCTCTGCAGGTAGCTTGGGCATGGGGCTATCATTCGGCCTGGGTTGCGCGTTGGCAGCCAGGATGGACTCGAGCGAAAGGGAAACATGGGTCATGGTAGGAGATGGTGAAGTTCAGGAAGGGCAGATTTGGGAGGCCCTGATGGCAGCTGACTTCCATGATGTTTCAGGATTGAAGCTGATAGTTGATAGGAATAGAATCCAAAATGATGACTTCGTTAATGTGCAGATGGAGGTGGGAGATGTGGCATCCAAAATTGAGTCCTTCGGATGGAATGTCAAAGAGATTAATGGGCATGACATGGAGGAAATTGTCGGGGCTCTGGAATGGGCTTCATCGGCTGGTTCGGGCCCCTCGGCCATTATTGCACATACAGTGAAGGGAAAGGGTGTTTCGTTTATGGAGGACAATCCGTCGTTCCATGGTAAAGCCCCCAATGACGAAGAGTTGGCATTGGCTTTGGAGGAGTTGTCATGAGTGCACCATCCGCCGGCGGCGCATCGAGAGACGGCTATGGAAAGGCGTTACTGAGACTATCTGAAGACCCTAGAGTAGTTGTTCTTGAAGCCGATCTAGGTAAATCTACCAAATCTTGCCTTTTCAGGGCTGAGTTCCCGGAGAGAACGGTTTCACTCGGGATTGCGGAGCAGAACATGATGCTGGTTGCTGCTGGCATGGCTTCTTCGGGCAAGGTACCGTTCGCTAGCACGTTTGCTATTTTCACTGAACGTGCATTCGAGCAAGTTAGAAACGGCATTTCAAGGCCCGGCCTAGCGGTTCACATATGTGGCAGTCATGGTGGAATTCATACGGGAACTGATGGTAGTAGTGCCCAATCGATAGAAGACTTGGCAATCTACAGAACCATACCCGGTCTGACTGTGATTACCCCCTGTGATGATCTGTCGGCCGAAGAGTTGACCGTGCAACTCCTAGATCACGGGAATGCATCATACACCCGAACTGCTCGAAACAAGACTCCCAGAATGTATGATTCTGAAACTGTGAATAATCTAAAAATTGGGAAGGGGTCCGTACTAAGAGAAGGTAGCGATGTAGCGATAGTGGCATGTGGAGTAATGGTTTCCGAGGCTATTGAGGCTGCTAAAATGCTTGAAGGCGAGGGAGTCAGTGCTAGCGTTATTGATATGCATACAATAAAGCCCCTGGATACCAACCTACTCGATGACATCAGAGCAGAATGTGATGGTATTGTCACTGCTGAGGATCACTCCATAATAGGGGGCCTAGGTAGTGCCGTGGCAGAATATCTTTCAACAACTGGAGGCTATCCTATTCAGATGGTTGGAGTGAAAGATAGATTCGGTGAGAGTGGGGAGAGCTCTGATCTCATGCACCACATGGGGCTTACTAGGAATGAGATTGCTGCAAAGGCTCGGAATATTGTCAACAGTGTCTGAACAGGCTAGTTTTAGGTCATCCTAGCGTTTGATTGATGAAGTATGCATAGTGGAGCACTCAATATGAGCGACTCGGATAGGCTCAAGGGACTCCTTGATGGCTCAATCGAACCATCTGAAATTGAGGAAAATCCCGAGCTCTATTCTATGGCCGAGAGGATATATGGGAGGGATGCGCTGGAGGAAATGGGAGTAAGTAGGCCAGCTAAACCAAAGGTGCATGGAATATCAGTTTCAAATGGCAATGGAGGAGTGGAGCTACCTGAAGTAGAAGATACCGCAGAAGACTCTTCAGATGCTGTAATCAATCCAAGGAGACCTGTGTTCTCGATTGTAATTAGCCTACTGTGCCTCTCAATTGTAGTATCGAACGTAGCTATAGGAATCGGTAGCTACGTCCCACTGTGTGAAGATGAAGTTGTGCCCAAGGAATTGACATACTCCTCATCGGCTACGGTCGATGAGGGTAGCCTTCTGATTTCATGGACAGTTACTGGAATGAATATATCATCAAACTATAGCATCTCATGGGTTGTTTCAGAAAACGGTTCAAATGAAATTGTGGACCAAGGCGGTTCTAGCTGGATGGCAGGAGAGACTGTAAGGATCCAGACCGAAAATTGGATGGTTACCACACCTCCCTATACCTATCTCTCGGTTCTGAGTCTAGAGGGCGTGGCCATTGCATACAGCAATGGAACAGTTGGGGATATTTCTGTAATGTCGGATGTCGAAGACCCGGCAGAAGGTTGTGATGAAAATACAAGACTACTATGGTCGGAATTACCAGAGTACAATGATCTTAGCTCTTGGGGCGAAGCCGGCACTGGCGGGATTATTGATGGTGCTCTAATGACTGTTTTCGGACTGTTGACATTACGCCTGATGTTGAGGAAGAGATAGGTCAGTACATTCTAGCAAGGTGCTGCTTCCTTGTAGTGGGCCTTCCAGTTACCACACAAGGAGTCGGCTCTGGATATGGTTCGTCGCAATCTCCCAGTATTGCTAGACCCGTAAGTTTCTCGAGAATCTCTGCGTCGGAATCGTTTCCGTCAAAGGCAATCTCATAGATTACGTCGTCATCGATTTCAGCAGCAAGTTCCCATTTATCCCCGATGGACACGACTCCCGGGAACGGGCGGACTAGTGATTCTAGGTGAACGGATGATCTAGCCCGCAATTCTTCTGAAATGGAATGGAGTTTCTTCCCTATTGTTTCGGATATCCCTTCGATTGGCACTTCTTCTTTTCCGCCCGTGCGAATTGAGAGTATACAGCTTCCTGATTCGAGATCCCTAGGGCCGAGCTCAAGCCTTATTGGGACTCCCTTGATTTCCCAATCATAATGCTTGACCCCTGGCCTAACTTCCCTATCATCCAGTTTGACTCTGAATCCGGAATCCCTTAATGACTGGGCTAGGTCTTTTATGGCTGGTATAACATTCTCATTCACATGTGCCGCCACGGGGAATAGGACCACCTGGAAAGGTGCGATTGCGGGTGGCATAATCAGCCCCTGGTCATCGCCATGCATACCGACGACCGATCCTAGTAATCTCTCCGACATGCCAAATGTTGTCTGGTGGCAAAGCTGAGTTTTCCCATCCGGATCTTCGTATGAAAGGTCGAAAGCTCCTGCCCACTGGTCCCTATAATGGTGATATGTCGCAACTTGGAGTGTTCTACCGTTAGGCATTACAACATCCGCTGCCATAGTGTACCATGCACCGGGAAATGTATCCCAGACTGGCCTCTTGGATACTATGCTGGGAAGGCATAGGTCGTGCAGGATACTCTGAACCATCTGTGCATCTTCATCGATTTGGGCTGTAGCATCTTGCTCGGTGGCGTGTACGGTGTGCGCCTCAAAGAAATGTATCTCCCTGACTCTGATGAAAGAACGGGTCTGTTTTGTTTCATACCTGAATGTGTTTACGATCTGGAAGGTTTTCAAGGGTAGGTCTGCATGACTCCTGACCCAAAGAGAGAACATTGTATACATCGGAGTCTCGGATGTAGGCCTCAGAAACATTGGTACTTCGAGCTCGTTTTCCCCGCCATGTGTTACCCAGTAGACCTCCTTCTTGAAGCCGGAGTCTTCCTCATCGATTCTGAGTTCTGATGGATCAACGCCCGCTGCTCTTGCAGCTTTGAGTCTCGAAACGAGCTTGTTCTCCCTCTCCAAAAGGTCTTCTGGAACGAGCAATGGGAATCTGTATTCGGAGTGCCCAGTATTAGTCATCTGTTGCCTTGCAAGGCTGTCTATCAAAGACATTGCAGAAAGGCCATATGGCTTCCAGACATCCATTCCCTTGATTGGGTACCTCTTGTCTACTAAGTCAGCAATCTCAACAATTGATGGGTACCAGGAATTGAAGTCTGACTTGGCGGGGATGCCTCTCTTGGCCTTGCCACGCCCTGTCATGATGAGGACCCAGAATAACCGTGGCTTGAATTATTCGCATCTATCTTAGCTCATGTAGCGATACTAGGGACTCTATAGATTCGCACATGGACATCTGATCTCTGATTACAGAGGATGAGCCGTCTGGCAATACAATCCGGCAGCGGGGCCCGTTGTCATTTGCCAGATCTTCGAGATTATTTGCCACCACTGCATCAATTCCATATCTCGATATCTGTTCCAAAGAACGGCTGACAAGATCTTCATGGGATGAGTTTATCTCGAGTTTGAAGCCTATTCTGAAGGATCCCTCGACCAGGTCTGAGAGCTCGGAAATATGTTTGGGGCCTTCATTGAGAACCAGGGTCCAGTCACCATCGCCACTGAGCTTCTTGCCCTGAATTGGTTTCTGGAAATAATCAAGGACAGCGGCAGCATGTATCCAGACTTCTGGTCTGGGCTTACCAGAAGCGACAGACTTCGCTATTGACAGCATGCCTTGCGGGGTTCCATCGAATTGTACATTTGGCATAGTGAAGCTAGACCTAACCGAAGTTTTTCCAGCAATACATATCACAGTATGGCCCATTCTGTGGAGGTGCTCGGCAATAGCCCACCCCGTTCTTCCCGAGGATGCGTTTTGTATTGCCCTTACAGAGTCTATTGGGGCCCTATTGGCTCCCAGAGTTATGGCCACAACACGTCTTGAAGGTAGAGATGAGTTGCAAATATGACATAATTCGGCCACTATCGAAACTGGATCAGGTTGCTTTCTCCTGCCCTCCTCCTCATCATCGATTAGAATGTGAGCACCAGAATCCAAGACCGAGGAAAGAAGACCATCAGTGACGGGGTCATCGAACAAATCATTATGCATCGATGGAACGAACAATACTGGTGTATTATTGCCTCGGGAAGCTGCTAATGCCATCATGATTGGTGAGTCCATAATCCCATGTATGTGCTTCGCGATGGTGTTTCTTGTGGCTGGTGCTACCAGTATGGCGTCAAAACCGTCTAACTGGGACATTGATGGTTCCCATTTGGTCATAACATCGACTCCTGACCCCCATGACAGTGCGAGTGGAGAAATCACCCTAGTTGCGTCTTTGGACATCATTGGAGAAACAGATGCTCCATGCCTTCTCAACTCCCTAGCCAATTTTACAGATTCCACAGCTGCAATGCCCCCTGTAACGGCCAGAAGTATTCGCTTACCCTCAAGGCATCGACTTGCCATGGTAACTCCCGTGTCTCTGCTCACATGTACCGCATAGCCGTGTGATTCATGAGTGCGTCGCCTGCATGGGAAACCGGGGAAGGTGAAGGCCATGGATAGACTACTCAGGAATTTAGTGATTTTTATCTCAGTAATGACGATACTAATTCTACTTCTGGCTATTTCATTGCTTCAATACGGTCCATCACTGGGAATAATGGGTTCAATTGCGATTTCCCTATTGGCAATTCCAATTGGCATAGCAGCGGCATTCTCACTCAGATCAAGAGGTTCACCAGGGCCATGGCTGGGTTCAATATTCCTTTTGATGTGTGGATTCTCCCTGATCGTATCAGGGATGGCGATGTTCTCAGAAGGTCAGACATTACAGGGTGCACTATACTTCTTACTTGGAATAAGCACATTCCGGAGGTTTCCAACTCTAAGGAGCGAGGCATTTTTGCGATGGTATTCTGGTTCAGTTAACATCCCCAATACAGGAGGGATGCTGAATGAAGGAGAAGTTCTAGCATCATGTCCCGAGTGTCACAGCATACTTGCAGTGATGCCTAGGGAACTGAATATTGGTGACAGGTGCCCCAACTGCAGCGGATTTCTGGTCAAGGGGCCTCTATAGCAATAGCGATTCCCATTCCCCCACCTATGCACATGGTGGCAACTGCGCGCTTGGAATTAGTTCTTTGAAGAAGGGAGGCGGCCTTTCCTGTAATCCGGGCTCCTGAGGCCCCAAGTGGGTGCCCTAAAGCCAGCGCTCCTCCGTCTATGTTGACTCTGTCCTCATCTATTCCCAGCTCCCTAATTACCGCTATACATTGTGATGCGAATGCCTCATTGATCTCGAAGATGTCTACTGAATCTATGTCCCAGTTGGCCCTCGAGAGGGCGAGTCTGGTGGCTTCGACAGGGCCAATCCCCATCAAGGCGGGGTCACACCCGGTTACAGCACCGGAAACAATGCGGGCGAGCGGTTGGAGATTGTTGGATTTTGCAAAATCCTCGCTGCATACAAGCAATGAAACTGCTCCGTCTGTGAGCGGTGATGAAGTAGCTGCTGTTACAGTGCCGTCGTCACTGAAGGCCGGTTTTAGTTTGGACATAGATTCCTTGTTCGCATCGGGCCTAATACAACCATCAGATTGAATCTGGATATAGGCGGAGTCGTTCTCATGGGGGTCCCAGACAGATCCCAATTCATCGACAAAAAAGCCCGATTGGACTGCTTGACTGGCCTTAATATGCGAATTCAAGGCGAATAGTTCCTGCTCATCTCTGGATATCTGCCACTTTTCAGCGACGTTCTCAGCAGTAGTTCCCATATTCACATATGCATCAGAATACTTCTCCAATTCAGGATCAGGGCTCCAATTGAAGCCTCTTCTTTGTACCCTGCTCATTGACTCCACGCCTGAGCAAAGGATGCATTCCCCCCATCCGACTTCTATGTGTGCTGCTGCAGTAAGAATAGCTTGCATTGAAGAGCCGCACAGCCTATTGAACGTCGCACCTGGGATGGTTTCAGCATGATCGAATCCGGTGTTTTGTGACAATATCCTGCCTATGTTGTAGCCCTGCTCTCCTTCTGGGTACGCACATCCAACTAGAACGTCGTCAATGAATGGGCTTCCATCCGATTTGTATATCGGTATCCCACCCGGCTTACTAGCCCTGGAAAGTAATTGCCGGGTGATTTGCCCTAGCATCCTATCAGGTCTGACGTTGGATAGGTCTCCTTTGTGGGCACGGTGGAACGGAGTCCTCATCCAGTCAACGATTACGGCCTTCACAGTATCGCGTACAATATCAGGGACATAACCGTTGAGTAGGTTGAATTTAGAGAATTATGACCGAGGGGTTCATGAAATAACTGCTTCTCGATGGATTGATACTATGATTAGAGAGTGCAGCACACACGGATATTTCTCAGACGACGACCTATGCCCTGCATGTAATTCTGAAGGCAAATTCATAATGAGAGGGAATGAAAGAGACACCATAGCAAGGAGGCTGGCCTTAGTTCTCAGACATGCTCCTGAGAAGTTCGATCTAGAGATGGACATCAATGGATGGATTGATGTGAAGGACATAGTCTTCCAATTCAAGAAGTCCAACGAGAGAAGGTTTCACTGGTTGAGGCCCCATCATTTCAGGGCAATTTCTGAGACTGACCCCAAGGGCAGATACGAAGTGAGGGGGAACATGATGAGGGCCACATATGGGCATAGTCTTGAGATCGAATTGGACTTGCCGACAGAGAATATTCCTCCTCTCCTCTATTACCCATGCTCCCCTGACGAAGCGGAAAATCTGATTGAGGTCGGGATAACTCCGAGTGGGCGTTCACACGTTCACCTTTCTGCTACCATAAGGGCGGCGGCTGAGGCGGGGCATGTGCATCATGCTAGTCCAACGCTATTGGAAGTTGATACTGCTAGGATGGTGGCCTCTGGCGATACAATCTGGCATGCTGGTGTAACAGTTTATCTTGCAGATTCGGTCCCTGGTGAGTTCCTGAACGTATTACCGGATAATGATCCTGAGTTCGAAGCTGCAAGGGCACGCTGGGAAGAGGAGTGACTAGCTCCTTTCCCCACAAATCGTACAGAAGCCAAGATCCTGTTCTAGGTCCGAGTCACAATTCGGACATATTGAGTTACTAGACTCTGAATTATTTTCTATCGGTTCAGAGATACTCCTTACCGACGACTCGGAATTAACGAAGGGAGGAGATACTTGCAACTCCTCAAGAATTCTCAATGACTCCCTAAATGCAATGGCCTCTCTAATTGCAGACTCTATCTGCAATCTTCTTCTTTCCCTCTCAACTGGGTCTTCGATAGATGAGGTCATCGAAAGTTGGGTTTGCAACCATCTTTGGAAATTTTCCATCTCACTAGGTTCTGCCATATGGGTCCGAGAGGACTTACCGAAATGAACCCTATGTGCTTGAAGCGAGTAGGAGAACCCAAATCATTTGGCCGACTCGGACATGTGAGAGAATGCGTAAAACGGTAGTCATCAAGATGGGAGGTGGACTCATTACGGACAAATCCAAACACAAAACAGTGAAGCCTGAAGTGATAGATTCTCTGACATCCATGGTATCTAAATTAGTAGATGGGGGGTTCTCTGTCATATTGGTTCACGGAGCTGGATCGTTCGGACACCTCACTGCTAAGAAATGGCGACTCTCGGATGGTGTGGACAGTACAATTTCAGATGGGCAGAGGCAGGCGGTGTCTCAGGTTCGTAAGGACATGATTGAGTTGAGTGGATATGTTACGAGTAGCCTAGAAAGTAAAGGCATTTCATGCACGTCGTTACCTCCATCAAATTGGGTTACTGGAACTGGGCCGGACTTTCTTGGTAGTTTGGGACCGTTTGCCGGTTCACCCCCCAATGAAGTCATGGTGACATTCGGTGACGTAGTAGGTAAGGATGACTCCAGCGAGTTTGGCATACTATCTGGTGACGATCTCATGGTGAGGCTGTCTGTCGAGATTCCAAATGTTGAATATTCAGTTTTCCTGCTTGGTGACTCGCCGGGCATGATGGATAGGCCACCGAGTAGAGAAGGTGCAAAATTACTTGATGCTTGGTCGCCGGAAACAGTGGCTGAGACTTCCCATAACACAGAGGAGGATGTTACTGGCGGCATAGATCTCAAAGCTCGTAGAGCAGCCCAAATAGCGCAATATGTTCCGAATGTTTGGTTTATAGATGGTAGGAATCCAAGCAGAGTGATTGACTTGGTCATTGGTGGATTATTACCCATAGGAACAAGGATATTGCCATAAAAGTGGATTTCGATTATATGTTGCCGATTCCTCCGGGAATTATGGCGAGTCATGATGGGGCACTTAGCGGACAGGATAGCTCGCAAGCAGATATGATGCAGGAGCGATGTATTCTTGTTGATTCTTCAGACAATGTAATCGGTTCTGAAACTAAACTCAAGTGCCACTATGGAGATGGGCTTCTTCATCGCGCATTCAGTGTATTATTGTTCAAAGGTGGTTGTGAGCTATTGGTACAGAAGAGATCTGATGACAAGATTACTTTTCCTTCGGTCTGGGCAAATACCTGCTGTAGTCACCCTCTCGATATCCCCGGTGAGAATGAGGATGCTGTTAGTGGTGTGATCAATGCTGCAAAGAGAAAACTACACCAAGAATTGGGAATACCCCAGCAACAATTAGATCAAATTGATTTTGTACACATTGGAAGGTTCCAGTATGAATGTAGATGGGATGAAAATTGGGTTGAGAATGAACTTGACCATGTTATTGTGGCTAATCTCCCTGAGGAATTAAAAGACAATTTACATGTTGAGCCAAATCCTAATGAAATTTCTGAGACGAGGTGGTTGTCTCTTGGCGAAGTATGGGACATGGTAAGTGGCGAAGAACCGTTACATTCGGACACGGACATTTGGAAGGATGAACTAGTTGCCCCGTGGTTCAAGTTGCTGTACAAGGAGTTTTTGCTTGGCCGCCTGCCAGAATTTCCCTATGATACACGAACGAGGTTTGTAGATGGTGAATTGTCGCCTCATCTCCAACGTGTGGTAGAATTCGGAGAAGTAGATATGGATGGAAATTCAGTAGTCCCTGGGCAGAATCTGATGCGTGCTATAGCACTCCATAGGAATCGTGTCGAAGGTGTGATTTTGCAGAGTCTCAGTAAGATGAAGCAGGAAAGGCTGCATGGCGCTATGAGCCATCTATTTGCAGGGGGTGGGAAGAGGTTGAGGGCGACGCTTCCACGATTGGTCGGCGAGGCAGTAGGTGAAGCCCATGAAGGACACTACACTCTGGGTGCGTCAATTGAGATTATTCACAATTTCACCCTCGTTCATGATGACTTGATGGATCAAGATCCCATAAGGAGGGGGCTTGATGCTGTACATGTTGCATATGATGATTCTACTGCAATTAATGCCGGCGATGCAATGCTCGCTGTCGCATTTGAAATTCTAGCAGAGTCTCCGGACATTGAGCAAGATAAACTTGGGTTTCTTGTGAGAACTATCGGCGAGATGGTTAGAAACGTAGCTAGCGGACAGCAGGAAGATATCTCATTCGAGTCAAGAGATTCTGTGACAGAGGACGAATACATTGAGATGATCAAGGGGAAGACTAGTGTGATGTTTGAGACGTGTGCAGGGACTGGTGCAATATTGGCTGGGGCTTCACAGGAGGTCGTGGATAATATGAGGAATTGGGGATTGAATTTGGGCCTCTGCTTCCAGCTTATGGATGACCTGATTGACATTACGGGCGATACAGCCACTCTCGGGAAGCCAGCTGGTTCGGATATAGTTCAAGGGAAAAAGACACTCATAGCCATTCATGCTCTGAATTGTGGGCAAGAGATGCCAGCATTTTCAGAGGCATATGGTTCAGGGGAGTGTTCCGAGGAGATTCTTTCAAAGGCTGTGGCTGAATTAATGGAAAGTGGCTCTATTGAATACGCCAAGAATCGCGCAATGCATCATCACGCAGTAGCGCATAAATGTCTGGATGATGTTACTGATAGCCCAGCATTGAGCATTCTAAGGGAGCTTACCGACTTCCAACTGATTAGGATTAACTAATCAGTCTTGGTAGTGAGCTTCTCCAGGAATATCCGGGTTGAGCCCCTTCCTCTCTCTGATTTCAGCCGTTACCTTCTCGAATAGGTTAGGCGGAAGGTGTACGAATCCGGCGTTCTCGGTATTCCATATCGCCCTGCCCTGGCTGGCTGCACGGATATCGTTCGAGAAACCAAAAGTCTCAGCAACTGGGATTGTTCCTATGACCTTCGTAACTCCCTCTTCTACTGGCATATCCTCGATTATGCCCCTCCTTGTGGAAACCTCTCTTGTGACTCCTCCAATAACATCGTTAGGGGAGTCTATCTGGATTTTCTGTATTGGTTCAAAGATTACCGGCCTAGATCTCATGAAAGCTCCCTTGACTGCATTTCGAACTGCGGGAATAGTTTGTGCCGGGCCTCTGTGGATGGCATCCTCGTGAAGCTTGGCGTCCACGAGTCTGACCATGACGCCCATCAAAGGCTCGTCAGCAACGGGGCCTTTCTTACAGACGTCATTGAATCCCTCAATTATGAGTTCCCTTGTCTCGTGGAGGTTCTGTATGCCCTTGGTATCGTTGACGAGTACGTTAGTGCCATTGATGGCGTAGATTTTCCTCATTAGATCCTTGTTCATGCCCAATTCGGCAAATTTGTCTCCAATTTCCTTGGCATCCTTTGTTCTGACAGCACCATCTCTGAATTCACCTGCTCTCAGCTGCTCTACAACTACATCCGGGAGAGGTTCTATCTCGATGTAGAATCTGTTGTGCCTGTTTGGGGACTTACCCTCGAATGGGCTTCCTGTGTTTGTACTCTGCACGGATTCCCGGTATACCACTATTGGCTCACTTACCTTCACTTTGATTCCCTGCTCTTCCTCGAGGCGATAAACTGTGATTTCGAGGTGCAGTTCCCCCATACCGGCCAACAGGGCCTCCCCTGTCTCTTGGTTGGTGGATACATCCAGTGAGGCATCCGCCTTAGCTAGACCCCTTAGAGCATCGATGAACTTTGGAAGATCCTTCATAGACTTGGGCTCGACGGCCACTGTGACGACTGGTTCCGAAATATGTCTAATTGCCTCGAATGGGACTGCGTCCTCCTCCCTAGCTATGGTTACTCCAGCGGCAGCACTGCGGATTCCAGTAATTGCGGCAATATTGCCAGATGTAACTTCTGATGTGGCAATCCTGTCTCCTCCGACCATCATGCCTACTTGCTGTACTCTTTCTGCCTTCGCGCCACCGATTGCCCATACCGATTCGCCGTGCTTTATGCTACCAGAGTATACCCTTCCCACGGCAACCTCTCCTGCATGGGGGTCCATCCATATCTTTGTGATCATTAGTGAGAGGGGGCCTTCGGGATCGCATTCCATCATTGCTTTGCCCAAGACAGACTCTAGATCCCCTTGCCAAATATTGGGTATCCTGTAATTCTGTGCAATTACTGGGGAGGGGTGCTCTTCTACCGTCATGTCCAGTAGTACAGTATGTACGGGAGCTAGTTTTGCTAATTCCTTCTGATTATCGTTGTGACAGAACTCAAAAATCTGTGTGAAATTAAGGCCGCTCTTCTGCATGTACGGGATTGACATCCCCCAGTTGTAGTAAGCAGACCCGAAGGCCACCGTGCCCTTCTGCACTGAAACTTGCCATTCCCTACTCAATTCCTCGGGGGCATACGTAGAAATTAGCTTGTTGACCTTGGTAATTATTTTCTCAAACCTGGCCATCATCTCTGGGCCGTCTATCTGAAGCTCGTTAATCAGCCTGTCAACCTTATTGATGAACAATACTGGTCGAACTTTCTCTTTGAGTGCCTGTCTGACAACGGTTTCTGTCTGAGGCATTGTGCCCTCAACAGCACATGCAAGAATGATACATCCATCAACTGCTCTCATGGCCCTAGTTACGTCTCCACCGAAGTCGACGTGCCCTGGGGTATCAATGAGATTGATCAGATAATCCTGGCCTTCGACGCTGTGAACCATCGATGCGCTGGCGGCGTTTATTGTAATCCCACGGGCGCTTTCTTGCTCGTCGAAGTCCAGAACCCTGGACTTCCCAGCAAGGTCCTCTGACATCATTCCGGCACCTGCTATCAGGTTATCAGAAAGCGTCGTCTTTCCGTGGTCTATGTGGGCAGCGATGGCGATGTTTCTGATGTGCTCTCTGTCGTGCATTATCTCTGTAGCACGCTTGATGTTGTCTTCCTTACGACCCATCTCTATTCCTCAATTGATGCGGCGACCTGACTTTGGTTCATAAATACAATTGTGAAGGTGGCATGATATGCCTCAGTGGTCTGATTTAGATTGGGCACGGAATCATCTAGCAGATGAAGCCACTCTCTCGATTTCTTCCCTCTTTCCTATTGAGAAGGCGCCAACGTCACCTTGGGCCGCCTTTGTTATCTCATTTACAATACCTTGAGTGAGTGTCCTCTTACTTCCTGCAGTAGCGGCTGCACAGCCGACTGATATATTCCTCAGGGCGATGTCGAGACGTCTGCTTGGGGAAGAGTCGACTGCTTTTGGCGTACTGACGGCTCCCAGCTTAATCCTGGTTATCTCCTCGCATGGTGCGGCCTCTACAATAGCGTCAATGAATGACTGCAGGGGGTTTTCTCCTGATCTCTCATTTATTGAGTCAAGAGCTGCTTCGAATGCCTTAACACAGTGCTGCTTCTTACCTGAAAACTTGCCAGTTCTCATCAGATTATTGATGAATCTCTCTACAACTGAAAGCTTGGCCTTGCCGAACCACGCGTTTGCGTGCCTGCCTCCGCTGTGAGGGGTGCCTATTGTTGTCAGGTTAATGTAGGGGGCGAGTCCGGGATCGGAGCAGGTAACTTCTGTCGCATCCCACTTGCCGAACACCATTGTCCCTATTCCTGCGATCGGTGCTTCGGTACTTTCGGACATCGTAATACCTACCTAATCGGCTTCTCCTTGCGACCCCTGACCATTTCATCTAGAGAAACGCCATTGACCTTGATGACCTTGTATCTGACACCTGGCAAGTCACCGTATGAACGACCCTTGCTCCCCCCAATACCCTCGACAAGCACCTCATCGTGCTCATCGATGAATGATATCGCGCCATCTCCCGGTGCGAATGCAGTTAGCTGATTTCCGGTCTTAATCAGGCTGATCTTGACGGCTTTCCTAATACCTGAATTGGGCTGTTTGGCCTCGAAACCAACTTTTTCGATCACTATTCCCTTGGCCTGTGTGCTTCCGCGGAGGGGGTCGTGCTTGAGGACTCCACCCCTCTGCTGCTTCAATTGCCGGTCCCGGAACTTACGTTCCTTCCACCTGTATCTCTTCCTATCGGTCTTCATCTTCTGGCCGGAGAATAGTCCTCTACCCAAAGTGACACCTCAGAATGACGCCTCGCCGACCCTCAAGGGGTATAAGAGCGTGACGGGGTCACCATAGGTGAGTAGCACTCCCAGTGTCATACTGTCACTAACATTGAAGCACGGTCTGATGCCGCCCCCGTATATGGCATTCCGTGATATGCTCGAAGGCGTCCATCGCATAGACGATAGTGTTAGTGTGAACCACGACATGATGGATATGTCCGTATCTCTGGGAAATGTCCCTCTGGTTTTTGAAAACATTGCTGAGTCACCGGGTCACAGAGCAGCACTAAATGTCCTAGAGCGCTCTAGGCTCTGTGAGATGTTTGAAGTCAGCCCGGGGGAGCTTATTGACATCCTCGCTTGGGCAATGGATAACCCCTCTGAGCCTCAAATCGTAGGGAGAAATGAAGCGCAGGTTATGGAATCTGGACAGGATTCCGTGGATCTGGAAAAACTGCCAATACCTTGGCACTTCAGGGAAGACGGGGGAAGGTACCAATCGGCATCGATAATTATTGCCGAATACGGGGGAGTGAGGAATGTCTCATTCCACAGACAACTATTACGGGATGGGGAGCACACAGTAGCTAGACTAGTTCCTAGACATCTCAGAACGCTCAGTACGATGGCAGCGGAGAATGGGGAGGATGTCCAGATTGCCGTGGTCAATGGCGCTGATCCTACCGTTCTACTTGCAGCGGCGATGTCATTTACCGAATACGTAGATGAGTTGACCGTCGCAGCTGCCCTGCATGAGAAATTGCATGGCAGTCCCCTCAAGGTAGTTGAGTTATCTAACGGGGTAATAGTTCCTGCAGATGCTGAATACGCGATGCAGGCCAGAATAACTCCTGAACGGGACGATGAGGGGCCCTATGTCGACATCACTGGAACTGTTGATGACATTAGACAGGAGCATGTGATAGAATATGATGCTGTACACCACAGGAAAGACCCGATATTCCATGCAATTATACCGACTGGGGTGGAGCATAGAACGCTGATGGGGATGCCCAGGGCGCCTACAATCAAGACTGCCGTTTCGGAAGTCGTGAAGTGTACGGATGTTCACATGACCGATGGCGGATGTGGATGGCTTGCATCGGTCATACAGATAGTTCCAGAGGAACCTGAGGATGGCATGAGGGCAATTCAGGCGGCATTCGATGGTCATCCATCTATGAAGCAGGTGATTGTTGTGGACGAAGATATCGATATTGCCGATCCGATGAGGGTGGAGTGGGCACTGATGACGCGATGGCAGCCAGATGCTGACACAGTAATCCTCTCGAACCAGAAAGGATCCAGTTTAGATCCAAGTAGATCGGACAATGGAATGACTAGTAAGATAGGAATGGATGCTACTCTTGTTCCGGGTGAGGACAAGAGCCCATACGAGTCTGTTCTGTGAGGTATTTGATGTCCGTAGAATCAATTGACGATAAGCTACAACATCCAAGAAGGAGTCTTGGCAATAGGCATAGAAGTCAAGCAAAAAAATACCTGAAGATAGTAAATGGGACTGAATCTGATTCTACGAATCTAGGATGGGCGGAGCAGAATGCTAGGCAGTCCGTCCTACATGATTTTACACATCCAGAAAACTGGAGGGTCCTTTTGGAGGTCAAGGCCATCTCTGGTGATGGCGAGGGCATTAGGGCGGTTCTCGACGATATTTTCACAGTATTGGGAAGGGATCCTGAACTCCTCAATCAGCTAGACAATGTGGATATGCTTGAGTCTGGTAGTGTAATACTGGAGGGCGCTTTTGCCGCCGATCCACTCGATCCTGATGAGTGGTGGAATACTATTTCTGGCTCGAGTGAAAAGATTTCTGATTTCATCACGAGAGTCGAGTCTCTTGATCTACGGGATAGGAGAGCCAATGTTTTGTTCTCTAGGAGGATAGAAAGAATACGGGATAATGGTGACGAAGATGGATACTTGTCCCTGGCAAGATTGATTCTTGCACAGAGGCCTACAAACTTCGAGGCATGGGCGGAATTGGGAAGAATGCATGAACGAAGAGGTGAGTTTAGCGATGCATGGTTGTGCTATGATCAGGCACAGACTCAGTTCCCGAAGATGGATGTTCGTGATCAGTTCAAGCAAAGGATGGAGTCTCACCTAGATGGGGGTGGGAGTAAACCATGGATAGCGCCCGCAGTAAAAGAGAGGGTAGATTTCCTGAGGAAGATGGAGTCCATGGCAACGCCCGTTCTAGAAAGAGAACCGGAACAAATTATCGATGGAGAGGGGGAGTTGGACCCACTATCTGAGGTCAGAGGGCTGATACAATCGGGTAAGCTCTCTGAGGCGTTCTTTGTCGCCAGGCGTTTAGCGGCCGAGGGAGTAGCAGGAGCGATCGAGGTTACTGAAGAGATTAGGAGGGAAATTGGGGATGAGAGATAAATTTGTGATTTCATGGGTTACATCAAAATACGGCGGTGAGGAGAATCCTTGGGTCATGGTCCTCCACGAAGAAAGAGGGTGGGAATTTCCAGGGGGCACTTCGGAACCAGAAGAGAAATTCGACATAGCGGCACTGAGAGAGCTTTACGAAGAAACCGGATTGCTTGGAACTGCTAAGGCCTATGATGAAGATTTAGTGGAGGGAGGGGTGGTCGTATGGATCGAAGTTGAAGATGAGCCTGGGCCGGAACCTTGGCTATCCAATGACCCTAAGATTTCAGAGGTTGGATGGTGTATTGAAATTCCAAATACGCTTGGTTGGGGAGTGTCTGAAGTTAAGGCCATTAGGGATCATGACTGGAGTACTTCTGTGACTCTTTCATCTTGAATTTCCGATATCCTAGATTTCATAACATTGGTCCATTCTGACTTTCCCATTACCTCAGAGGCATCGACAATTAGTCCCAAGTCAGCCCTGCTTGAACCAGACAAGTCTACAGTCAGTATTGGCAAGAGGAATTCGATTACTTCTGTAACGTCATCTGGATTTGCAGGCACCAATGTGTTTCCGGGACCCTCTCTAGGAGATGCTGTTTCGATTCTCATTTCCATGGTCGGGGCGTTTTCTGAAACATCATCAAGAGCGATGTCTAGCCACTCCAGTGAAGCTACTAATGCTTCGGAAGGCATCGCTGATTCAATGAATCCCCTCCTAGCTGACCAAAGGTGCCTCATTGCAGGGCCAAAGTCGGACATCCCTGCCAGGATTCTCCCTATCTCAAGCCTAGAAAGGGATCTGATATCAGTAGGATGGCCCGCATTGATTGAGATGTCCGAGTGTACTGCCATGGCCATCATCTGCTCCCCATTATTTGAGTGCCAAATCGCCAGATTGAGCAATGCTAGGCCATGAAGTGGAGCCCCGGGGCAGATTGCATTCAATCTGTCAACACACCATCTCAACTCAGCCCCGACTTCATCAGTGCTGATTGCACCAATCAGGGCCCTCTCCATCCTAACTCTGGCCTCTACAAGGTTGTCCCTCTCTTCCGTGGACCTAGCCCTGACAAGGATCTCGCTTGACAGGCTGACTGCTTCTTCCGTTTCGCCTGATGATATCAAGTTCAACAATTCAACAAGGCTCTTGTCTAGTGGGGCGTTTTCGATCTCTGAAGGAATTGGACCACCTCACTGTGACTCGAATGATTTGACTAGCTCCTCGTAGTTTTCCCTAAGTTCGACTTCCCTTTCCGAAAGCCTGTCTAAATGGGCCTGGAAAGAGTCCCTAGACGTCTGAATGTCTGATTCTAGGGAGTTCCTGTCACTTACCTCTAGCAGGAGACTGCCAACCGCCCTGTACACGGGCTTATCCGAATCTTGGGAGGACAGGGCCTCCAACGTCATCGATAATTCACTGATCTGGGAGTTTACAGTTTGCATCTGCGACATGACTGCCTGTAGTTCTTGGGCTACTAACTTCAGTGCTTCACCGGCATCCTGTCCGCCTTGCATGTTCTCACCTTGACTCCCTTATTGCCTTCAATGCTTGCTCTGAGGCAACTATTCCCCTTAGCAGGGAGTTCCACCTTGCTCGGATATCCGAAATACTCCGAGAAGAGAGCGTGAATTCCATCACCTGTCCGGCGAGTGTGAACTCGGCTTCAGTGACCATCCCGGCACAGATAGATTCTGCGTCTTCATGGATGGAACGTAGGATAATAGACGCTGTGTCATTCTTCCTCTGAATCGTCATTGCGCTCGGCCTCCGCGATCTTGCGCTCATAATCCATAGCTGCCTGTTGGGCGATAACTGTCATATCGGTAGCGGTAGCTCCTTCCATTGATCTGCGGATAACCCTGTTATTTGCCTCAGATGCCCTAGTAAATGGCTCCCAGACGCCGCCAGTGAATGTGTAGCCACACTTCCTGCACTCCCATATTCCTGCGACCTTCCTTCTGACTTTTGGGTACTGGCATGATGGGCATGTGTACTCCCTTGACTTCTTCCTAAGAGCGGAGCCAGCCCTTCTCCTGACGCTGACACCATACCTAGGGCCGAAGCGTGCGGTAAGGCCTGTCTTCTGTGTTCTCTTTGCCATATTTGCACCTACCCATTAACAATTTCTCGGAGTTCTGCACATCTTGCCTTCGCGTGCTCCATTATCTCGTCGAATTCCTCTGCCGTAAAGATTCCTTTTAGACCCTTTTGGAGAGAATGAACATGGTCATCATCACCTAGCGTTATGTGGATCCTCTCATCGCCACCAAGCTCCTCTCTGTAAGATGCGTCGTAGACAAATCTGCCTCCTACCTTGTGGTACGAACACATTATTGGCGTCTTGGACACCTTGAGTGGAGTATCCTCTCCGATCTCGAACCTTTCTGCTGGTATAGTAGCGTCCCTAAGGGCTGCGATTCCCGCCAAAGCGAATGCATCGAAGAGATTGCCATCATCCGATATGGCGTGTAAGTCTAGGATTACTTGCCAAGCCTTCTCACCAGGAATAATGCACAGTTCGTCTACATCTATGCAGCCAGATTCCCTTATTCCTCGATCGACGACTCTTCCAAGCTCGATAGACTGTGGGCTAGGGGGTCCCGCTTCCCAGTGACGTCCTGCTATTGGCCTGACTTCACATGAGCACATCAGACCGCCCTGGTTGGGGCGATCCGGGTAAGGTGTCATTATCTGGAACTTTACTCCTGCAAGAACTATGGTATCGCCCATAGTTACCTTAGCTGAACCCTCTGCTCGAGCGAGAATACCCGTTTCGAGTTTGGTATCTCTAGCATCCCACTGGCCCCTGTCGTCCAATCTAGAGTCATTCAACGCTAGATCGGCCAGATGGGCCCTGAGGAGTTTTGGAACTAGTGGAACTGACATCAATTCCCACCTCCCTTGAGGGCTTCGACCATTAATTTGTGAACTTCCATAGCGGCGTCCATATTGTAATCCCATGCCTGCTTGAATTCATCGGGGGAAAGATCCCCGTCCATCTGGAGGAATACTAGTTCGCCTGTGTTGGGCAGAACACCCATTGGCAAATCAGCCTCGCCGTAGTTGTCTTCTTCCTTGTTTAGGTCGCAAACCACGACATCATTGATTTTTCCACTGGCGACACTGACTACAAGATCCGTCATAGGGATGCCGGCATCGGCCAGTGCCACAGAAGCTGCGGTTAATCCCACGCATCGGGTCCCGGCCTCGGCAGAAACTATCTCAATTCCTATTCTAATCTTTGAGCGTGGGTAAAGCTCCAGCAGTACAACACTCTCGAGAGCATCTGCTGTTACCTTACTTATCTCCCTGCTGCGTCGGTTGAATCCGGGCCTTATCCTATCCGTTGTAGAGAATGGCGCCATGTTGTATGCGACATCCAGTACTGCCCTATCCTGCCTCTGGATCTTTCTTGGGTGGGCCTCCATTGGCCCGTATACGGCGACAATGACCTCATTGGTGCCCCATATCATCCTACAGGAACCATCGGCTACGGGCACAACGCCCGTTTCAATGGTAATTGGTCGTACATCACCGGGCTTCCTACCGTCCATTCTAAGGCCATTCTCATCTATCATCTGTACGTCTCCATATCCGCCCATCAATTAACACCTCCAATTTGTCTCGCATCGTGAGATAACTCCTTGAGTTTATTTCTCACCTTGAGTATTCCTTCTAGTTCACCATCTATCCACAAACGGCCATTCTCGGCAACGACTATCCTGCACTCTGATTCATGTTTGAGATCCTTCAGGAATTTGCCCCCCTTGCCAATAAGTCTGCCTAGAAGATGCGGGTCGACATCGTCGAGTGCACCGGACTTGATCTTTCTCAGACCGAGTCCCTTCATAGTGACGACGCTCTGATGAGTCTCTTCAACTTCCTGAACTCTGCACAAAATTGAGTCTCCGATGTCCAATACCTTTCTTGTTCCGCCAAACTCTACCTTGGCAGGTCCGAGGCTCATGGGAAGTATGGAATTGAATGGGGCGCCTATGTCAATGAACCAAATATTGTTCGTACACCCCTCGATATGCCCAATGACCAAGTCGCCCGGCCTAGGCATGTATGTAGTGTGTAGTGGCTCCACTGTTACAGTGCTACCCTTCGTGTTCATTCGTCCTTGTTTCGTCGATTTGAGGCGGCCGTCGACAACTAGTACTCCGTGCCCTGCCTCATGTCCCTCAGATTCGCCGAGGTCTTCCCCGGGCACGACGACGAGGTCTCGTCGTGAGTCTCGCGGTCCGTCCGCGCTGCTCTCTCTACTCATAGTATCGGGCCGCGCGACCGGCCAGCCCTTCATAACCGTTGATGCTACCACCTACGGTGATAATTCAGTCAAGTTCCCTTACTTCTGCATCGGATGCCCTGCTGGCAACCCTGCTGATGATCTCGTTTTTCATTCCCCCTGGCACTTCGATTACACAGGCCCAAGTCCCGTCTGAGAGCCATTCTTCCCTCATTACCGAGTCACGAAGCATCTGGTTCACGGAGCCATATGAGCTTCCTGGAATCTTAAATGCAAGCCTTACAGTGATGAACTGCAGGGGAATAAGGGGTTTCAGGATCTTTATTGCATCACTCACTTGACTTTCTAAAGATTTGAAAGGATCGACGGAAAATCTAGCTTCATCGAGGGCGTTTTCTATCCTAGTTCGGGGATGTGGCATCTTCGTCTTGGGGTCAGTAGCGGTACTGGCTATCTCACTGATTATCTGCAGTCTCTTTTCTTCGACCATCTTCTTCCGTTGAATCGTTGTAAGCTGTATGCTACCCTCTCTCAGAATTTTGGTTACACAGGTTTCAAGATCACTCGAGCCGAAGACATTCTCCAGAGCGTCTGAAGTCGGCCTCTCTCCACTTTTAGAGTCGGTCCAAACTTCACCTATTGCAAGTAAATCGTCCATGCTTACTGAAGACGGGTCATTTTTCCATTCGTCAACTAAATCGGGGTCGACTAGGATCTCGTACCTGCTACCGCCTTTCTCGATCCGCGCAATGACCGCATCATCCAAGCTGACCAGTGGACTCCCCCGTGAAGCCGAGGGCGGTTGCGGGGATAGTGCTTGCCACTGACAGCCCTACAACTTGGCTAGATGCTTCTCTGTGTCTTCAGAAGATAGTTCTCTGTAACCGTTGGAGTCGATGACACAAATCTCTACCGAGTCTCCTGAAAGGCCGTCTTCGAGCGTTTCTGATAGGGCTTCGAGCCCTATCTTAATCGAGGCATTCTCGGTCATTCCGGGTTTCCACTTCTCCTCGAAGTAAGCGATTACCTCGCTGCGTCCGCTCCCGATGGCCCCTGCCTGGTATGAGCCATAGGCTCCAGAGGGGTCTGTTTCGAAGAGGTGAGCGCCATCCGAATCGACGCCTGCGATTAGTAACGCAGTGCCAAAGGGCCTCGCTCCACCATATTGCGTAAAGGACTGCTTGTAGTCGCACATCTTCTTTACGAGGGATGTAACATCTATCTGGGCCCCGTATGTCATCCTGTTGATTTGGCATTGCACCCTGGCCCTGTCGACGAGTTGTCTGGCATCCGCCACCAATCCAGAAGTAGTTATTCCGATATGGTCATCAATCTGGTACATTTTCTCTATTGAGTCTGGGATTACCAGCCTGCTTGGGATCCTCTTTGCCACAATCAGTATGACTCCATCACGGAATTTCAGTCCGACTGTTGTTGACCCTCTTTTTACTGACTCCCTTGCGTACTCCACTTGGTGAAGACGTCCGTCTGGTGAGAAAGTTCCTACTGATGAGTCGTATCCACGTCCGCTTGGCTGCATGCTATCGAACCCCATGCCTCATCGGCCTCTTATCAAGGTTGGTTGTACAAAGGCTCATCCATCGAGGCATTCAAGCGCTTCGACCCGCAGGCGTATGCATGAGAGTCGTAATCTTGGGTTCAGGGGGGAAAGATTCGGCATATTCTACTTGGTGGGCAATAATGAGAGGTTGGGACGTGAGGGCAATTGTCACAATGTGCGTGACAGGGGATGATTCAATGATGTTCCAAACACAGGGAGTTGCATTGGCGGGAATGCAGGCGGCATCGGCTGGAGTTCCCTGGCTTCCAATACTAACTTCAGGGGACATAGAGGAGGAAATGGGGGATTTGGAGGACGGGCTAAGGGGTTTTTCCGATCCCGAACAGGCCATGGAAAATACTTGGCCGAAGGATTGGGACTCTTCGGAAATAGAGATTCACAAGGGGGCTTTGGAGTTTGATGCGATAGTTTCCGGTGCCCTTAGATCGGATTTTCAGAAGACTAGGATTGAGATGATGTGCGAGAGGTTGGACGTTCGTTCGTTCAGCCCTCTGTGGCATAACTCATCAGATAGCCACATGGACTCCCTGTACAAACATGGTTTCGACGTCCGTATTGCCTCTGTATCTTCGGAAGGACTTGGCGCTGAGTGGCTGGGTACTTCACTTGGGAGGGAGGGTGTCGAGCGCCTGAGGGAGCTTTCAAGGAAATATAGGTTCAATATCGATGGCGAAGGGGGGGAGTTTGAGACTCTAGTTCTTGCAGCCCCGTACATGCAACGTACAATTCAGGTGGACGGGGATGTTGTGTGGGATGGCCCGAGAGGGGTCTGGAATATCAAATATGCATCACTAACCCCCGTGCGCTAGACTCAAACAGGGGACGGGGTTCGGAACGACACGGGGAAGTATGTCGGTTTCACCTCTGGACTATCGATACGGGCGAGAAGAGGCCAAGGCAATCTGGTCTCGTGAAGGAAGGCATTCTAGACAATTAGAGGTCGAAAGGGCATTAGTCTGGGCTCATAGTAAGATGGGGAGAGTTAGTCCTGAACACTATGACATTATAGCCGATATTTCCGATCCGGGAATCGTCACAGCCGATAGGGTCGATGAGATCGAAGCTGAAACTAGGCACGACATAATGGCACTTACCAAGGCGATGGCTGAAGTGGCGGGCGATGCCGGTTGGTGCATTCACCTCGGGGCTACAAGCAACGATATCGTAGATTCGGCTGTTGCACTACAAATCAAGCATAGCATAGAGATGCAGAGGGAAATGGTCAGTCGATTGATTTCGACCATGTGTGACATGGCGGAGAGGGAAAGGGACACTATCATGCTAGGTAGGACTCACGGGCAAGCCGCTGTTCCCATAACTTTCGGACTGAAGGTTGCTGTATGGGTTGATGAATTCCGCAGGCACAGGGAGAGGCTGGACGAGCTAGCACCGAGAGCCACTACTGGGAAGTTCCTGGGAGCAGTCGGTACGGGGGCCGCACAGGGAGACAGGGCTATCGAGCTACAGAGCTTGATCCTCACGGAACTTGGACTTGAGATTCCTGTTGCTACAACACAGGTCGTGGGAAGGGACAGATACATCGAATGGGTAGGATGGATGTCCAATGTCGCGACTAGCATTGAGAAGATCTTGCAGGAGGTAAGGAATCTGCAGAGAAGCGAGATTGGGGAAGTCGCAGAATCATTCGATATTGAGAAGCAGGTTGGATCATCGACAATGGCGCACAAAAAGAACCCGATAACAGCAGAGAATGCGTGCGGGCTGGCCAGAATTGTGAGATCAATGATCATCCCATCTTATGAAAACGCACTTCTATGGCACGAGAGGGATCTAGCGAACTCCTCATCGGAAAGATTCACGCTATCCCACTCCATGATTCTCTTAGATGACATTCTTGACAAGTGCAACAAGGTACTCTCAAGATTGGTCGTCAATAGGGGTAAGATGATAGAGAATATCGAAAGTCAAAATGGACTAGTAATGGCAGAGAGGCTGATGCTAGCATTGGTTGATTCTGGCATGCCAAGAGACCGTGCACATGAGGAGTTGCGGGCTGCTTCAATGGAAGCCATGGGTAAAGGGGTTCATCTGAAGGATGTATGCTCTTCCTCTGAGTCAATTTCTTCGATTTTCGACGATGATCAATTGGATGATTTATTCGATCCGAGGGGGCACCTTGGCGTATCTGGCGAAATAGTTGATAATGCGGTATCAATTGCTAGATTAATGATGGATTAGATTACGAACATCGCAGCCATCAATACTAATGCTGTCACTGCAGCTACTATCCCGAGTAACACAATCATGGCGTGTGGACCGTATTGATTTGCATCATCGAGAGCCACGTTGAGGAAGCCGGATTCAGTAATGCCTTCGATAATACCCGACTCAGTCTCCTCGAAGTCTGGAGGGGGTCTTCGAGGAATTCTCTCATGGCCCCTTGGAGTACCGCTCATGGCACTGATTAGAGGTGGATGTACAATATTCTTTTCCGGGAAATATCTAGAAAATCCTCAGTAATGCTCATTCACATAGTCACCGTGCAATGTGTATGATAGATTTGGGGCGAGGGGCTGTGCATCTATCGTCCGAGCCAGGAGCAGGTAGAACTACGCTTTGCTTGAATATGGCCAATAATGTCCTAGGAAGTGGTGGTCGCGTGATTTGGGCGTGCATGAAAGCCCCGGACCAAGTCAGGTTCTCCGAAATTATGGGAGATTTGGATAGGGCGAAGCTGATGGAGTTAAGAGTCATTGAGTTCGGTGGGGACTTGTCTGTAATAGAGGAGTTCATTGTTGGAAAGACTAGGGAGTTAGGAACTGGTGGACTCGTTGTAATTGATGACTGGTGTGGCCCTATTGGCAGAGCTAAGAAGGCGGAAATGGATTCACTGATCAGAATCGTGGAAACATCTGATTGTGGGGTTATTGCTACATCCTCAGCCGTGGGAAATGCGTCTGGTACGGGTCCAGAATTAGTCGCCAGAGGGGGAAGTGGGATTTCAGGAAAAATGCGTACCTTGATGCTACTTAGGCACCCGACTAGGGAGTCGTACAGGATCCTCTCTGAAAGTGAGGGCGAGGTCCTTCTTAGAATGGACGAATACGGCCTCTCAGTGGTCTGATTTCTCCTCAATCAATCTATCCAGCTCGGAAAGTGCTTCTGAGGTTGGTTCGGAAAGTGACTGCGGATCCCTGGCAGAACCAGAGTATTCGTCTTGTTCGCCCACTGACTTTGATGAGTTTCTCCTGATGATCAGCCAAAAAAGACCCAGTGCGGTTACGATGAGGATTGCCTGAAGAAGGGCCTCAGTTGAAACATCCAAATTCATCACTCCGAATTATGTTGGGATCCCCTGATTTAGTGGCTTGGCGAGATGTCTTCTCTGCGAGGGTGATGGTTCGAACCAGCCCGATGTAGAAGAGACGCCCACGGGAGACCATGGAATGGACAGCCATACCTTCTCCCTGCTATCGCCGCAGATGAGGCATCTGAGTGATTGATTTCTTCCTGCACTCCTCATCGTCTTACCGCAACATGAAGGTCGGGAAGAGATCCTTGGTACTGCAGAACGTAGCGCCACCCTCTCAAGGTGTATCGATCCGTCGGGAGCTTCCAGCCCCAGCCAATCAACTTGGTCTCCAGGCATTAGTTGCCTGACTAGTTTGTTGACCTGACCCCCCTCCTTGAATACCACTAGGCTAGTCATCATGCCATTAGTTAGGACCTGAAGATTGGTGTGTGCCCCCCTGCCCTCATGGGGAAGCGTGAGTACAGTCCCCCTACATACGCCTACCAAATGATCGTCCGACATCTGATTTGTTCTGTGAGGGGCCCATGATTGGCTGTCCTCGACATCATCTCTATTCTGCATCCAGAGATGCGCCTCCGTGACTGAATTGCTCGACTCGCCTCTGATTCCGTATAGTACTGGGCAGGGAGTCCTTGGTGCGATCAGGCCCTTGTTCTTGGTGGGGTCTCTATTCAGGAATGTTTCAGGGTGGTTTTGAGCCATTTCCAGTACAGCCTGGTGGCTCACATCCCTTCGTGTTCCAATCCTTGCTCCATCCCTCCATGCGATTAATTCCCATGATGAGTGTTCATCGGGCACCCATGAAATCGCTGCTGAGGCGCCAATGATCCCCCAGCCCTCGTCTAACTCGAATATCCTGGCACCAGAATCCTCGACCTCTTTCCTTCTCCCCCCCAAGTCGACTTCTCCTCTGACAGATTCCCAATACCATGACTCGGGAGTCTGGTTGTATGCAATCACCAAGCAAGGGGACGCTTTGGTTCCACCCTCGGGGTGTTCAGAGATAGATTTGGATAGGTCTTCGAACCATTTTTCGCAGATTCTCTCAAAATCCGTTATAGAGTCTGATTTTACTGAAATCATGACAGAAAGCGCACCATTGCCCCTAGTTCTCCTAGAAGCAAATGGCCAGAGCCTTACTAGTCTCCTTTCCAAAACATCGGACTGATTTTCTTCGGATATCTTGGAAATAAGTTCGTTGAGGGAATGGGTGGTGCAGCCCACTTCCGGGTGATCCGTGTCATCTAAGCCAATCATTACGATGGTACGCTGTGATTTAGTCAGCCTGATCACCCCAGGATTGTGTCGATAACCCCGCTAATCCCGTCATCGGGATTGCACCTAATACCTGTGACGCCAAATGCATCGGATGCCTTCATGTCGACATCCCTGTCACCGACCATGACCGAGCGTTGTTCGGATGGCCTATCTTTCCAGTCCGGGCCATACAAAATTGTCAGTTCGGATAAGGATGGGTCAGAATGAGCGGCATCCATTATTTGCCTGGAAGCCTCAAGCATTCCTGGATTGGGCTTTCTTGCCCAAGAGTTCTCCCATGGCGCATATGGGCTATGGAGAATTAGATCTAAGTGTGCGTCCTTGTCGTCCATCAGTAGGAGTCTCCTGATCTCCGTATGGATTGATGCTAGGTTATCCCTAGACCACAATCCACGGCCAACGGGTGACTGGTTGGTTACTACACAAACCCTGAATCCAGATCTTCTTAATTCGCCAATTGAGGTGGCTGCCAGAGGAAGTATCTCGATTTCTTCTACGGTGTTTACATAATCCTCGAAACCTCTGTTGATGACCCCATCCCTGTCGAGATAAGCAATCCTCCCGTCCCACCTTTTCTCACCTGGGAGTGAGTGCATTTTCAGAGGTCGTTCGAGTTTTCCTGAGTCCCTTTGGGGTGGGAGCATTATATCACAACCCATTGTTTGATTTGACGGCTTCCTTGATGATGTGGTTGAGCACTAGCTGGACATCTTCGATCCTCTCCATTGATGTCGTGGGAACAACGATTGCTACGTCTACAATTTTGGCTAGCTCCCCGCCTTCCATGCCTCGGTAATTTCCGGTGATTGCAGCGGTAGAGCAGCCATTATCCCTGGCAAAGGAAATACCGTTCAATACGTTCTCGGAGTTTCCAGAACCACTGTACGCGACCACTAAGTCACCTTCTCTGATGAAGGTCGACAACTGCCCGACGAAGATGTTAGAGTAATCAGTATCATTTGCCCACGCGGTCAGTGAAGAGGCGTTATCTGAATGCGAGATCGTTCTGAGGGACAGTTCTTTGGACCAATCTCCAGCAGTATGTGAAGGCGTAGCTGCACTACCCCCATTACCTATGAAATGAACACTGCCGCCAGAAACTCTGACATTTTCTACCATCTCCCAGAAGGATGAAACCGAATCCATCGAAAGCTCGTCCAGAGTCCTCTTGAGGTCCGAAATATAGGAATTTGCGAACTCCTCGAAGTCGAATGTCATGTGTTAACCGGTCTATCCGTTGGGGGCATCATATTTACGGGTTGATGACTCATTGGCATATATGGAGGAGCCGGTGGGGGCGCTGGTCGGCTCTTTGGCAGAGGCGATTGGAGTTACTGGATTCACGTTAGGACTGTCATTCTGCTGGTTGGGAGCGATTCTCCTTGGGGTTGGCTTTCACTACCAAAAAAGGTCTTACGCGCCTTATTGCGCTGCAATAGGGTGGTCTCTCCTAGGATTATTCTTCTACTTGCAATCATCTCATTTCGTGGAAATATCTGATCCGATATTAGTGGCTATGACTGCCGGTGCCTTGCCAGCAGGCATTGCACTGGGAATTTGGGAAGTGAGGAACTGGGAAAGGGCCCCTGACTCCCTAGTTTGGCTTAGGGGGGCGGTCGTATGGTCAGTCATACCATACTACACGGTTTACAGCGTGCCAATTCTGAATATGGCATTTGTTAGCTTCACTGCCCACAGCACCGAATGGCTACTCGAGTTTGCAGGAATGGGATCATACGAAGTGGGGCTGATGAGAGTCGATTTACCAGAGGGAGATATTCTGGCATCACAGTGGGAAGGTAGCAAGTGGATTTTGACGGAACCACTTGGCGAAAGTGGGTTCTTTGTACCATTCAGCCACTCTGATGGAACACCAGTCAGCGTGAGTTTCATCCTTGCCTGCTCGGGACTCCAATCAATGATAATCTTCGTTGGTGCTATTTTCGCTCTGAGGTCCACTTCTTGGAAGCGTCGAGTACGTGCACTTCTGATCGTACTACCCACCATTCACGTTCTGAATGTATTCAGGAATGCTGGAATCGTTTGGCTTAGCGACACTTACGTCAACTGGACCTTTTTGGGCATTGGGATGTTTGATTTCACACATAGCTATGCCGCGAAATTTGCGAGTCTTTTCGCGATGTTCCTGATGGCCATAGCACTGTTTGACATATTGCCTGAGCTGCATAAGCATATTCTAAGAATTCTAAAGCCTTTGATGGATCTGATAGGGGGCCCGGATACAGAGAAGTCATCTTGATCTGAGCTTTTCGTAAAGGTCGCCCGTAAGTGGCATCTGGTGCTCCCATGCGAATTCCTTCATGACCCTGAGAGCCTCCTTCTCAAGCTCAGAGTCACCAACGAAATCTGTGACGTCGATAGTTCCATTTCTGGTGTTGGCCTTGAAAGCGGCAATGGGCTCCTCCTTGTGGAATACCAAGTACGCAGAACCGAATCCAAACTTCTCCCTGAGTATGCCTCCGAAGTAGTGAATGAGTGAGTCAGATGGGGGTATTACAAGATCCCTTGTCCGGGCTATTCCTTGGGCTTCCAACAAGTCCTTACGACCCCAAGAAACATCATGTTGGTCATCTACAAGGAAGCCCTTGATCAGAGTTCCGTCATCCTCGAACTCGTGCAGAACATCGCTTATCTCCTCGGGAGCGAAAGATGCTCCAGCGAGCCTTTCAAATTGCTTCATTGTAATTACCGGATACTCCTCGACCATGTCCCTTAGGTAATCACTCTTGATCTTCCAAAGGTCGACCCCCTGAAGCGGCTTCACGGTCTTGAAACCGCCACGATAGTCCTGGACCAGATGTCCACTCCTTACAAGGGGGGAAATCAATTTCCTGAATTCCCCTCTCTTCATTGCCAATCTTTCCATGAAAACCGAGGGGTCATTGTGGTTGCTGAAGAAATCGAGGATTCCCAATACATCCTCCTCGGGCTGCATATTCCTAATCGTCAGTAGCCTCTGGAAGTGTGGTAACCTAGCCCAGACCTGATGCCCCCTGAGATTTGTCCCCTGGTGGAGTTGCTCGGTGGCTGCCATCGATTGAAGATCGACTCGGAACATTTCGCAGCGCCCCCTGAGTGCGAAGTCGTCTCTGAGCTCGTCGACCTCCTTCAGAGCGAACGTCTCATTTTCCCAGCGACTATTCTGGTGTACATTGTGTCGGTAGAACAGCCTCCTGTTGATCTCATTTCGTGGCCTTGGTTCCACTATGCCCCCTCTGATGTATCTTTCATCATCACCCATCGAAGAGAAGCCTAATTCTGAGAGGATTGCCTGTATATTCTCATCGCAGTCGTGCACAGGGACTCCGTTGAATGCATGTATCACGGAGACGTCAACTAGCCTATCTCGATAGTTGTCAAGTAAGTCATTAAATGTCACTTTGAACTCATCCAAATATGAGTGCGGGATATTGATGTCCTTAATCTCCAAGTAGTCATTGACTACGAACATCAATATTCTCCCAATGGGGTCTACCCCCTTGAAAACCGGATGGTACCAACCCTGTTTCAGAATCATCCTTACCTCTTGGATGAATCTACTGCAGAATGGATCTGACTGGGAAAGGATACGCATCTTCCTATCCTCGGGCATGGGCGAAAGAAGCTTCTCCGCATCTTCATGAGAAGCGTAGTAATCGGTAGGATCTGGTTGCAGCGCTACTACTCGGCAAATACTTCCATCTGATTCGAGCTCTCTGAGTACTTCGGCTAATTCCTCTACTGGCCTGCTCACGAAGAACCGGAGTGTGTGTAATCTGACCGGGCCAATCTTATTGATCAGTGTCGAGAGGGCCTGAGGGAAAGGCATTGTATCTATTACCTCGTGAACCCTCCGGAAGATTGCTATTGACCTCCTCCTATTTGGCATATCGAGGAATTGTTTCGCCACCACTAGTTGCCTCTCAAGGTTGGATAATGCCCTCTTGAGGCTCTTCTGTATGTGCTGGTTTTCCTTGCCCCTTGGATACTCCGAAAATAGCTCGGTGCGGGTTATTCCTTCATCTGGAATCTTCTCGAGGAGTTCTGTTTCAAGAGCGCCCAACCAAGGCTCCGTCCTTAGCCCCTGAAGCATGGGGAGTTGATCCCTGGTCGTATACCCGACTCTGTTGTGGAGGAGTCTGCCATTGAATACGTCCGGGTCGTGTTTGATATCTTTCCAGTCCCTAAACCTGTAGTTTTCAACTCGGTGCAGCAATTCGTCCCTTCTCTGAATGAGCGCTAGTGATCTTATTGCCTCAGAGGGCTCGTTGAACTTGGTGAATGATTTCTGAAGCAGGAGAGTTTGCAATGTCCTGTAGTCGACAACCTCGACACTTCCGCCGGTGATTCTATACTCATCGACCCTCAGAATGAACTCTCCCTCGTCGGTCTGCGTGAAGAAGCCGATGGAAACTAGGTTCCTCATCTCTAGCTCTTGAAGAACTGATTCGACTTGGGCCAAGGGGAATGGGAGTCTGTCGCTTAGTGATTCGAGAGTCTGTGGGCCCTCAGAACCCAACATGTCCAGAAGCTTTAGCCTTAGGCAGTCAAGGGGATCTGACAAATTTGACTCTATCCATTTTTCTGGTTCGGATCCCTTGAATCCCTCTGCCATCTCATAGGTCATACCTCCAGTGTACAGGGCCCTCAGATCATCCATCTCGGATGCGCCTGCTACAGCGAGGCAGCCAAGAGTGCCGTGGACACTGGCCATTCTCATCGAAAACCACTTGTCGTCGATTTGGTCGTGGTTTGTATTTCGGACCTTAGTGATGAGGCCCCTCTCTGCTAGTTCATGGACCCAACCCCTTAGTGTCTCGAATTTCAATCCCTTGAGTTTCTCGCTGTAGAGTGGATGTGTGAGCTGCCTTTCCAATCCGCCTCCCATGTCCATTAGCCTAAGCAAGCTAAGTGCGTCATTTGGAACCGCGACCTTTGATTGGTAATACTCTCCAATTCTCTCCTTGTCTAGATCGGTGGCTAATGAACGGGCCCCGAGTAGCCTCCTTAGGATCTCAGGATCGACGTCTTTAATCAGGTATGCACGAGTTCTGAGGCTTAGAAGGTCCTCGAATGAAGACATGAAAAGGGTCATTCCAAGAGGCGAGGGCATCTTTACCCTGCGATGAACAATCCTGACATCCTCGCTATCCATTCGGGATATGAAGTTCCTTAGCTGCCGCATATCCAGATCGCCATTCATAATTTCATTCATCGCCTCCCGAATGATTACCGAATCTTCCATCTGTCGATGTTTGGTCATGATTGACTCTGCCTTTTGCTGGAACTGCTTGGGGCTAACTTCCTCGGCCCCAATTCTACGGGGATTTAGCATACTCCTCGAAGAAACCTCTCTGAACCTCTTCGCGAAAAGTTGCGAATCCATGAGATAGCGCTGTAGGACTTCCTCACTGGTGTCATTTCTGAAGACATCGGGAATTTTTGATATCTCAACCTCGTGGCTTAACTTTGCCATGAATCCATTCTCATCAAAGGACAGCTCGTGGACTAAGACATTTTCCTTGGCGGCTATCCCAGCAAAAAGATAGCCAAGTGCCAGATTGAATGACCTGCCCCTACAGGTCGTGACCACATATGTGGGAAGGGGGGCCTCTACCTGCTCGACCATTATCCTATCATTGGATGGGACTTGGAATGTCGTCGCGGAGTGTTCATCCAGAAACTGCTTCAATGCTAGAGCCACGGGCTTATTGAGGCCCAGTGCATCCATGAGGAATGGTTCAGAATCCTCGCCCATCCTGATTCCGACTGATATGTGCCCTAACAGCTTTAGAACTGCTTGACTAAGTTCGTGAGTCCTGCTATTTGCCTCACCGGTCCAGGAGGGTATGGTAGGTCGATATCCAGTAGCTGGAGTGACGTTTACCCTAGTGCCCCTAATACTGGCAACCCTGTATGTCGAGCCCCCTAGAAGGAAAACGTCGCCGTTCCTTAGGCTTGATACGAAAGAGGATGACAACTGGCCGACAAGAGTTCCGTCCCCCGTGAATACGAGGTAGTTATTATCAGGAGCGATTGTACCGATATTGGTGTAGTAAATCATCTGAGCGAAGCCCCGCTTCCCGAACTTGTTGTCCTCCCAATCTAGCCATAGCCTTCGCTCATCATCGAGCATGTCCAAAACCTCGATGTAGTCGTCATAGGGAAGTGATCTGTATGGCCATGAAGAGGAAAATAGCTCAAACGCTTCGTCAATATCCCATTCTTTGATTATCGTGAGTCCGATTAGGAACTGTGCTAGCACGTCAAGACAGTTTTCAGGGAACTTTAGGAGGTCCATTTCGCCCTCTAAGATCGCAGTTTGAACAGCGACGACCTCGAGTAAGTCGTGTGGAGAGGTTGGAAGGAACCTAGCACGCGGAAGCCCTCCTACTTGGTGCCCGGCACGGCCTATCCTCTGTAGTGCGGTTGCTATTGAACCTGGAGAACCAACCTGTATCACTAAGTCTACTGAGCCTATGTCAATCCCCATCTCAAGGCTGGAAGAAGAAACCACGCACCTTAGTAGCCCATTCTTCAGTTGACTCTCGACATCTAGTCTGATGGCCTTGTCCATGGAACCATGGTGGCCCTCTACCCCCTCCAAGCCTGCTACTTTCAGCTTCTGTACAAATGTCTCAGTCATATTCCTGGTGTTGACGAAGACTAGAGTAGTCGTATGTGCCTCGACAAGTTCCTTGATCCTGTCTATATTGTGGTCAAGTATCTCCTTCACAGGTGTTGAGCTGAATCTAGGCGTGGGGAGTATGATGTCAAGATCCAGTTCCCTGTCTCCCGAAATTTTTGCTATCGCGACCTTCTGAATTTCTGGATTATCCTCGTCCCTCTCCCTTGAGTCGCTAGCTACGAGGAACTCAGCGACTGCATCGAGAGGCTCCATGGTCGCGCTGATTCCGATCCTCTGAACCTCTGAAGATACTACTGAGTCCATTAGTGCCATGCTAAGGGACAGGTGTGTCCCTCGCTTTGTCGGAACCAAGGAGTGCATCTCGTCAATAATTAGCCACTTCATTTCATCGAGAATTGGCCTGAATCTCTTGGATGCAAGACCTAATCCGAGCGACTCAGGGGTGGTGATTAGTATGTGGGGTGGCTTTCTCAGCATCTTTTGCCTTTCACTCTGAGGAGTATCTCCCGTTCTTAGCCCGACTTTGATTTCCTTTGCCCTACTGGGGAGATACTTCTCCTTTATTTCCTCTAGAGGGCCAATTAGGTTCTTCTGAATATCATTTGCCAAGGCCTTGATTGGAGATATGTACACACACTGAACTGAGTCTGAGAGAGAACCGTCCAATGACCTCCTGACCAGATCATCGATAATGGTCAGGAAAGCAGTAAGGGTCTTTCCCGAGCCTGTTGGGGAGCAGAGTAGAAGGTGCTCACCTTTCAAAATCCTAGGTATAGCTACTTTCTGAGGCTCGGTGAAATCTGGGAACTTGTCCATGAACCAGTTTCGGACGGGCTGACTGAGCTTTTCCAAAAGCTCCTCAGTTTCCATACGGTCTTCTACGTACTCTATAATTGGCATTTTCCCGTACACCTAACGGTTGTCGGGCATCGTGTACATACATCAATGTTAGCTTCTCAAGGAACAGAGTTCGTATAAGTGGCAAGACTGTTTTTCATGCAGTATAGCCGCTCTTGCAGCATAATACTAGGATGGCTTGAAAGCGGGATGGGAGAGTCGATGACTCGAACATGTCCGATGAAGGTAGACTGGAGCGTCTAACATCAATGATGAGGAGGAGGGGGATTGTCCTCCCATCGTTCGAGATATACGGAGGGGTCTCTGGATTAATTGACTATGGCCCAGTAGGGGCCAGAATCAAGAGAAGGGTAGTCGAATCATGGGTTGATCACTGGACTAGTCACGGGGATATCGTAGAAATTGACTCTCCCTCCATTACTCCGAAGGAGGTGCTAGTGGCTAGCGGACACGTTGGGGAGTTCAATGACTACATGTCAGAGTGCGCTTCATGCGAGGCGATTTTCAGGAGTGACCATCTAATCGAGGATTTACACCCAAACCCTGATTCCATCTCAGGCGATGAGATCGACAAAATAATTTCTGAAAACAACGTAGCATGCCCAAACTGTGGGGAATTTGGGTGGAGTCCGGCCAGGCCGATGAATCTGATGTTTCCGACCACCATTGGTGCAATGAGAGGAGGCCGGGAGGCGTTCCTGAGGCCTGAAACAGCGCAGGGCATGTTCATGCTATATCCGTCCCTATACAGGCATTTCAAGCAGAAGCTTCCATTTGGCGCGCTGCAGACTGGGAGGGGTTACCGTAATGAGATCAGTCCGAGGCAGGGTATGATCAGACTCCGAGAATTTAACATGGCTGAGCTGGAGTACTTCATCGACCCAGAAGATCCCCCTGAAGTGGACTTGGGGGGGTGGAAAAATCCTGTATCACTGGTACCCGACCCAGAGGGGGGTTTTTCGGGGAGTCGCGTCGCCACCTTTTCTGATGCCTTGGATGAAGG
>CEVX01069842.1_pt1 | contig 38472 bp, 53 predicted proteins | sample 356561 | NCBI WGS metagenome assembly CEVX01 (sample SAMEA2623886, study PRJEB7988) | marine metagenome | biome: marine biome (ENVO:00000447); feature: surface water layer (ENVO:00002042); material: "saline water (ENVO:00002010), including plankton (ENVO:xxxxxxxx)" | depth 5 m | reverse complement strand
ATATTAAACACAAAAAAGCAGGCGAGTATTAAAAAGCTTAACAAGACCTTACTGTTCATTTTTAAATATTTCACAGGTCCCCACCTTTTTTTTATTGCCACCCTTTAATCCGCAATATTATTTTTTTATTTTCTACCTTTAACTCTAATATTCCCTTTTTTGTGCTTGGATAAACATATTTATTTGTTAGTTTTTGGTTTTATGTTAAACTCAAGAATTATGGAGTCTGCTAAATATATTTGGAAAAATGGAAATTTCTTAAATTGGAACGATGCTACCACACATGTTTTAACACATGCCTTGCATTATGGAACTAATGTTTTTGAAGGTATTCGTGCTTATAAAACAAGTCAGGGACCTGCTATCTTTCGTGCACAAGAACATTTTGATCGACTCCTTGATTCAGCTAAATTAATTTACATGACTGTCCCTTATTCAACAGAAGACTTTCTTAACGCTACAAAAGAATTAATTATTAAAAATGAATTAGACTCCTGCTATATAAGACCTAGTTGCTTTTTTGGTTACAAAGAAATGGGTTTAAATCCATCCAACAACCCCGTTGAATCTATCATTGCAGCATGGGAATGGGGTACGTATTTAGGTGAAGAAGGTCTACAAAAAGGTATTCGTTGTAAAATTAGTTCTTGGACTCGCATTGATAGTCGTATCGTTCCACCTCATTCAAAATCAGCCGCAAACTATCTTAATTCTGGTTTAGCAAAACAAGAAGCACTTCGTTGTGGTTATGATGAAGCTATATTACTGAATTCTAATGGGCTTATTGCCGAAGGTCCTGGTGAAAACTTGTTTTTAGTAAAAGATGGGATGCTTTTTTCGCCACCAGCCTCTGATTGTGCCTTAAAAGGAATTACCGCTCAAACTATTATCGAGTGTGCCGATCATCTTGGTATTCCATTTGCTTACAAGTCCCTTATTCGTGATGAACTATTAACAGCTGATGAACTATTTTTTACTGGTACAGCAGCCGAAGTTACGCCTATTCGAGAGATTGATGGTGTTACTATCGGCACTGGTAAACGTGGCGCTATTACAACAGAATTACAATCTCTATTTTTTGACTGTGTTCAAGGAAAACAATCCATCAATCCTGATTGGTTAACTATCGTTAAATCATAATTTCTTGATTATTAATTTCGATATTTTCAAGTACATAGGGGCTGCTTGACGCATTAATAACACTGACGTTTCCCACCAACTTCACATTATTCTTAAATACTACAGGCCCTTTTACTGTCAATGATGTTAAGCGAATAATATCAGGAACTACCCTCACCAAATTTTTATATCCTTCAACAGTCTGGTATTCATCACTTAGTTTAATACTAGGCACACTTTTTTCGTTTACCCACTGCAACGTTCCATCTTCCTGTTTAGTGACTAAATTAGATTGTAACAAGAATAAATCTGATGTTTTTTTTACTGGAAAAAATCGATTTCTTTCTACATGAATACAAGCACTATTTTTAAAACATTTAATTGCTGCGCCCATAGCCGTCTCAAACTGTACTACAGACTTATTTTGGATCATTTTTTTGTTTATCATAACAGGCAAATTAAGCTGATCATTTTCTATTGCTTCTTTAATAGCACGTAACCGTACCCATACATTATTGGTATTAAAATACTGAAATTGATTACCATCTTCAAATGTTTCTATATCAGACTCTTTTACTTGTACACGCTCTAATAATTGCAAAACCCCCTCCTTATAACACACACTCCCTCCCTTTTTATCTACTAATGTTCGTGGCGTTACTTCCATTAAGAAATCTAACTTTTTTTCTAACATATACTCACACAAGGCTTCATCAATGGTTGCTCCTAAATTGTCACTATTGGATATAAACAGAATCTCTTTTCCTTGATCTAATAAATTATCTAATATCCCTGACTCATATAATGCTAAGTATATATTCCCATGTCCTGGAGGGGTCCAATCAGCTAAGGTTCCTGTCTCTAATGGAGTTAAATCTTTTTCTGCTATTCGTGGTATTCTATGCTGCAAAAAACTGTCTACCCCCTCTTTTTCCATGGCTAAATCTGTATAAAAACTATTCATCATTAATAACGGAATATCGATACTGTATGCTTGATTATAATGGTGTTGCTGATCAACTATAAAATCTATAAATCGCTTTGTTTTTGTAACCAAAATTAAAGACTTCGGGCCCTCACAGCCCATTGATGTTCCTAACCCTCCATTTAGTTTTATAACCGCTAATTTTTTTAAACCATTATTATCTTTTTTTACTGACATTTTTATTTTTGATAATGTCTCACAATCATCTTTTTTTAAGGGCGTTAACGGATCTAAATCCTCTTGCTTAATATTAGGATTTTTTCTATAAGATATCAGCGCACTTGAAAACCAATCTAGTAATCTGATAGAGCTATTTACTTCATAGCAAGACCTAATTAAATCTTCATATATTTTCTGATAATCTCCTAAGTTTAGATCCTTTTTTTGCAAATAATCTTGAATATTATGGGTGTTTTTAATTATTTTTTGATCTTTCATCTTAATTTAACTCCAATATTCTGTCTTTCTAGTGTATAATAATGAACTTAAGACGTTAATGCAAAGGAGTACTTTAATGATTAAACATTCTATCAAACCTATTAATATTGAAGGAATCGATGATGTTCAAGAGGTTTATCACAATTTAACTTATGATGAGCTATATTCTCATGAAACAAACGAAACCTTAGAAGGTTACGAAAAAGGTCATGTATCCTCGTTAGGTGCTATCGCTGTTGATACTGGAAAATTTACGGGCCGTTCAGCTAAAGACAAATATATTGTTGAAGATGCAACTACCCAGGATACCGTTTGGTGGGAAAAAGATGGATCTACCAACAAACCCATGTCAGAAGATACTTGGAAAGAATTAAAAGCACTGTGTACAAAACAACTATCAAATAAAAAACTTTATGTTATGGATGGCTTTTGTGGAGCGAATACGGATACTCGTATCCCTGTTAGACTTATTACCGAAGTAGCTTGGCAAGCTCATTTTTTTAAAAATATGTTTATTAGGCCCAGCGCTGAAGAATTAGAAACATTTGAGCCAGAGTTTACCATTCTTAATGCCTGTCGAACGAAATGTGATAACTACCAAGAGCTTAATCTTCGTTCTGAAGTTTTTATCGCTTTTAATCTTACTGAAAAAGTACAACTGATCGGTGGTACTTGGTATGGTGGTGAAATGAAAAAGGGTATTTTTTCTATCATGAACTATTTTTTACCATTAAAGAAAATGGGTGCTTTACATTGTTCTGCTAATCAAGGTAGTAATGGTGATGTTGCTCTTTTCTTTGGTTTGTCAGGAACAGGAAAAACAACTCTTTCTGCTGATCCTAAAAGAGCCTTAATTGGTGATGATGAACATGGTTGGGATACAAATGGCATCTTTAACTTTGAAGGCGGATGTTATGCTAAAACCATCGACTTAACACAAGAAAAAGAACCTGATATTTATCGTGCTATTCGTAGAGATGCTTTACTTGAAAATATTGTGATGGATGATAAAGGTAATGTTGATTTTTCAGATGGATCTAAAACTGAAAATACCCGCGTATCTTATCCTATTCAACACATAGATAATATTGTCAAACCTGTCTCTAAAGGTGGTCATGCTAACAAAATTATTTATCTTACCTGTGATGCTTATGGTGTTCTACCACCAGTTTCTAAATTAACCAAAGAACAAGCAATGTATCAATATTTAAGTGGTTATACAGCTAAAGTTGCTGGTACAGAACTTGGGATTACTGAACCAACAGCTACTTTTTCGGCTTGTTTTGGATCACCTTTCTTAACGGTACATCCAACACAGTATGCTGAAATTCTTGGCCAAAAAATGGAAGAACATCATTCAGATGCTTATCTAGTTAATACCGGATGGACGGGTGGTGCTTATGGTGTAGGCCATCGTATAACCTTAAAACATACACGTGCTATTATTGATGCTATTTTAGATGGTTCTATTGAAGATGCTGACTTTGTTAATTTTGATATTTTTAATTTTCAAATTCCAACCAGCTTAAATAATGTTGATAGCCATATTTTAGACCCAATGAATACATGGGATGATAAACAAGCCTACCAGGATACAGCAAATAAACTGGCAGAATTGTTTACAGCTAACTTCAATAAATTTGTTGCAACTGATGCAGGAAAAAAGTTAATTCAATACGGACCTAAACAATAAGTTAGTTAGTTACTATATTATGCATTAAAACCCTGAAACTATTATGGTCTCAGGGTTTTTTTGTCTAATGAGTCGTTCTCTTGGATCTAATAGGAAGCATTGTCTCATAAACGATCGTTTATGGGATACATTTTTTGATGGATAGATTATGACATCATTTTTACGAGTTTCATAGTCTCATAACCCTAAAAAAATAACGATGAAATAGATTGATGAAGTTGATTTCGTTTAATAGCTTCTGCCAACATTGGCGCTAACGAAATTTGTACCAAATTCTCAAATTGCTTTGATTCAGGTAAATAAATTGAATCTGTTGTTACAACTTCTTTAAACCCAGCTGTTGATAACCGTTCTACTGCAGGACCAGAAAATACAGGATGTGTTGCTGCAACATAAATATCCTTACACCCACGTTTTTTTAACGTTGATACACTGGATGTGATAGATCCAGCTGTATCAATCATATCATCAATAATTAACAAATTTTTACCCTCAACATCGCCAACAATATTGGTAATCTCAGCTACATTATGTTGCGGTCTTGTTTTATGTAAAACAACTAAGTCTGCACCTAACTGATCGCCTAGCTTTTTAGCAAATTTAGCTCGTCCTGTATCGGGTGCTACTACCGCTAAGTTCTCTAATTTCTTTTCTTTAAAATAATCTACAAATAATGGTAAACATGTTAGATGATCTACCGGCTGATTAAAAAAACCTTGAATTTGATCTGAATGCAAATCTACTGTAATAAGCCTGTCAAAGCCTACTGCGGATATTAAATCTGCAATTACACGGCTACTAATAGGTTCTCTAGGTGCAGACTTCTTATCTTGCCTTGCATATCCAAAATGAGAAATGACTACATGTACTCGCTTGGTTGATGCACGCTTCAAAGCGTCTAAAATTAAAAATAATTCCATATAATCATCATTAGGGTTTAAACCAATAGATTGAATTACATAGGCATCTATTCCACGAATTGATTCACCTATTCGGGCATAATTTTCTCCACAACTAAATTTTGATAACTCAATCTTTGATAAAGGGACACTTAATATACCGGCTATAGCTGATGCTAAGTCAGGATTAGAAGATCCAGAAAATAACCGCATTGTCTCTAATGATTGTTCCATAGGTTCTGTAGTATATTAATTTTTTATTTCAAAGTCAATTTTCATCTAAATGATATTCTGAATATACACCATGTTTAGCAGTAAACGTTTCTTTATTTAAATCAATTACCAGGTAATCTGTTTTAATATTATCTTTTTCATCTTTAATTACCTTTACATTGCCAAAACATTCTACTATCGATGTTTCATCATACAGTTTTAATCTATCACAATAAATTATCTTATCTGATTGAATAACTTTTATATTTCCTAATAAAATTGTTTCTTTTTTTTGTCCGTCAAACAACAATTTATCACATGTAATAGTCGTTTCTTGATTCAAAGAATTTTTTATATCTTCATTTGATAAATCTCTTTTTAAGTCTTTATCAATGGCCCAATCTAGATTTTGCAATGAAATGGATACATCTTGATATAACTGCATTGTATCATTCGATTGATTATAGTTTGCCGAATAAGCGGCTATATGTTTATCTGCCTGCGTTAATTTAACATTTCCTGTAACATATAATTGATCCCCTTCATCACTTTCATAAAATTCACCTTCATCCGCATATAACACACTATTTTGTTCTCTTAACGATTTTTCTTGTTCATCTAAATCTTCATCTATATTTTTTGATGCAAACTGCTCAAACCTTAAACTTCCTGATAACATAGAATATTTATCATCAATATAAATAACCATTTTATTTCCAGATACAAAAAATTCTTTTGATTCAATATGAAACCCATTATCGATATAGGCTACCTTTGTTTCATTATCAATCTCAGCTCCAACAATAGGCTTAATCGTATGAGAATCTTTTATTAACTCAACCCCTTTTTTCAAATAAACTCTCTCTGAATTACTGTAATAACGTAACTCATCTGATTTAATTACAATCGGATTTTTGTCAGTATCTTCGTCGGCTGCAATTAACCCTGCTTCTTCTGTTTTTTCCTGATGTAAAAAGCGGGCTTTTGCTCCATTTGTAACGGTTATTGAATTAATCTTTGTATTAATTTTAATTTTTGAGGCTTCAATTGAATCAATAATTACATCGCCATCTGAATCATAAATCACGCCTGACAAAATTGAATCAGCATAATACATTGACCGATTTTTTTTAGCCCAGGCATCATTTACCGTTACTTGCCAATTTAATTTTCCATTCTCATACCCCATAATCTGAGACTCTAAAATTTCAACTATTTTTTCATCTTCAACGATCTCTTGTTTATCATAATAATCATATAGAAAACTTCCTATCACTAATAGCATCACCATGCTCATAACAAGAACCAGATATTTTTTGATAGATGTTATATTCATAATGCTTTATTTAATGCTTAAAATGTCTAGACCCGGTAAATACCATTGATACCTTGTTTTTATCACATGCATCAATGGACTCTTGATCTCGCTTAGAGCCTCCTGGCTGAATGATGGCATTTATACCATATTTAACACATAAATCTACTGAATCTTTAAATGGAAAAAATGCATCTGAGGCCATCACTGCTCCTTTAGCATTTTTTCCCGCCTTTTCTAAGGCAATATTAACTGAATCAACACGGCTCATCTGTCCGGCACCAATCCCTATCGTTTGCCCATCTTTAACTATTAAAATAGCGTTTGATTTAATATACTTTACTAATGAAAATGCAAACTCTAGATCATTCATTTGTTTTTTTGTTGGGGCTTCTTTTGTTACACAATTAAATAATTTTGATGACACTTTTTTGTCGTCAGAAGTTTGAATTAAAAAGGCTCCATTAATATCACGTACAATAATATTATTATCGTCTGTTTTCTTTTCTAATTCCCCTGTTTCTATTAAACGTAAATTTACTTTTTTTGATAACATAGCCTTTGCTTCTGAATCAAATCTGGGTGCTACAATTACTTCGATAAATGTTTGTGATAATTCTTTGGCTGTTTTAATATCCACAACTCTATTTAAGCCCACAATTGATCCAAATGCGGATATCGTATCCGCTTCATAAGCACGCTTATAGGCTATATCTAAGCTATCGCCTACCGCTGCTCCGCATGGGTTTGTATGCTTTATTATGACAGCTCCTGGTAATTGAAACTCACTTACAGTAGCGATAGCTGCATCTATATCTAAATAATTATTATAAGATAACTCTTTTCCATGTAATTGATTTAAGTTTTTTTTCGGCTCTTTTCTCTTTTTATAAATAGCGGCTTGTTGATGTGGATTTTCTCCATATCTTAAATCCGTCAGTTTTTCTAATGCCATTGTTAAATACTGAGGCAATATAGTTGTATTCTTTTCTCCAATTTGATTAAAATAATCTGCAATTGAAATATCGTATTCAGCTATCAACTTAAATGCATTAACAGCTAAAGATTGCTTTGTTTCTTTTGTTAATTTCCCTTTATTATCAACCAACTCTTTTTGAATTGATTTATAATCTTTAATAGAGGTAACGACACCGACGTGTTTAAAGTTTTTGGCTGACGCTCGAATCATCGTTGGGCCGCCAATATCAATATTTTCTATCGCTTCTTCTAATGTTACATCTTTGTTCTCAATTGTCTTTTCAAAGGGATATAAATTGACGATCACAAGATCAATTAATTCAATACTGTACTCATCACATGTTTGTTTATGCTCTTTATTATTTCGATCTGCTAAAATTCCTCCATGCACCTGTGGATGCAAGGTTTTTACTCGGCCATTTAAAATTTCTGGAAACTTTGTTAATGATTTAATAGATTTCACAGCTAACTTATTTTTTTCTAATAACGTTAACGTTCCTCCTGTTGAATAAATAGTATATCCTAACGATAATAAACACTCCGCAAACTCAATAATCCCCTCTTTATCTGATACACTTATAATGGCTTTTTTCATCGTATTTATTACCTCACTTTATACTTAAACTTTCTAATACTTTTTGAATTGCTCTTGGGTATAGGCTATGCTCTTTTTCTAATATTTTTTCAGATAATGTTTCTTCTGTATCCTCCGCACTTACAGCTACAATATCCTGTAAAATTAAGGGTCCTCCATCTAAAACATCATCAACATAGTGTACACTACACCCCGCAAAAGATACTCCATAATCAAGAGCCTGCTTTTGTGCATTTAAACCTTTAAAAGCGGGAAGTAATGACGGATGAATATTAATCACTCTATGTTTAAATGCTTCTAAAATAGTTTCTCCTACTATTTTCATGTACCCTGCTAAACATAACAACTGTACCGAACACCCTTTTAAAATTCGACATATATCATCTTCATATTCTTGCTTACTTGAAAAGTCTTTTATATCCAACACAAATGTTGTGATACCTAATTGTTTTGCTATTTCAATCCCTTTCGCATCTCGTTTATCACTAATCACAACATTAACAGTTGCATTTATTTGATTAGCTTGACAGGCCTTAATAATAGCTTCCATATTAGACCCTCTTCCTGAAATCAAAATACCTAATGCTATCTTAGACATACACAACCTCTTGATTCCCTTTTTGAATCGTACCTATCTTATAGGCTCCACACTCTTTAATAGACTCTGCTGAAATAACAACCATACCAACCCCCATATTAAAGACTCGATACATCTCTTCTTCTTTAATATCACCATATTTTTGAATCTGATCAAATATCGGTAAAATCTGAATCATTGCTTTATCAATCATGGCTGATACCCCTTTTGGTAATACACGATTTACGTTTTCTTCCAGGCCACCACCCGTAATATTAGCTATCCCTTTAATATCATAGGATTTGATTAACTGATTAATGTCATTGACATAAATTTTAGTTGGCGTTAATAACTCGTCTATATTGGCATGTTGTAATAAAGCGGTCTGCTTAATAACGTTTCTAATTAATGAATAGCCATTACTATGACATCCCGATGCTGGTAAAGCATAGATACTATCACCTGCTTGAATCGATTTTCCATCAATCGCTTTTTCTTTATCTACTACACCGACACAAAAACCTGCGATGTCTAAATCTTCAGGTTGGTACATATCATTCATTTCCGCTGTTTCACCACCAATTAAGGAGCAATTAGCTTGTTTACAGCCTTCTGCAATTCCACCAACAACACGTTTAATAATAGCGGCATCCACTTTATGACAGGCAATATAATCAAGAAAAAATAAGGGGTTTGCACCCATACATATCAAATCATTAACACACATCGCAACACAATCAATACCTACCGTATCAAGTCCATTATAGTCTATTGCTAATCGAATTTTAGTACCAACACCATCGGTTGCAGATACTAAAATAGGCTCTTTATAATCATCTTTTGGAAACTGAAAACCTGCAGCAAATCCGCCAATATTAGCTAGAACCTGTGCGGAATGTGTTGATTTAACAACATCTTTAATATTTTCAACAGCTCGATTGCCTTCATCAATATTAACGCCGGATGATTGATAGTCCATAGACATTAAATTTTAAGCGATCTAGTTTGTTTTATAAAGAGTTTAAATGCTTATTCTGTGTTTTGGTTTATTATTGATTCTTTCAACGATATTATTTCACAGCTTCTATAATGTGCTTTTTCAAGACTCTCGAATCCTATTTTTTGTCTAAATATCCCTGCAATATAAAGGCAGCAGCCATACTATCGATTTTTCCTCGTTGTTTTTTTTGATTATATCCAAGATCTTGTAACTGACGTGATGCAGCAACGGTTGAATAGCGTTCATCATACGATGTTACAGGTATACTCACTTCTTCTGTTAAATCAGTCATAAATTTTTCTATCTCTAAACACTTATTATTTTTTTTACCATCTTGATTATAAGGCATCCCAACAATAATTTCTTTTATATCATTTTCCTCAAGTAATTGCTGAATAGTCTTTATTAGCTCATCAGACTGCTTAATAAAAGGTCGTGGTTGAGCAGTTAATCCTAAACCATCTGATATAGCAACTCCAATTCTTTTTTCACCATAATCTAGCGCCATAACACGACCCTCTTGAAGACGACTCATGTTGTTAATAACTCTCTACTAAAAGCCATAATCTGGTCTAAGTCTTGGATCGCAATCCCACCCGCTTGTGCCATCGTTGATCGACCGCCCCCTCCTCCACCATATTTTTCTGTAATTTTTGATACTAATGTATTCGCTGCAAAGTCTTTCTGTTCGATATTTGATTTAACTAAAACAATGCCTTTGTTATCAACACTTGCTGCTAACACCACAATTAATTTGTTTTTTTGACTCGTTAATTGATCCGCAATCTGTCTTAAACTAGCTATCGACACATTATCAAGCCGCTTAATAATGCAGGTGCTATCTTGGTCTACAATAGCTTCTTGATCAGCTACAAGCTGTTTGATTAACAAGGTATTCCCCTGCTGTTCCTGACTACTTTTTTCTTTTCTAATGACCTTCTGAATAATTTTTAAGCGCTCTTTGATTGTATCAAACTGCTCACTATAACTTATTTTTTCTTCAAGTGATCTTAACGTCTTAGATTTAGCTAATATAACTTCTATATCACTAAGATCTTTTTGTAGGTTTTTTACTTGAACAATCTCTTTTTCTGAACGACATTTATCAAACTCTATTTTTGCTTCATTATGATGCTTAGAAATCATCTCGTTAATATAATCACTAACCCGTGCATTCCCCGCTATCGCCTCAATACGTCGCGTTCCTGCTGAAATAGCAGCTTCTGATACAATCTTTACCACATCGACTTGCTTACTATTTTTCACATGGGTTCCCGCACATAGTTCAATAGACTCACCACCAATATCAACGACTCTTACTCGATTTGGATCATATTTTTCTCCAAATAAAGCCATCACACCTCGCTGTTTGGCAGCCGCTAATGATTCAAATGAAATAGTTATCTCTAAAGAGTCCTTAATTAATGTATTAATTTTAAACTCAATACTTTTTAATGTTTCCTCAGATACTTTTTCAAAATGAGAAAAATCAAATCGTAACCGATCATGATCAACTAAACTTCCTGCTTGATGGACGTGTTCACCTAATTCTTGTCGTAATACTTCATGCAATAAATGAGTCGCTGTATGATGTCTTGCCATCCCTACTTTTTCTTCTGGCTTCGTAATTACTCTTGCTTCTCCCCCTCTTGCTACGGTTAAATCTTCGGCTAAATGTAAATCTAATCCATCAAATAAACTGGCAGTTACATCCCTACTATTCTCACTTTGCTGTTGATCAAATTTTGAAGCCGATCGAGATCGTTCACGTTGCTGTTCTAACAAAGTTTCAAATTCAACTAAATCAACGGTTAATTGTTTCTCTTTTGCTAATACTGTTGTTAAATCAATTGGAAAACCATAAGTATCATATAACTTAAACGCATCTTTCCCAGTAATAATGGAGTTACCTCCTAAATTGGAAACAACGGTTTCAAACAATGCCAAGCCTGTATTTAACGTTTGTAAAAAACTTTCTTCTTCCGCTCTTACAACTTGCTTAATATACTCTTTTCTATCATTAATCTGTGGATAAGCGTTCCCTAAACTAGCTGAGACTGTATCAATTAACTGATACATTACCGGCTCTTGAAAACCCAATTGTTTTGCATACCGACAGGCTCGTCTTAATAATCGACGTAAGACATACCCTCTCCCTTCATTAGATAATAAAACATTATCGGCAATACCAAATACTAAGGTTCGAATATGATCTGCCATAACTCGATGAGGCATACCTTTTTTAGACTCGTCATAAGGGGTGCCTGATAAGGCTTCTATTTTAGTAATCAATGGTTGAAATAAATCCGTTTGATAATTGGATGGCGTTCCTTGTAAATAAGCCGCTATTCGTTCTAATCCAGCACCTGTATCGACGTGACAGGCAGGCAGTGGCTCTAACTCTTTATTAGCAAGACGATTATATTGAATAAACACTAAGTTCCATAACTCTATAAAACTTCCATCATTTAACATAGCTTGGTCAACATGATCTGGAATGGGTTCATCTTTTAAATAAACATGTATTTCGGAACATGGTCCACATGGACCTGTTGTTCCCATTTCCCAAAAATTGTCTTTAGCATCACATTTTACAATTTGTTGATGGGATATATTTGTTTCTGATTTCCATAACGCTAAACTTTCTTCATCTTCTTCAAAAACAGTTGCAACTAACTTATCTTTAGAAATTTTAAAAACATCTGTAAATAGTTCCCAAGCCCACACAATAGCTTCTTTTTTATAATAATCACCAAACGACCAATTTCCTAACATTTCAAATGATGTTAAATGCGTTGAATCATTACCTACATCTTCTAAATCATTATGTTTACCAGATACTCGAACACATACTTGAGAATTAACAGCACGTTGGTAAGGCCGGGTTCCTGTTCCCAAAAATACATCTTTAAACTGGTTCATTCCTGCATTAATAAATAACAAGGTTGGATCATTATCTGGAATAATCGGTGATCCAGGTACGATTTCATGCCCCTTATCTTTAAAAAACTCTATAAACTGTGATCTAATTTCAGTACTTTTCATCTTATGTTTAAGTATAACGAAGATGCCATCTTAATAAAAGAATTATACATTTTTTTTACTTCTAAACTATTTATAAATATTAGAGGAAATTCTACAAATATTTTAGTAGTAACTATTAATATATTTTCTAACTATATCTTCTTTAATGATTTCTCTCCTTTGAATTATATTATTTAATAAGTTTTTTATTTTTTCTTTGTTATCACACTTCTCAATATCTTGTATCATTTGAGGAATATTCTTTAACGAATCAGAAAACAATAGATCCTCTTCAGCTCTTGTATTTAACTCATCTTGTATTTCTCGAATTTTTAAAAACTTGTCAACGTCATTAAAATATTTTTTTATTTGTGATAGATTTTTATTTTCATTATTGGAACTTAAATTGTTTGCTATTTTGCGAAAGTCTTCGTCTCTCGGTGTACTAGAACTGTAGAAAGCTTTATCCAAATTTTTTATAATTTTTTTTGCAGCAGGATCCAATCTAACTACACCTTCTATTTTCTTGACACGAATTATTTTTTTTACAGGTTGATGTAATAAGGTTTTTGGTAAAAACATGAAATAATTTTATGTAGTTTTTTTCTTTCGTTTAAATTTTTTTAACAAATCAAACCACCCTGTAATATCAGTGGCTACCTCTACTCGAGTAATCATTTTTCTAACACCAATAAAAACACGAATTAATTCAAATAATCCATAAATAGATAATATACAAATTACTACTAATAATAACTGAATGATATCACTGGTATTTAATGTCATGCTAATCCCCTATAAATACTTATTTTTTTGCTTTTCGATCATCAATCATTTTAGATATTTTATCAAATCCGTTTTCAATGGCATCCAGAGTTTTATTAACAACTTCTTCTGTATTTTCAGTTGGTTTAACATTGACAGTCTTTTTTTTCTTTTTTGTTGCTTGTGTTGTTGTTTCTTGTTCATCATGATTTTCTTCGTCAGCATCTTCTTCATCTTGTAACAACCAAACGGCACCTACAACACCCGCTAATAATCCAAGGATCGCACCTTCTAAAAATTTACTTTTACTCATGAATAACACCTCGATCAGGATTTAGTTTTATTATAATATTAAATTCAGACAAACCTGTAAATGATTAGGATATTTATTTATGACAACAAACCCATGTATATCTATTTCAGAACTTAACCATATTATTAAGTTCTCTCTTGAGTCAAATCCTGTCTTAGCTGATATCTGGATTACCGGAGAAATTACTCAATTTAAACACTATGCAAAAGCCAATCAATATTATTTATATATTACCGATGGAAAGGCCGTCATTAATTGTGTAATGTATGCTAAAACATTATCGTTTTTAACCTTTAAACCAAGTATAGGTCAACAGGTCTTTGTTAGAGGAAAAATACTTTTTTTCCAAAACAAAGGGTCTCTTATTTTTCAGATTGCTTACATGACTCCGGATGGGATGGGTGCGGAAATAAAAAAATTAGCAGAATTAAAAGCACAGTTTAAAAAAGAAGGTTTTTTTGATCCTCATACTAAACTGCCTTTACCATTATATCCTGAAAAAATTGGATTGATTACATCGCTTGATTCTGCAGCTATGGGAGATTTTGTTGCCACATTACGTCAAACCAATCGCTACTCTGAACTTATGGTTATCCCTACAACGGTACAAGGATCACATGGTGCATTATCACTTTCAGAAAGTATTGATTTAGCTATTAATCAGCATTGTGATCTTATCGCGATTGTTCGTGGTGGTGGATCTACTCAAGATTTAAGTCTTTTTAATGATGAAAACTTATGTCGAAAAATTCAAGCTTCACCCATTCCTACTATAACAGGAATTGGTCATCAAACGGATGAATCACTGGCTGATTTAGTGGCTGACGCATCAGCCGTCACGCCGACAGCCTGTGCAAACCTCATTACAAAACCGTTACTTGATCTTCAACAACGCTTACATGAGGTTTATTTACAATTTACTAACCTTATTTCTAATAAAATTAATGATATCTATCAAACTGCTATTCATGCTAATCAACTCTTACAATCACATGTCGAACATTCTCTTACATTGTATGAGTCTCGAATTACTCATCTTTCTCAATTAATCGTCACCTTAAATCCTCTTAATACTTTATCCAAAGGGTATTCCATTACCACACATCATGGAAAACCAATAACATCTACCAAGAATCTTTCAAAAGATGATATGATTAGCACAGCATGTGTTGATGGCACAATTGATAGCATTATAAAGGAAATTCATTATGACAAAAAAAGCTCCCAAAAAAACCATTAACTCTCTCTTAGAATCATTAGAAACCCTTGTTAAAGATGTTGATAATATTGATACGTCTCTTGAAGATACGCTTACTAAGTATGAAAAAACCATTTCTATATCAAAAGAACTTTTAACATTATTAAATAAACAAAAAGAAACCTATACTGTTTTAAAACAAAAACACGATGATTTATTAAGTTAATATTATGATTGATACTGACTTAACATTTGATACCCTTCAATCAGCCTATTCTTCCAAAATAGAATCCTTTATGCTAAGTATGATTGATCAAACTATTACGGATGAACGATCTGTTTTAAATGATGCTATTCGGCATAGTTTATTAAATGGTGGTAAACGTATTCGTCCCTTGCTAACCATTGCTGCTAATAGCTTATTTTCTAATGATGTTGATGCAATCTTACCTCTTGCTTGTAGCTTAGAGATTATACATACCTATTCCTTAATTCATGATGATTTACCTTCTATGGATAATGATGACTTACGTCGTGGCAAGCCTACGTGTCATGTTAAATATGGTGAAGATATTGCTATTTTGGCAGGCGATACCCTCAATACTCTTGCGTTTGAAATTTTATCGACCCATTTAAATTCTTTTTCTGATAAAGCGATATTAACTATTATTCAAATGATTTCAAAAAACATGGGTATTGCAGGTTTAGTTGGCGGACAGGTTTTAGATATTAAATCTTCTAATCAAAGCTTAAATCTTGAACATCTAAATAACCTTCATCAGAAAAAAACAGGTGCTCTTATTCAATTAGCGACTTCCTCTCCTGCATACCTACATCAGGTAGATCCTCTTGTTATAAAAGAATTAGAATCTTTTGGTTCTCACCTTGGTTTACTATTTCAGATTATTGACGATATTTTAGATGTTGTTGGTAATAAAGATGTACTTGGGAAAAGCCCTGGTAAGGACCAAGCTCTTAATAAACTAACGTATCCAGGCATTATGTCGCTTGATGAGTGTCGCGATATTGCTTCTCAGGAAAAGACTAAAGCGCTTGCTAATTTAGATCATTTAGCAAATCAGTATAATTATGATACCAAAGCACTGTTAGCTATTCTTAATTTTACGTTTGATCGATCGTATTAAATTGGCATCAAATTATGTGTATGCTAAGATTGTACGAATAGGATATCAAAGATGACAGATTTAAAAAAAACAAAACTACTCGATCATTTAACGTTTCCTGATGATTTAAAGGAACTAAGTGTCGAAGATTTAGAGCTTTTAGCCTCAGAAATTCGTACCCGCTTATTAGAAATTGGAAATTTATGTGGGGGGCATTTGGCATCTAATCTTGGGGTTGTTGAACTTACTCTTGTTTTACATACCTTATTTAATAGTCCTACTGATAAATTTGCCTGGGATACCTCTCATCAAACCTATGTTCATAAAATGTTGACAGGTAGACTGAATCAAATGTTTTCTATTCGTCAAGAAGGTGGGTTATCTGGGTTTACTAATATTTTTGAAAGTGATCATGATTCATTTGGAGCAGGCCATGCCTCAACTGCCTTATCGGCAGCTCTTGGCTTTGCTCATAGCCGGGAATTACTAAACCAAGATAATAAGGTTGTTGCTATTATTGGTGATGCTTCTTTATCTGGGGGGATGTCATTTGAAGCACTCAATAATATTGAACGATTAAATTCTAACTTTATCTGTATTTTAAATGATAATAATATGGCTATTTCTAAACCTGTTGGCAATATGTCTACGTATATGACAAAAATTAGAACCTCTCCAATATACGATCAAGCTAGAAAAGTATTAGAACAATTCTTAACTACGATTCCAAAAGGTGGTCCATTAAAGCGAAAAATTGAAAAGGGACTTGATCATCTAAGAGATCTATTAATTGATCAAAAATTTGGTGTTATGTTTGAAGAGTTTGGGTTTCAATATATAGGTCCTATTGATGGTCATAATATTAGTATGTTAATGGCTGCAATTCGTTATGCAAAACATTATGATGGGCCTGTTTTGATTCATGCTATTACTCAAAAAGGTAAAGGTCATGCCCCAGCTGAATCGGATCCTATTAAATATCATGGTGTATCTCCTCAAAAAAAAGTATCTGCACCAGCTCCTGTGACGCCAAAAAAGATTACCAATTCTGAATTTTTTGGTAATACAATGATTGATATCTGTAATCAACACTCCGATGTAGTGGTTGTAACACCGGCTATGATTGGTGGTAGTGGGTTAACTAAATTCTCAGAAGTTCATCCTAAAAAATTATTTGATGTAGGCATTGCTGAAGAACATGCTGTCACATTTGTTGCCGGTTTGGCTCGTACAGGAATTAAACCTGTTCTTGCTATTTATTCGACATTTTTACAACGAGGTTACGATCAACTTATTCATGATGTTTGTATTCAAAATCTACCTGTTATTTTTGCGCTTGATCGTGCTGGTTTTGCAGGCGAAGATGGGGTTACTCACCATGGTATTTTTGACTATGCGTACATGTTACCCATTCCAAATATGACTATTTTAGCTCCAAAAGATGCAAACGAAATTAAATCGATGCTTCATTGGGCTCTTGAACAAAACTCGCCTATTTCATTACGTTACCCGAAAGGGGCTATTATCGAACGTGATGATATTCCTACCTCCTCTACCTTTGATGGCAAGGCTGAGGTGATGTTTGAATCGAGTCCGGGTGATGGATATGATGTTTGTGTCATTGCAGTAGGGTCTATGGCTTGGGATGCTTACGATGCAGCACGTGATTTACACCAACAAGGGTTACGATTAAATGTTATCAATTTACGCTCTGTCAAACCGTTAGATACAAAGACACTAAGTCCCTATATTCATGCGTCTAAACATATTTTAGTTATTGAAGAAGGTTCCCAAATCAGTGGTGCATTTTCATATATTATGCAAACGTTTAAAGATGTTGATAAACCTACTTCTAACTGGCATTATTTAGGTGTTCCTGATGCCTTTTATGACCATGGTAAAATCCCTAGTTTACGTAAACAATGTTACTTAGATAAAGATGGTATTTGTAACTCTATTTTATCTTTGACTAAAGCTAAGCAATCAAATTCAACTCAAGTCTTGAATGAGATTGTTTCGTAACGTTTCTACTGATTGTTGAGCTTTTTTTTGTAATCGCTTTGAGACTTCTTTTGTTGAATCGGTAAATGAATCATAAATAGGTTCACCTATCACTAAATGAATAAGCCCAGGTAAAAATAGTTTCTGACTTTTTTTAAGTAATTGCATTGACCCATGAATATAACAAGGAATAATTGGCTTTTTAGCTGAGGCTGCTAAATGAAACGCACCTCTTTTAAATTCTTTGATTTCACCTGTATCAGACCGTGTTCCTTCAGGAAAAATAAAAGCATTTAAATTTCTATTTAATCTTTCCTCCATTTGCTCTAATTGTACTAAGGCTCTGGATTTTCTTTCTCTATCAACTAAGACATGTTCCATATATTTCATGTCATAACTTAAAATAGGGACTTTATTTAATTCTTTTTTTGCAAAAAACACGATTCTTTGAGGTAAAAATGCCATTAATATCACAACATCTAATAAGCTTTGATGATTTGAGATAACAACCCCATTCTGATTGCTTGGAAAGTTTTCTTTACCATGCACTTTTACTCTAACGGCTCCCATAAAAAAAGCTGATCTTAAAAAGAAGTTAGCTAATTTATAAAATATAGTCGATTTATTTTTAAATGGAAATATCATTATAACGTTGGTAATTAAATAGTGTAGTATGAAGATAAAAATCGTTAATGACCACGCATAAATAGAATAGATTAATTTTAATACACTCATTTTCTCTCAGCTAATTTTATCAAAGTTTTTTATTAAAAAGAATTGCTAAGAGTGTATTCATCGTTACAATCATTTTTTATTTTTTATCTAGAAGCATGCCTGCCCTTTTTTTTTATGATAAACTTAATTTTTAAAATTAAATTAATAAAGGACTTATTATGACATCATTAATGGTATCCTCTTCTGGTATTCGAGGCGTTATAGGCGATACATTAACGCCTGAGATTGCACTTTCTGTGGGAGCGTCTTTTGGAACACTTATCGGAAAAGGCCCTGTTATTCTAGGTGGTGATACTCGTGTTAGTTATGACTGTATTACAGCGAGTGTAGTTGCTGGATTATTAGCGGTTGGAACAGATGTCATTCAGATTGGTAAAGTTCCTACCCCAACAGTTCAACAACTTATTAAAATGCATAACGCTAAAGGTGGCCTTGTTATTACAGCATCTCATAATCCTATTATCTGGAATGGAATTAAGCTAATGAATGAAACTGGCTCTTTTTTATCTGATAGGCAATATGATCAGTTTATCTCAACCTATCACTCTCAATCTTATACGTTTAAACCTTATAATGAACTCGGCATACTCTCTCATGATTCACAGGCACTCGAAAAACATATTGATTTAATTTTATCAAAAATTGATGTATCCGCTATTCAAAATTCTAATTTAAATATCTTAGTTGATGTTAATAATGGAACAGGAGCACTAGCAAACCCTATCCTACTGGAGAAGCTTGGAATTTCATATAAAATCATTAATAAAGAACCGGATGGAAATTTTAGTCATGATCCTGAACCACTCGAAAAAAACTTAACTCAAATAAAAGATGAACTAAAAGCAGGTGATTATGATATTGGTTTTGTTCAAGATGCCGATGCGGATCGATTAGTGATTCTTGATGAAGAAGGTCGTTTTATTGGAGAAGATTACTCACTAGCCCTATGTGTGGACTATGTTTTATCCTATGAGAAACAACACGAACCTATCAAAGATGTTGTTGTTAACTTATCAACTTCTAATGTTATTACGGATATTGTTAAACAAAAACAAGGTACAATTTACCAAACTAAAATTGGGGAACCTAACGTAACTGCTAAAATTAAAGAACTAAATGCTGTTGTTGGGGGTGAAGGTAATGGGGGTGTTATTTACCCTGAGGTCGGCTGGGGTCGTGATAGTTTAGTAGGTATTGTTTTGGCGCTGAATTATTTAGCAAAATCAAAACAAACTGTATCTCAAATTGTTAAGTCTTACCCGTGTTATACCATGTTACGAGAAAAACTACAGGTATCTCATGCCAATGACATTCCTAAGCTTCTTAAAAAAATTAAAGATTATTATGCCTCTTATTCATTAAATCAAGATGATGGTATTAAGGTTATGATGGATACAGGTTGGGTTCATGTTAGACCCTCTAATACTGAACCTATTATCCGTATTTTCATTGAACAATCATCAGAAGAAAAAGCTGAACGTATTTTACAGGATGTTTTAAGCTTAACTTAGCAATAAAAGTATTGTTCAAATGCTAAAATATGTTTATAATTCTCTTCTTAAATAACTTTAGTAAGGAATAATGAATGAAAAGACAACGAAAATTTAAAATACAACGAAAGTTAAATGTAGTACTTCCCGCATTTGGAGAAAAGAAGGAAAAAGGTCCTTTAGCAAAAAGACCAACGCCTCCTGGTTTTCATGGTAAAACTAGAAATAGACGTACATCAGAGTTTGGTCTTCGATTAAAAGAAAAACAAAAAATTCGTTTTTATTATGGTTTAAAGGAAAAACAAGTTAGAACACTTGTTGTTAAATCAAAGAAAAAGGAGTCTAACTGGTTATTAGCTTTTGTTGATACAGTTGAACGTCGTCTTGATAATTTATTATTTCGATTAGGTTTTTATCCAACGATACCATCTGCAAGACAAGCTATAGTTCATGGCCATGCCTTTGTAAATGGAAAGCGATGTGATATTCCTTCTTGTATTATTCCTATTGGCTCAGAAATTAGTCTTAGTAAAAAAGCATATGATAATGTATTAGTACAAGCTACTATGAAGGAACCTACATTAGAATTACCACATTATTTAAAACGAGATACAAAAGATGGTACACAAATAGGAACTGTTATTGATAGACCATTATTAACAGATTTACCATTCGAGTTTGAACATCAATACTTTATTGAGTTTTACGGTAAGACTAAATAGGTTAAAAACACTTATATTAAAACGTATCTATTACGTTTCTAGCTTATTATTATGAGCTTTATTGAAGTGATTCATTTTGTCTTTTAGCGAAACTAAATTTTCTTCATAGCTGTTTTGATAAAGATAGGTTATCTGATTAGAAAAGTCTTTATTACATTCATTTAAAAATACACGGCTTAAACCCGTTAATTCCTTTTTAAAATCATCGGTATCAGTCTTCTTGCAATAATCATAAAATGTGTTGATGCTTTTTAATTGATCGTTAGATAAGGGCATCTTGTCTATAGTTATTAATAAATCCTTTAATAAAGAACTTGTGTGACCAAAAGATATTTCGTTAATATACTTTATCAAAGAATATATATGCATACTGTCTGATTTATTTTTTTTATATAGTTTACCTACCTCATTGATTTACTTTCTAATTAAATTAATGAATTTAGGTTTAGATATGTTTGCCTTTATTAACAACTCTATTAAAGACCTTGTCTGTTTGTAATACTCTTTCTTTAAGTCATCATCACCTAGCTGTGATAAACATTTAATTCTGGATTGTATACTATTAATTTCTTTTTCAACAATAGCTATAAAACGATCATCCTTTACTAGTTTTTTTTCTTGGATTGTTTGAATTAAGTCAAATTTAATAACTAAATCAAAGTTAGAGTCTAAGTACTGCTTTTCATTTTGAAAAACAGTCTTCATTAAAGATAATAATTCTGGATCCTCTTGGTTAGAAGGTAAAGAGTCACATAAACTTATAAGTTTATCAATCTTGTCAGATACCAAAATGTTTATTTTATAATTACTGCGTTTTTAATTAACTACAGCTCTTGATAAGCGTGATTTAATTATGGTGGAATCGCTCATTTTATTTTATGTAAATGAAAAGATAATGTATTAATACATCATGGTGGAGGTGACAAGGATCGAACTTGCGACCTTCTGCGTGCAAAGCAGATGCTCTACCAACTGAGCTACACCCCCATGGATGTAAGTGTATTATTTTAAATAATATCTTGTATAAATTCAATTCTCAATTTATAAACCTGTATCCAATATAATTTAATGGCTTGTAATTAAGATATCTCAACTGTTTCATATGATTCAATGCAAACCTTAGATATTTTCAATTAAACAGCGTTTTAAGCGCATTTCAGAAACGTTTATTGTAATATCTTGAATGATTCTTAAAAAGATGTGATTAATTTAAGTATATATAGTCAGCAAAATAAATAATCCATTTATGGTGGGCCTTCCTGGACTCGAACCAGGGACCTCACCCTTATCAGGGGTGCGCTCTAACCACCTGAGCTAAAAGCCCATAAACGAAAAATATACTTTATCAAAATTTATATATGCTTACAAGTTTGGTATTTAAATTTTTTGAATATCTATTTGGTATTAATACCTGGATAACAAACCCAATGTGTGAGATCGACCTAATCTAATCAAAGACTAGACTAACTCCTTAAAAAGGAGGTGATCCAGCCACACCTTCCGGTACGGCTACCTTGTTACGACTTCACCCCAATCGCCAGCTCCACCTTAGACAACTGCTTCCCGAAGGTTAGCACATTGGCTTTGGGTGTTTCCGACTCTCATGGTGTGACGGGCGGTGTGTACAAGGCCCGGGAACGTATTCAACGCAGCGTAGCTGATCTGCGTTTACTAGCAATTCCAACTTCATGTAGTCGAGTTGCAGACTACAATCCGAACTGGGACCGGTTTTATGAGATTCGCTTGACCTTGCGGTTTTGCAGCCCTTTGTACCGGCCATTGTAGCATGTGTGTAGCCCAGGACGTAAGGGGCATGATGACTTGACGTCGTCCTCACCTTCCTCCTGCTTTCCACAGGCAGTATCTTGTGAGTTCCCACCCGAAGTGCTGGCAACACAAGATGAGGGTTGCGCTCGTTGCGGGACTTAACCCAACATCTCACGACACGAGCTGACGACAGCCATGCACCACCTGTCACGTAGTTCTCTTGCGAGCACTTTTCTATCTCTAGAAAATTCTACGGATGTCAAGTCCTGGTAAGGTTCTTCGCGTATCGTCGAATTAAACCACATGCTCCACTGCTTGTGCGGGCCCCCGTCAATTCCTTTGAGTTTTAACCTTGCGGTCGTACTTCCCAGGCGGTTCACTTAACGAATTATCTGTGGCACTGAAGGGGTCGATACCTCCAACACCTAGTGAACAACGTTTACGGCGTGGACTACCGGGGTATCTAATCCCGTTCGCTCCCCACGCTTTCGCACCTCAGCGTCAGTATTAGTCCAGAAAGCCGCCTTCGCAACTGGTGTTCCTCACGATATCTACGCATTTCACCGCTACACCGTGAGTTCCGCTTTCCTCTACTAAACTCTAGTACTTCAGTTTCAAATGCGAACTTCAGTTGAGCTGAAGCTTTTAACATCTGACTTAAATTACCGCCTACGCGCTCTTTATGCCCAATAAATCCGGATAACGCTTGCCCCCTACGTATTACCGCGGCTGCTGGCACGTAGTTAGCCGGGGCTTCCTTTAGAGGTACCGTCATAATCGTTCCTCTTGACAGAGCTTTACATCCCTAGAGACTTCATCGCTCACGTGGCGTCGCTGCGTCAGGCTTTCGCCCATTGCGCAATATTCCTCACTGCTGCCTCCCGTAGGAGTCTGGACCGTGTCTCAGTTCCAGTGTGGCTGTTCGTCCTCTCAGACCAGCTACTGATCGTAGCCTTGGTAAGCTTTTACCTCACCAACAAGCTAATCAGAAATAAGCCCCTCTTAAAGTGATAAATCTTTCCTTTAAAATTCATATGAATTAAAAAGTGTATCCGGTATTAGCTTCCCTTTCGAAAAGTTATTCCAGGCTTTAAGGCAGGTTACTTATTTATTACTCACCCGTTTGCCACTAATCAGAAGAAAAATCCACCGAAGCTTCATTTTCAAGATTCGTTCGACTTGCATGTGTTAAGCACGCCACCAGCGTTAATCCTGAGCCAGGATCAAACTCTCAGTTTATTAAAAAATTAACATAAAAAAAAACCCACACATTTAGGTTTGTTATTCAAATATCAAAGAACTTTTTTAAAGCTAGTAGATACTACACCAAAAAGTGTTTTATTTCAATGTTTAAAATTAAACTTTTCTTAAAAATTTAATTCCTTCAACATTTTTAATCATACTTAATAGGTCTTCTGAAGGGTCTTTATCAATATCGATAATGGTGTAAGCTAAGTCGCCCTTACTCTTATTAACCATTTCTGTAATATTAATATCATTTTCTGAAAAGGGTGCTAATATCTGGCCAATCATATTGGGTTTATTTTCATGAAGTACTGTTAACCTAATTTCACTCGTTCGCTCAAGCCTACAATCAGGAAAATTAACGGAATTTTGTATATTCCCGTTTTTCATAAAATCATGAACTTGGTCCACTATCATTACCGCACAATTATCTTCAGCTTCTTCTGTAGACGCTCCTAAATGAGGTAGCCCAATGACATTGGGTAATTTTAATATTTTATTATTAGGAAAATCAGTTACAAATTTTTTAACCTGATTACTTTCTAATGCTTTTATTAAATCGTCTTCTACGATAATTTCAGGTCGTGCAAAATTCAAGATAATAGCATTTTCTTTTAAGAGTTTAATTTTATCAGCATCAAAAAATGCTTTTGTAGAATCATTTAATGGCATGTGAAATGTTAAAAAATCAACTTTTGATAACATTTCTTTTAAACTTTCAGCCTGCTTAACCCTACTTGATAATCCCCAAGCTCTATTAACTGATATATATGGATCAAACCCATAGACATCTATTCCTAATTTAATAGCATCATTTGCAACGAGTACACCAATCGCACCTAACCCAATAATACCTAATTTTTTTCCGGATACTTCAAAACCCTTAAATTTAGATTTATTGCCTTCTACTTCTGCACTAATATCACAATCTGTGTTTTGCAAATTATTTACAAATGTTAAGCCATTATAAATATTTCTTGATGCCAAAAATAATCCTGATAATACTAATTCTTTTACAGCATTAGCATTTGCACCTGGTGTATTAAATACAACAATACCTTTTTCAGTACATGTATCAACAGGGATATTATTCGTACCGGCACCCGCCCTACCAATCGCTTTTAAATTATCATTAAATTGATAATCATGCAGCTTGTGGCTTCTTAATAAAATAACATCAGGGTTATCATCAGTATCTGAAATTGTTACCCCTGTGTCATTTAACGAATCAAGGCCTTTTTTTGATATTTTATTGAAAACCTTAGCCTTATACATATATTTATCGTTTTCTGTATTGAGGGGCTTTTCTCGCTCCTCTTAAACCATATTTCTTTCTTTCCTTAACACGTGGGTCTCTTGTTAAACATCCATTTTCTTTTAAGGTTTGTCTAAACTGGCTATCTACTTCAAGTAAGGCTCTACTAATACCTAATAAGCAAGCACCTACTTGGGCTGCTTTCCCTCCACCTAAAACTGATATTTTAATATTGAATTTATGGTTTAATCCTAAATATTCAATGGGTTTAATCATATCTTTTGTATCTAATTCTGATCCAAAATAATATTCAGGTTTTAAATTATTAACTGAAATATGACCATTTCCTTCAAATAGCCATACTTTAGCTATAGCACATTTTCTTTTTCCTGTTCCATAAAAAAAGGAGCTAGGAACCTTAAGTACTTCTTCTTTTTGTTTTTGCTTAACCATAGTTATCTATATCTCCTTTAGTATTTTAACTCAACTAACTCAGGTTGCTGAGCGTCATGGTTATGATTCGTGCCTTTAAATACTTTTAACTTTGTTAACATTTGTTTTCCTAACCTATTTTTGGGTAACATTCCCTTTACAGCTGTCTTTATAATATATTCCGGATTTTTTTCTAACATGGTCTTAAATTTGATTTCTTTTAAACCGCCAGGGTATCCACTATGTCTATAATAAATTTTTTGTTCGGCTTTATTACCTTTTAATATTATTTTTTCAGCATTATAAACAACAATAAAATCTCCCACATCAACAGATGGTGTATATTGCACCGAATTCTTTCCGATTAAGTGTTTTGCAATCTGAGATGCTAAACGGCCTAATATTTTTCCTTGAGCATCAATAGAAATCCACTTTCTATTTACGTCATTTTTGTTTGTATAATTTGTTTTTTGTTTTTTCATATTTCATACACCTTTAATACCATATTTTATTTAAATAAAGCCCTGATGATGGAGCTGGTTTAAAATTAAATATTCGCTTTTTCTGAAGTAATAATTTCTTAAATTCACTTGGACTTAATTTATTATTACTAGATGCTATCATATATATAGCACCGATAATATTACGTACCATCCTATACAAAAAAGCATTTCCTTGTAAAGTTATTTTACTAAGCATAATGCTTTTATTGCTATCTGTTAATACTTTATATTGAAATTCATCAATTTTGGCTTGATATATTTCTCTTACCGTTGTTAAAACATTTGATCCTGTTTTTTGAAAAACTAAAAAGTCATGCTTCCCAATTATCATATTCAAACACTCTTGAAACAAAACTTTATCAACTGCACAATCCATATAACTAATATAATTACTTAGATATACAGGTAACTGCTCTGTTGAAAATAAATAAACATATTCCCTTTTTTTTGCAGATTTTCTAGCATGAAACTGTTTCTTATCTATAAACAATTTAATTATCTTAATATATTTTGAATGTTTATTAATATGTAATAGTACTAAATTAGTATCTAATTTATAGGTAGATATAAAATTAACATATTGTCCTACCGCATGCACACCCGCATCAGTTCTTCCTGCGAATATTAAATTTTCAATGTCCTTAAAAAAATAAATTAAATGTTTTTTTAAATCGGATTCTACTGTTCTTTTGTTAGGTTGATATTGTGAGCCATTATAATGAGATCCATCATAGGATATCTCTAGCACATAATTATATTGGCTAATTAAACTAACTCTAACATTGACATTTCAGCAGAATCGCCTTTTCTTAATCCACATTTAATTATTCTTGTATATCCCCCATCTCTTTCCTTATAACTACTTGCAATATTAAAAAGCAATTTTACAAACTCTTTATTATTAATTAATTTAAAGGCATGCCTTCTATTAACAACCGTATCATTTTTAGCTATCGTTATAAGTTTTTCGGCAAATTGACTTGCTTGTTTTGCTCTAGCACTTGTTGTTTTGATAGATTTATTACTTACTAAATTCCGTACCAGCTGTTTAATTAATGCTAAACGCTGATCTGTCGGCAAATTCAACTTTTTGTTTCCATTCCTATGCTTCATTCTTCTTCAATCTCACCTTTTAATGCAAGGTTATACTGTTTTAACCTTTGATTAATTTCATCAGCACTTTTTTTACCAAAATTTTTAATCTGAACAAGTTCAGACATATCTTTTTGTAATAACTGCTCTACTTTATCAATACCTGCCCTTTTTAAACAATTGGATGATCTAGCTGATAATTCCAATTCGTCAACTGACATATTTAAAATAGTTTGAACCTTTAAATCTTCTAATTCTCTTTCTTCAGAGTCATCAATTTCAGGCTCTTCATTAATTCTGTCGAATAACTCCAAATGAGTCGCCATAATTGATACAGCTTTATTTATTGCCTGCTCAGGTTTTACGACACCATTGGTTAAAACTTTTAATGTTAACTTATCATGATCTAACTCTTTTCCAACGCGAATCATCTCTACTTCATGATTCACTTTTATAATAGGTGAAAATGATGTATCGGTTGCAATATAATTGACATCTTTATCTTCCTTATCTTGAATCTGAGAATCTTGATATCCCTTTCCTGAACCTATATATATATCTATATTGACACTTGATTTATCTGTTACTTCAAATAAATAATGACTTTTGTTTAACACCTTAACGCCACCAGTACAATTAATATCGGCGCCCGTTACTTTTTGTTTATTTTTCACTGAAATTGTAACGACCTCTTCTTCCTCGGTATCTTTTTTAAAAATGACACCTTTTAAATTACATATAATCTCTAAAACATCCTCTATTACATTTGGAATAGTTGAAAACTCATGAGTAACACCTTCTATTTTCACACCTTGAATCCCATGCCCCTCTAATGAGGATAATAAAACTCGTCTCAATGAATTACCTAAAGTTACACCTAACCCTTTATCAAGAGGCTGAATAATAAAGCTTCCTTCATTACTACTTATTTCGTCATACTTAACCCATGCTTTTGTTGTCAATTTTTTTCCTCCTAAACTCGTCTTCTTTTTCTTGGCCTACATCCGTTGTGAGGTATAGGCGTTACATCTTTTATTGATTCGACTTCTAGTCCGGCAGATTGCAAAGCTCTTATAGCAGTCTCTCTTCCAGATCCTGGCCCTTTGACTAATACTTTAACCCGCTTCATACCTACGGACTCCACAGCCTTCTTTGCAGCAGATTCACTGGCTAATTGAGCTGCAAACGGGGTTCCCTTTTTAGTCCCTTTAAACCCAGCCATTCCTGTAGAATACCAAGAAACAACATTTCCTTTATCATCAGTAATTGTAATTATTGTATTGTTAAAAGTAGACTTTACGTGAGCAATTCCTAATTCTATGTGTTTTTTTTGTTTTTTCTTTTTAACATTCATATTATATGCTCCAATTTATTTGGTTACTTTCTTCTTACCTGCAACGGCAATTCTTTTGCCTCGCTTAGTTCTAGCATTTGTATGTGTTCGCTGGCCTCTAGAAGGCAACTTTCTTTTATGTCTCGATCCTCTATAACTTCCTATTTCGCTAAGCCGCCTTATATTTTGACTCACTTGACGTCTTAAGTCTCCTTCTAAAACATATGTTTGCAGTTCGTTTCTTAGCTGAACTATTTGCTGTTCGACTAGTTCTTTGACACGGGTATTTTCATCTATGTTTAATTTAGATAATATATTTTTTGATGTTGTATTACCTATCCCTTGGATATATGTTAATGCTATTATAATTCTTTTATCTTTTGGTAAATCTACCCCAACTAATCTAGCCATATTTTTTAACCTTGCCTTTGTTTATGTTTCGGAATTTCGCAAATTACTCTTACTACTCCATTTCTTCGAATCACTTTACATTTCTTACACATTTTTTTTACTGATGCTCGTACTTTCATTTTAAAAAACTCTTTTCCATTATTTTCTAATTATTATATAGGGTTTGAATTATACTCAATACTTAGTAATTTGTTAAGCATTATTTTTAATTTTATTACAAATTTGATTAAAGACATCCTGAACGGTTCCTGTACCATTGATTTTTATAAGATCTTTTTTATAGTAATCTAACAAAGGTTCGATCTCTCTCTGATAATTAACTAATCTATTTTTTATTACATCTATTGTATCATCAGATCGTTTACGCTCTAATAATCTTTTAATCAATTGTTCATTAGGAACATCAATTAAAATTACTTTTGTATCTACTTGTCTATCAGAATAAAGTTCAGCTAAATATTTTGCTTGAGTTATTGTTCTTGGGAACCCATCTAAAAGAGCTCCATAGGGAGGCTGGTATTTTGGCTGATTTTCTTCATACATTGCATTAATAATAGAATCTGGGACTAAATCACCTCGGTCTAAAAATGACTTCATTTCAGAGCCTAATGGTGTCTGGTTTTTTATTTGCTCTCTGACAATGTCTCCCATGCAAATGCATGCTATATCAAAATATTCAGAAATTTTTTCGGATTGTGTACCTTTTCCTGATCCTGGAGCTCCAAGTAAAATAATCATTATTTTAATGTATCATATTGTTGAGATATTACTAAGGTATCAACTTGTTTTACTAAATCCATGGCAACTCCCACTAAAATTAATAATGCTGTTCCCCCTAACCCCATAAAACTCGTAATTTGAGTAGCATTTGCTGTTACAATTGGAATTAATGCAACAATAGCTAAAAATATAGCCCCAATAAACGTTAATGTTGTAATAATTTTTTCTAAATATTGAACTGTTGATTTTCCAGGTCTTACTCCTGTTATAAAACCACCATGTTTTCTAATATTTTCAGCTAAATCCTCTGGATTAAACGTTATAGCTGTATAGAAATATGTGAAAAAGAAAATTAAAACGCAAAAAAACATATTATACATAACACCGTCATAACGATAGTATGTATTAAAAAACATACTAATTGGTTCATAGGTAATATATTGAATAAATAATAATGGAAATTGTAAAACAGCAGAAGCAAATATAATTGGCATAACGCCACCTTGAATTAATCTAAGTGGAATATAAGTACTTTGGGCTCCATATATCTTTCTTCCAACAACACGTTTAGCATATTGTACGGGTATCTTGCGTTCGGCTTCTTGGACATAAACTATGGCAGCGATCATAACAATAAACATAATAACTAAAATAATTACTCCTGAATGACTAGCTCCACTTTTTAATAATAAAATTGTGTTCGATATATACATTGGCATTTGAGCAATAATCCCAATAAAGATTAAAACAGAGGCACCGTTGCCAATACCGTTTTCACTAATTAATTCTCCAAACCACATAACTAAGGCTGCACCTGCTGTTAAACAAGCGACTGAATAACATAGAAAAAAAACAAAATTAATATCAGGTAATAAAAAACCTTTAAATGATACGGTCATCACAAACGCTTGTATAACAGATAATACAATAGCTAAATATCGGGTATACTGAGATACTTGCTTTCTTCCAGATTCACCCTCTTCTGCAATTTCCTTTAAAGTAGGCCATATCACCATTAATAATTGCATAATAATGGATGCATTAATATAAGGTAGTATGCCTAAAGCAAAAACAGAAAATCGCTCTAAAGCTCCACCAGAAAACAAATTTACAAAACCAAGCACATTATTATTTGAAAATAGTTGGCTGATCTGATTAATATCTACACCAGGTATTGGAATATGAGAGCCAAGTCGATAAATAAATAATATTACTAATGAGTAAAATACCTTTTCTCTAATTTCTTTTATTCTAAATAGATTAGTTAAAAAGTTCATATTATGAATTGATAATCGTAACTTCTCCATTCATCTTTTCTACCGCTTTTATTGCACTTTTGGATGCCCTATCTACAGTAACATTTAATTTCTTTGTTAATTCGCCGTACCCTAATAACTTTATTTTAAATTTTCCTGATACTATATTTTTAGTAATTAACGCTTGTTTATCTACTTTTTCTCCATCTTTAAAAACAAGTTCTAGTTTATTTATATTTATCACATCAAATTTCTCTTTAAAAATATTATTAAAACCGTTGCTTTTAGGTAATCGTCTATATAGTGGTGTTTGCCCACCTTCAAAACCAGCTCTTCTAGAAAATCCTGAACGTGATTTTTGACCTTTATGCCCACGCCCCGATTCTCCACCATGACCAGAAGCATTTCCTCTTCCTTTACGAATTCGATTCTTTTTATCTTTATTTTTTAAAAATGCGATTGCCATCTATTTGGTATCCTTTTCAGTATTTTTTTGTAGACCAGTTGAAATTTGTACCTTTCTTTCCTTTTCTTCTACATCTTTAACCTTACATTTTTGCAAGGCATCAATGGATGCTAATGCTAAATTGATAGGATTTCTTGATCCTAATGATTTAGCTACCACATTTTTAACACCTATACTTTCAAGTATCACTCTTAATGCTCCACCAGCTATAACACCGGTTCCCTCCTTGGCTGGTTTTATAACAACCCTTGAAGCACCTGATTTACCTTCAACAATATGTGGAATCGTTTCATTATATGTATTAATAAAAACAAAACTTTTTTTAGCTTTTTCAATAGCCTTTTTAATGGCAGTTGGGACTTCTTTTGATTTTCCTAGACCAAGCCCGACATTACCATTCTTGTCCCCACAAACAACAAACGCTCTAAATGCTAAACGCTTTCCGCCTTTAACTACCTTATTTACCCTATTAATCTTAACGACTTTTTCTTCAATCTGATTTTCACTGTCAATTTCTAAATTTACTTTATTCACAACTTTTCTCCTATTAAATTATAAGGCCGTTTTCTCTTGCAGCATCACACAGCATTTTTAATCTACCAACATATCTTAATTTACCTCTATCTAAATAAACAGATTTAATTTTATTAGACTTAGCTTTTTCCGCAAGTTCTTTTCCTACTAATTTAGCTTGCTCCACACCTTTTGATGTATCAATTTTTAATGACGAAGTAGCAACTAACGTTTTACTTTGTTTGTCATCTATTATTTGAGCATAAATATGTAGATTACTTCTTTTAATAGATAATCTATATCTTTTTGAACTTAATCTGATGATTCTTTTAGATACTTTTGTTTTATTTTTAGACATATATCACCTATTTTACACTTTTACCTTGTTTTTTTCTAATAACTTCACCTTCATAATAAATCCCCTTTCCTTTATATGAATCTTTTCGCCTAAGTCGCTTTATCTCTGAACATACTTGACCTATCAATTGTTTATTTATACTTGATACTGAAAATTTATCTTGACCTTCAACATTAAACTCAACACCTTCTGGAGAGTCATATACTACTGGATGTGAATATCCTAATGAAAACTCCAAGTTGTTACCCTTTTTTTGGACTCGATATCCAATTCCTTTTAAAAACATATTATATTTATAGCCTTCAGAAACACCTGTAACAGCATTATTGATTAAAGATCTTATTAATCCATGATTAGCTTTAGTTTGCTTATTATCATTTTTTCTAATTATTGTTACAATATCTTCTGCAATATTTACATCTATTCCAGATAATAGCTGTATTACTAATTTCCCTTTTTTTCCTTCGATAATTATTTCATTATCTTCTAGGGTTAGCTTTACATCTTTTAATTTTATGGGTTTACTTCCTACACGTGACATAAATTTTCTCCTACCACACTATTCCTACTAATTCGCCGCCAACATTTTTGACTCGGGCTTCTTTACCAGAGATTAATCCCTTTGAAGTACTAATCAAAGATATACCATATCCATTTAAAACTTTAGGTATATTACATTTTTTTATGTAAATTCTTTTACTAGGCTTTGAAACTCTTTCTAATTTAGAGATGATTGGAATTCCATTTTTCTTGTATTTTAAAATAATTTTAATTGTTTTTTTTGCAAGAGTATCTCCAAAAACTTCAAAAGATGTTATAAAACCATTTTCTTTTAAAATCTGAGAAATTCTAAATTTTAATGTTGAATATGGTATTTCAACAGTATCATGGTTTTCTTTTAAACCATTTCTAATTCTAGTAAACATATCAGCAATTACGTCATTATACATATTTATTATCTCCTACCACGATGATTTTCTGACACCTGGCAAATGGCCAGCAACAGAAAGTGTTCTAAAGCATATTCTACATATACCAAAAAATGATATATATCCACGTGGCCTTCCACAGATATTACAACGGTTTCTATGCTTTACTGTATTTATTTTTTTAATATTATTATTTATTTTTGATTTTTTTGCCATTAGTTTTCCTTTGCTTGATTTTTTCTAAATGGCATTCCAAATAGACTCAATAATTCAAATGCCTCATCATCCGAAGTGTTTGGTGAGGTTACAAATGATATATCAAAACCTCTTAATTTATCAATATCTCCTTGAATTTCAGGAAAAATAGAATCCTCTTTTATACCTAATGTATAGTTCCCTCTCCCATCAAATGATTTTGTTGGAACACCTCTAAAATCTCTAATTTTTGGCAATATAATATTAATTAACTTTGATAAAAAATCATACATTCTTTTTGAACGTAACGTGACTTTACATCCAATAATTTGCCCTTCTCTAATTTTAAAATTAGAAATAGCATCTTTTGACTTTCTCAAAATTGGTTTCTGTCCTGTTATTGCAATAAACTGTTCAATAGTAGTATTTAATGCCTTATTATTTGTAACAACTTCACCTAAACCTCTATTTATTACTATTTTTTCGATTTTGGGTATTGCCATTATGTTTTTATAGTCAAACTTTTCCTGAAGTTTATCTTTTATTGTCTCATTATATTTCTGTTTTAAATCTGTCATTTTATCACCTATTAAATACTTGCATTTGTTGACTTTAATACTCGAATCTTTTTAGAATCTTTTGTAGAAAATTTAATTCTAGAGCTTTTTTTATTTTTTTCATCATAATGCATTATTTTTGACCAAGATATCTGTTTTGATAACTGTTTTATTCCACCTTGTGATTGCTGATTTGGTTTCAAATGCTTTGTAACAAAATGACAATTATCTAAAATTACTGACTGCGATTTAGGATATACTTTAGCAATGTTACTTATTTTTCCTTTATCTTTGCCACTTATTATTATAATTTTGTCGTCTTTTTTAAATTTATTCATAGTATTGCTTCCTATCTATATAACATCATTTGCAAGTGATATTATTTTCATATAATTACCATCTCTTAATTCACGCGGAATTGGTCCAGAAATTCTTGTCCCTTTTGGATTCCCATCTTTTTCTATTATTACCGCAGCATTTTCACTAAATTCTAAATCAGTTCCATCTGATCTTCTGATTTTTTTCTTCGTTCTAACAACTACAGCTTGAACAACTTCACCTTTTTTTATTGCGGATTGAGGTGATGATTTCTTTACTGAACAAGTTATTTCTTCGCCAACACGTGCGTAACGTTTTCGTGAACCACCTAACACCTTTATACAAAGTAGTTTTTTAGCTCCAGAATTATCAGCTACCTCAAGTATCGTTTCTGATTGAATCATTTGCCACCCTCTTCCACTTTGTTTAAGAAAACAAATGATTTTTTCTTACTTATTCTTCTTGTAGACTGAATCATCACCCTATCACCTTGATTTAACGTCACTGCATCATCTATGCAATGGACTAAATAGCGTTTTGTTTTCTTTAAATACTTTTTATATTTTGAATGCATTTTTATATCTTCTACTTCTACACGAATTGTATTCTTTCCAGAATTATTTAAATATTTAGCTAGTAATTTTCTTTCTTGTTTCTCCATCATGTCCTCTACTTTCTATTTTTTATTGTCAAAAGTCTAGCGATATCTTTTTTCTTACTTTTGATTAATCGTTTATTTTTTTCCTTATCTAAAAGAATTTGTAACTTGATAGCATTAAGCTCAACTTTTTTAGATCCAATCTCTTTTAAAATATCAATATTACTTTTGTCAACATTACTCATATTACATCTCTTTTAACAAACTTTGTTTTTACAGGTAATTTATGCGATGCTAATCTAAATGCTTCCATTGCTACATCTATCGCTACACCACTAATTTCAAACAACATCGTTCCCACTTTGACAGGCGCTACCCAATACTCAGGCATACCTTTTCCTTTACCCATTCTTGTTTCCGCTGGCAATTTTGTTACTACCTTATCTGGGAATATCCTAATCCATACTTTTCCAGATCGTTTAATATATCGAGTAAAAGCTCTTCTAGCTGCCTCTATTTGACGACTAGATATAAAATCTGTATTTAATGATTGTAATCCATAATCACCAAAAGCTAATGTATTATTAGTATTGGCTCTTCCACGATTTCTACCGCGTTGTGTTTTTCTATATTTTGTTTTTTTAGGACTTAACATTTTTGTTTTCTACTTTCCTTTATTTAACTCGTCTTTAAAATCTTTTTTTATGACTTCACCCTTATACAACCAAACTTTTACACCAATTTTTCCATATGTTGTCAAAGCTTCATTAAATGAATAATCGATTTTTGCCCTTAGTGTATGTAATGGAATCTTTCCTTCTTTATACCATTCACATCTAGCAATTTCAATTCCAGCTAATCTTCCAGAGCATGAAACTTTAACACCATTTACCCCAGATTTCAAACATTTTTGCATAGCACTTTTCATGGCACGTCGAAATGGTATACGTTTTTCTATTTGCCCACAAATCCAAGATGAAATTAAAGCAGATGTTGCATCAGGGGCTTTATTTTCAATTATGTTTAAAACAAGATTTTTTTGTTTTATTTTTTTTCTAAGTTGTTCATTCACAACATCAAGATCAATTCCACTTTTCCCAAAAATTACGCCGGGTCTTGCACATACAACATTTACTTCCAATTGATCTGATTTACGCTTTATATTAATTAAAGAAACACCTGCACGTGTTAATTCTTGTTTTAAAAAAGTTCTTATTGTTAAATCTTCAATAACTTTATCTGAATAATTATAAAAATCATACCACACTGAATCCCAATCATCCGTAATTCCTAACCGTAAAGCTTTTGGATTAGTCTTTTGACCCATTTTTTTCTCCTACTTTTTCTTTTATCCCTACTTTAATATGACATGAACGTCTTAATATTGTAAAAGCACGTCCTCTAGCTCTAGGTCTAAACCGCTTAGCTTTTTTTGATTCATCGACTAAAAGTGTATCGATATATAAATCATCCTCAGATGTAATCCCCTTATTCTTCGCATTATGATAAGCAGAATGTAATGCTTTATACAAATAATTTGCTCCATTCTGAGGTTGTATTTTTAGTATTTTTAAAGCATCCTTTACAGTACTTTTTCTTATTAAATCGGCTACCTTTCTTACTTTATAGGGGCTTATTCTTAAATATTTACTTTCGCAGTAACCTGTAAACTTTTTTTTATCCATTATTTTCTACCTTTTTCATGAGATCTAAATGTTCTTGTTTGAACAAATTCACCTAATTTATGACCTACCATACCTTCTTGTATAAAGATAGGAACATGCTTTTTCCCATTATGGACCGATATATTTAAACCAATCATGTCAGGTATAATTACAGAGCGTCTGGACCATGTTGTAATTAATTTATTAGATTTACTGTGTTTTGAATCTAAAACTTTTTTTTCTAAATGCTTATCTATAAATGGACCTTTTTTTGTTGAACGACTCATAGTTATCCTCTACCTTATTATATATTTTTGGGAATGCTTTTTCTTATTTCTGGTTTTATAACCTAAAGCTGGTTTACCCCATGGAGTCCTAGGTGATGCCTGTCCTACAGGGGCTCTACCCTCACCACCACCATGAGGATGATCACAAGCATTCATAACGGATCCTCTTACCCTAGGCCTTCTTCCTATCCATCGAGAAGCACCAGCCTTACCTTTAACAGTATTTCTATTAAAAGGATTACCAACCTGGCCTATAGTTGCCAAGCATTTATTGTTAATTAACCTTACTTCACCAGAAGGCAATTTTATAGTTACATACTTTTCTTGCCTACCCATTATAGTTGCATAACAACCTGCAGAGCGTACTAATTTCGCGCCGCCTTTAGCTTTTAACTCAATATTATGAATTAAGGAACCAACTGGAATTAAATTAATTGCTAAAGTATTCCCTGCTTTAATTTCAGCTTCATTAGAGCTTACTATAGTATCACCTATTTTTGACTTTAGAGGGGTTATTATGTAGCATTTTTCACCATCATTATAATGAACTAAAGAAATATATGCTGTACGATTTGGATCATACTCAATTGTCATAATCTTTCCAGGAACTCCATCCTTATTACGATTAAAATCAACTAAACGATAGTGTCTTCTACTACGCCCACCTCTCCATCTAACAGTCACTCGTCCCAAGTTGTTTCTACCTGATTTTGAACGCAATGATTTTGTTAATGATTTTGTAACCTTTGTAGTTGTTACTTCCTCATAATCATTAACTTGTCTTTGCCTAAATCCTGGTGTATTTGGTTTATATTTCTTTGTTCCCATAATTTTTCCTTAGAATAATTCCTTTATTTTTTCAATATTTTTATCATTAGCTAATGTTATAATAATTTTTTTAAAAGACTTTGTTTTCCCTGGATATTTTCCACGTCTAACTTTTTTTGATAACTTTTTTAATACTCTAATTGATTTTATTGATATATCATACTTAGCTGCCAAAAAATTTTTTATTTGAATTTTTTCATAATCTTCAATTGATAAAAAAGTAAATTTATTTTTTATCATCTCAGCTGATGATTTTTCTGTTATGTAAGGTGTTAATAATAACTGTGTCATATCTTAAGTCCTCTCTATTTTTTGAAAACTATTTTCAGTTAGCAATACTAAATCTGAAACTAAAAGCACTTCTGGTTCAAAATAGTCCACAAAATCAATAATCAAATTTTTAATATTTCGAAAGGGCATTATAAATTCGCTATCTTGATGTGTTATTAATAACGTTATCTTTTTCTTGTCAAATTGATTTAAAAATTCAACAGCTTCCTTAGTTTTTTTATACGTTACATCGGAAGAGATTATTTTTAAATCGTTTGATATTTTGTTTAA
>CEVX01035650.1_pt1 | contig 40668 bp, 30 predicted proteins | sample 356561 | NCBI WGS metagenome assembly CEVX01 (sample SAMEA2623886, study PRJEB7988) | marine metagenome | biome: marine biome (ENVO:00000447); feature: surface water layer (ENVO:00002042); material: "saline water (ENVO:00002010), including plankton (ENVO:xxxxxxxx)" | depth 5 m | reverse complement strand
ATGTCGTACGGCACTACCTTCCACCTCTCCGAGTTGATCTCCCTGTCTCCCCAGTGGCTCGTTATGTCCACCTCGTCGCCCCCCGTGATGCCCATCTGGGACATGTCCGCCTCGTTCATCATCACGATCCTCCTGGCGTTGTATATCCCCCTGTACCTGTCGTCCATCCCGTAGATGGTGGTGTTGTACTGGTCGTGGCTCCGGACCGTCATGAGGACGAACCTTCCCTCGTCGATCTCCCTCTCAGGCAGGTCGTGGCAGAAGAAGTGCGCCTTTCCGGAGGCGGTATCCCATTCCGGTCCGTCCCTCGGGCCATTGGGGAGGTAGAAGCCTCCCTTCTCCCTCGACCTAGTGTTGTAGTCCTCGAATCCTGGGATGCATCTCGAAATCAGCTCCCTTACTGAGTCGTGGTCAGACAGGGACTGCCAGTCGAGGGGTCCGTCGGGGAAGCATGCGGAGCCTATCCTCCGTACTATCTCGGGTTCCGAAAGGAGCATGGGCGAAGCCGGTTCAAGCGAACCGGTGCTGGAGTGGACCATTCCCATCGAGTTCTCGACGGTGACGAATCCGGATGGGTCCTTCTCCGTTCTTCCAAGGCAGGGCAATATCAGTGCGGTCCTCCCTGTGACTAAGTGGGACCTGTTCATCTTGGTTGAAATCTGCACGCTTAGGTCGATATTACCGATTGCCTCGGCTACCCTCTCGGTATCTGACATGGCGGAGACTAGGTTTCCGCCCATCGACATGTACAGCCTGACTCTGTCATCCAGCGCGGCTTGGATGAACTCGACGGCGTCATACCCCCTTTCCCTCGGCATCTCGATTCCGGTTTCTTCCTCGCATGCGGAGAGGAAGTCCTCGCCCGGATGGTGGTTTATCCCGACAGTGCGGTCCCCTTGCACGTTGGAGTGACCTCTGACTGGACAGGCACCCGCACCTGGCTTACCGAAGTGGCCGCCAGCGAGAAGGAGGTTCGCTATCTCCTGAATTACTGCGACGCTGTTCTTGTGCTGTGTTAGGCCCATGGCCCAGCAGACTATCATCCTCTTTGACTTGGAAACATTTCTTCCGATATGCTCTATTCTCTCCTTGTCTATCCCTGACTGGGAAGCTATCTCTTGCCAATCAGCGTTTTCGATATGCTTCTTCCATTCCTCGAAGCCGAAAGTGTGCTCCTCGACGAAGCTATGATCGATATTCCCGCTCTCCAGCATCACCTTTGCGAATCCCTGTAGTAGTGCGGCATCCCCACCTATCCTGACAGGGAGGTGCTCATCTGCAATCTGGGTCCCGGTACCGAGCATCTGCAATGGGTTCTGAGGGTGCTTGAATTTCTTCATTGCAGTCTCTTCTAGTGGGTTGATGCTGATTACCGAGCCCCCATTCTTCTTGCAATTAGACAATGCCGTGAGCATTCTGGGGTGATTGGTGCCTGGATTCTGTCCGATCACCAGAATCAGATCCGCCTCATCGAAGCATGAGAGCTTGACAGTTCCCTTTCCTATGCCTATGGACCCGCCTAGGGCGTGACCGCTCGATTCATGGCACATATTGCTGCAGTCCGGGAGGTTGTTTGTCCCGAACTGTCGGGCCAGTGTCCCCCAGAGAAATGCCGCCTCGTTGGAAGTTCTCCCACTGGTGTACAGAACTGCTTCTCGGGGATCATTGAGTTCTTGCCTGGCTTCGGAGATGATGGAGAAGGCATCATCCCACTCGATCTCCTCGTATCGGTCGGAGTCTTCTCTGAGAATCATTGGATGGGTTATCCTTCCTAGCTTGTCCAGTTCCATGTCACTCATTTCCGAGAGTTGGCTAACTGTCTTGCTGCCTAACAGCTCTGGAGTTGCTCTCTTTTTCGTGGCCTCGGTAGCGAAAGCCTTCGCCCCGTTCTCGCAGAACTCAAAGCCGCTCCTGTGGTCGTCAGGATCAGGCCATGCGCAGCCCGGGCAGTCGTACCCGTCGAACTTGTTTACGGTCCTCATTGTCTTGATGGTGCGCATAAGACCAGCCTCACTTAGCCCTATGGCGAATGACTTCTGAACGCCGGTAAAACCGGCGGCGACCTTCTTCGGGGATCCTATTCTGAGCTTCTCCTCCTTGATTGGAGGCTGGGCCCTGACTCCGCGTGCCATTGAACTCTGGAGCCGGTGGGGGTTCTAATCCGTTGCCGTCTTTTCCTGATTCTTGTTGATTCTTCTGCTTAGGAGGAGCAAAGCGAGGAGCACTGCGAATACAATTGCGAGGATTGGGAACAAGATTGCTATAATGGTGAGTGCCACGCTGGCGATGTTCTCACTCGTTGCGACTACTGGGTTGGCAACTCCCAATGTGAAGGTGGAGCTGATTCCACGGGTTGCGACTGTGGCTGTCTGTATGATGGCGGACATTCCCCCTCCTGCGATTACTGCGATTGCCCACTGGATAATCGGCTCACTACCCTCAAGGGAGATTGCAGTGACCCCTATCCCAGCGAGAACTGCAGCGGGAGTGGCTATTGTGTCCAGGATATTGTCTATCCATGGGGTGTAGTATGCTGCGAACTCTGCCACTGTGGCTATTCCGAGGATGATGATAGCAGGAGTGGATGTGAAGAATTCGAATTGCGAGCCGACAAGGTCGATATCGATTAAATTGACCTTCACTGCCAGTGACATGAGGAAAGGAGGCAGGAAAACCCTGAATCCAGAGGCAGCAGCGAGGCTGATTCCCATGAATGCAGCAATTACGATTCCAGCCTCGTCCATGATTTAACGGGGGAGGAGGTGTGATATTAACCCGGACCCGGAATTAGTCCGCTAGTTCGATCAGAACGGAGCCCATATCGACTCTGTCTCCCTCTTGGAAGTGGACCTGAGATACCTCCCCATTGCTGGGAGCCTGTATCTTGTGCTCCATCTTCATGGCCTCCATCACCATGAGGGTCTGCCCCTCACGGACCCTCTGGCCTTTCTTGACCGATACTTCTAGGATAGTTCCCGGCATTGGCGCCGTGAGTCCGGAGTCGGCTTCCTGGCCCTTCTGGCTCCCTTTCTCGTAACCCTTCACAACATGGGCCCTTCCATCAAGGTGTATCCACCAGTCATCGCCAACCCTTGCAACATGGGCGAATTTTGGGATTCCCTCTATTTCCACGATCAGCCTACCGGAGGAGGCATCGGAAGAGACTTGTAGATTGGGGGGTTCGATTTCCTGTCCGTCCATTGTTATGTTGGAAAGGGACATTGCCTCGCCGTCGTTTGACATTACTACCGAGTACCTCTCTGACTCATCTCCAATTGACCATTCCATAATATCACCTAGGGGTAGCTCCTTGAGAGGGTCCTGAAAGGATCCCCTGAGTGTCCAGTATGCTCGTCTACTGGATTCCCAGCAACTCCGGAGTGCGTCTTGTCAAGCCCCATCCTGAGTGCTGCCTCTGCTATGGAAACGAGTGCCTTGGCAGGGGGCTCTGGATCGCGGAATTCTGAAATATCGGACGAGTCCAATAAATCTGTGGTGATGTTTCCAGACAAGAACGCTGGGTGTGAGGCTGCGTTTCGGAGGAAGCTGATGTTCGTTACGACGCCCAGTGCTACGAAATTTGACAATGCCGAGTCGAGTCTCCTGATTGCTGCCTTCCTAGTTGGGGCGTGGACTACTAGCTTGGCCAGCATGGGGTCGAAATTTACCGTTACCTCATCGCCCTGTCTGACGCCCGAGTCTACCCTTATCCCGGGTCCTGAGGGAGCGACCCACGTTGAGAGGGTGCCAATTGCAGGAAGGAATCCCCTGGTGGCATCTTCGGCGTAGATCCTAGCTTCTATTGCATGACCGGATATTGTGACTTGATCTTGGGAAATGCCCATTTCCAGTCCGGAAGCAATCTCCAGCTGCTTCTGTACCAAATCAACGCCAGTGATCATCTCAGTTACCGGATGCTCGACCTGGAGTCGGGTATTCATCTCCAGGAAAAAGAACTCTCCATTGCTTGATAGGAGGAACTCCACGGTTCCTGCACCGACGTAATTTACTGCTTTGGCCGCTAAAACAGCAGCATCGCCCATGGAGCTCCTTACTGAATCACTGACTCCTGGAGAGGGGGCCTCTTCGATTACCTTCTGGTGCCTCCTCTGGAGCGAGCAGTCCCTCTCGTTAAGGTGGATGCAATTTCCATGGGTGTCGGCTAGGACCTGAATTTCCACATGTCTTGCACCAGTCAGCAATCTTTCCACGTATACGGTGCCGTCTCCGAATGCGGCGGTGGCCTCTCTCGCAGCGGCCTCGTACTCGGTCCTGAGCATCTTTGGCTCTCGAACCACCCTCATGCCCTTTCCACCGCCTCCGGCACTTGCCTTCAGCAATAGCGGGTAGCCGACCTTTGCAGCAGCTACGGCAAGAGGCCCCAGGTGAGCCCCACCTTCAGGTATGGATACTTCATCACCAGGGATTACCGGGACACCGGAGGATATCATTCTGGATCTGGCTGAAATCTTGTCTCCCATCACCTCTATTGATTCGGCTCCGGGGCCAATCCAGATGATTTCGCTGTCGGATACAGCTCTAGCGAAATCGGCCCTCTCCGAGAGGAAGCCGTAACCAGGGTGTATCGCACCAGCCCCAGAAGTTCTGGCGGCTTCGATTATGGCTTCCTGGTTGAGGTAGTTTTCAGAGAGCGGTCCGTCCGGCAGTAGGATCGCCTCGTCTGCAATCTCTACGTGCAGAGACTCGGAATCCGGCTTTGAGTATACGGCGACTGCTCTGAGTCCCGCCTCCTTGACGGCCCTCAGTACCCTTACTGCTATCTCACCCCTGTTGGCTACCAATACAGTGTCGAACCGATAGGGCGCGCCCTGCATCCATTCTGGAAACATCTGCAGACCTCAATCCTCGTCATTTGGGGACCAATCGGGAAGCCTTCGATCAAGGAATGCGGAAAGTCCCTCTTGTCCCTCCATGGACCCCCTCATCTCGCTTGTCTTGTCCATGGTCCAGATGCGGAGTTCTTCATCTGATCCAGTCCACCGATCGAATTCCAGGGTTAGCTTCTTTGATTCCGAGACAGCCATCGGGCCTGTGCTAAGCAAGTCTGAAATTACCGAAGATGCCGAGTCCGCAAGGGAGTCGGGAGAGTCTGCAATCTCATTGACCCAACCGATTCTCAGGGCCTCCTCCGAACCAACCCTGCTCGCCAGCATGGAAAGTCTGCGAAACTGGGCACTGCCGATTTTCCTGTATACATATGGTCCGATGACCGCTGGAAGAATGCCTAGTTTCCCCTCGGAGAGGGCAATCCTAGTGCTAGGTTCGGCTATGACGTGGTCCAAGCACGCTACCAATCCCGCTCCTCCGCCGAGTGCTACCCCCTGGACACGTCCGATGGTGAAGCAGGGGTGCGACCATAGAGAGTTGAACAGTGTATCCAAACGCTCTGAGTCCCTTCTATTCTCCTCTGGAGTAGAGGCTCCCGCGTCCCTCATCATGTTGATGTCTGCACCAGCGCAGAAGTGCCTTCCTTCGCCCCCCAGTACGAAGGCTCTCAGATATGGATTTCCGGATGAGTCGTTCAATGACTCGGTGAAGCCTACTGATCTCTGAGTCGTCCACTCAATTATCTCGATTAGCTCTGAAATCAGCTGAATGTTAAGCGCATTGTAGACCTCGCTCCTAGCCATTGTGACATTGGCTACACAACCATCTATGGATAGCTTGCAAAGATCGGTATCCGGGGAATCATCTGTCATTTTGGCATCCATGTAATCACATCCTGAATACTCCGTAATTCTGATCCGGCATCGGTGCGTTGAGGCTAGCAGAGATGCACAGGCCCAGTATATCTCTGGTGTCCCTAGGGTCAATCACTCCATCGTCCCACAACCTAGCGGTCGAGTAGTATGGATTGCTCTCACTCTCATACTTGGCCCTAATCTCATCCGGATCGGCACTGCCGACGGTTGAGAGGACGCTGGCTGCTTGCTCCCCGCCCATTACCGATATCCTAGCGTTTGGCCACATAAACAGGAATCTTGGGTCATAAGCCCTGCCGCACATGCCGTAATTTCCAGCACCGTGGGAACCCCCTATGATTACTGTGAATTTCGGCACAGGCACACAAGAGACAGCTGTAACTAGCTTGGCCCCGTCCTTGGCTATCCCTCCGGCCTCTGCGTCTTTGCCAACCATGAATCCCATGATGTTCTGGAGGAAAATCAGAGGTATTCCCCTTTGCCCACATAGTTCTACGAAGTGTGCTCCTTTCAGTGAAGACTCAGAGAATAATATTCCATTGTTGGCTACGATACCGACTGGGTATCCGTGAATCCTGGCGAATCCACAAACCAGGGAGTTCCCGTATCTCTGTTTGAATTCGTGGAATCTACTGCCGTCAACGATTCTTGAGATCACCTCCCTTACGTCATACGGAGTCCTATTGTCTGTCGGTACGATTCCCATCAAATCATTCGGATCGTGAGCTGGCTCTTCCACGGCTTGTACGTCAAGTCGGTGCTTTGGTTCTATGTTCAGATTCTCTACGATGTTACGAATCATGTCCAGTGCCTGCGGCTCATCGTCGGCAAAGTGGTCAGCAACTCCCGATTCCCTAGTATGGACGTCTGCACCACCTAGATCTTGGGCACTTACCTCCTCTCCGGTGGCTGCCTTTACTAGAGGGGGGCCGGCGAGGAAAATGGTTCCATTTTCTTTGACTATGATAGATTCGTCACTCATAGCTGGTATGTACGCCCCCCCGGCAGTGCACGAGCCGAGAACGGCTGCGACCTGTGGTATTCCCTTGCTTGAAAGAATCGCCTGATTTCTGAAAATTCTACCGAAGTGCCCCTTGTCTGGGAAAACCTGATCTTGTAGTGGGAGGAAGGCTCCGCCTGAGTCAACTAGGTAGATACATGGCAGGTTGTTTGACTCAGCGATCTCTTGTGCCCTCACATGCTTCTTGACCGTCATCGGATAGTACGATCCTCCCTTTACAGTTGCATCATTGGCGACAAATACGCATTCCTTGCCATGTACAGTGCCTATTCCAGTAACAACCCCAGCAGAGTGCGCTCTCCCGTCATACATTCCAATGGCTGCGAGACTGGAGAGCTCCAGGAAAGGGGCTCCCGGGTCACAGATTTCGGATATTCTCTCCCTGGCCATCTTCTTTCCCCTTTGCCTGTGCCTCTCTACGTACTTTCCTCCACCTCCTCCTTTGGCCTGTTCTATCTTGGCCCTGAGTTCTTCCAAGAGGGCAGTGTTGTGGGACTTCCTGGAAGCGAATTCGTCGCTTCCCAAGTCGACTCTTGTTGGCAGCCGGTCCATTTCTCTCGGCACGCAGAGGGTGTGTTGGACTTCAATTGAATGGGGCCGATATCGTAGATATCGGACTTCAGACCCCAATCACCAGTCTGCCGACGTCTCGAAGGCCGGGCGCCATTCCAACCACGAGCATCATCAATCCAACTAGTAGTCTGAGGTGCCTTTCCCTGTGTTCGAAGTTGGCTACAGCAAAGAAGTACCATATCAGAACCCCAAGGGCGGCTTTGATCAATGTGAAGCCGAAAGCAGAGTTTGCTATTTCGATGATTTCGGCAGATACGAGGTGCTTCTCTTGGTACCCGAAGTATTCGATACCTATCCATGTAGCCAGGCCATCTAGGACCTGTCCTGAAACAGCTAGGAAAACTACTGGATAAGCCATCGCAGCGGATTTCCTATGTTTCTCAAGCATCTCCTTCTCCGGAGAAGATTCTGGGAGCATTTGATAGTCATCTTCGGACATCCCCGGAGGGAGGATCCCAGCCACTAGTCCTTGGGAAGAAAGTGCGGAAGCTGCTTCTGAGCCCCTGGAGTACATCGCCATGCAAATCATCACTGGCACCCCTATTACAACTAGTAGGGGCCAGAGGATGAGTTGGTCTTCGGGTACGCTGGCTGCATACGAGGAGAGTGCGCCGAAGAATACCATAGAGCCTCCCAGTCCAACGAAATATACGACCCTCTGAACGTGAGAGAAATATATGGTTGAACCCCTGAAGAACCATGGTGTGAAGATTGCTGAGATCCCTATGACGGCGAAAGGAGAGAGGTCTATCCCACCTGCAACAACTTCGCTATTGGAAATGGACGAGCCGTAGAGGACGAATTGGGCCAGTATGAGTATTGATGATACCACCTCCACAGAGTTATCTTTGTGTTCTGGATGCATTTCCCTGCGTGATATCGAGTAACCGAAGGCTCCTGCAATGACGACCCAAAGGGCTGTCTGGAAGTGTATTCCTGGACTTACGAAGAATGCCGTCAGAGTAGAGTCGAACATCTCTGCATCCTCGGCGACCTCTCCCAAGGATGCCCACAGCACATAGGGCAAGAGTGCAAGAATTGTAGCCTCGCTCGCATCTATCTCTAGGAACCTAAGCCATGCACTCAACGCAGCTACGAAAAGAGCGAGGACTACCGCATACGTGATGGTGTTTACTTCATTGTATCCAGCGTCGCTTCCTGCGTCATCAAGAACCGGGTCGATGTAGAATTCCATGACCATGTTAGTCAGTGGATTTTCGACATTGAGGGAGTCTAAGGCTAAGGCGGAGAAAAAGAGAGCGGAGATGCCAATCAATGCTTGAATGGACCACTTTTCATAATTGTACAACTCTTCCCATGAGCCGCTCATGGAGCCACCAAAAGACTCCTACCCTTAGGTATGGCGGAAACCGTCATTCCTCTTCGTAGAGGATTTCTTCGTCTTCTGAGAGTTCCAGTATTTCTTGGACAGATGGTTCGTCCTCGGGTTGTACTTGGGAGTCCTTGAGCCTTCTCTCCCTTCTCTTCCTGGCTGCCGACAGTCCCGGTACCAAGGTTTCGAAGGCACCTCCGACTTCTTCCCTCTTTTCTTCGTAGGACTCTAGGCTCCTCGACCTCATCCTTTGCCTCTTCCTGTCCTTCTCAAGGCCATGGAGAACGTTTCCATGTTCGGACCCTCTGAGTATGGACTCTATTGCTGGCTTTGCAATCTCCAGCCCCATGTCATCTCCGATTACGATGACTGTCGATCCGTAGATTGCGATTTCAGTTCCAGTCAAGTCTTCTATCCTGCTACGAATCATTCCGTTTCTACCGATTAGGCGGCTCCTCATCCTACGGATTTGGTTTGGCTGCCTACCTACCCACTCCCTGATGTCGAACATGTGTAGATGAACCTCGTCTTCGAGAAGTTGGATGGCTCTTGAAGGAGCTAGTCCCCTTCCTACGGCTAATATCACATCTGGGGTCTTCATCTTGAGAATTAGATCTGTTTCCGGGTCTTTCCAAGAGACTTTGACTTCCCCTGTTTGGGAGTCTATCTCCAATTCCCCCCCACAAGCCTCCTCGAGCATCTTCCTAGTTGACCCGCCCTTGCCTATCAGCACGGCAATTCGGTCTTTGGGTATGCGTGCGATGGTCTCCACGGCTGCGGCCGACCAGCCCCCTAGTTTTAATCCCCGCCCGGAAGCTCGGGGAGTTCTGGAACGGGTTCATCCAGTACCCTGAGCATGCTTTCGGCCAAATCAGCCTCGAAACCTTGTTTGTTTATCCATTTCACCAGTCTTGTTACGTCCCTTACCAGGAACTCCTCCGCATGTGGGTGCTGGTGGGTCACTCCCTGACCCACGTCAATCAACCAGGGTTCGCCTTCATTCCAGAGGATGTTGTACTCGCTCAAGTCCGCATGAACGAGGTTTGCCTTCTGCCACGAGACTGCTGTCATTTCCAGGAGATCGAGGAACACCTCGTATGGCTCATCAATAATTACATCGCGTAACCTTGGACTCGCTTCATCTTCCCCTATTAGCTCCATAATTAACACATTTTTATGGTAAGAAATTGGCATAGGCGCCCTGATTCCATGCTTCCGGAGTCTCCGTAGGTTCCTGAATTCCTTCTTGACCCAGATATTGACCAATTGCCTATGCCTCCCCGAGAGCCCTTCGAATCTGGGGTCTCCGTCGATGTACTTCGCTAGTCCCTTGAATACAGCATTGGTGGTGTGGAAAATCTTGACTGCGACCGGGCCGTTGGTCGAAGATGCGTGGAAGACGTGGGCCTCCTTTCCTCTTGCTATCGGATAGTTGACTGTGTCAATCTCTCCTTTCTCCATTAGCTTGTGAAGGGATAGAAGTGTAGAGCGGTCGAAGACCGCATCGAAGACCCTCCTGTCGACCCATTCAAATGGGCCTTTTCCGAGGACTCCCTGAAGGCCGTCCTCAATCTCATTGAAGATTTTCTTGAATCGCGGTTCTGAAATCCAGTCATGTTTTGTCTGTGCTCTCATCAGAGCATCGGGATCTTCCTCTTCCCAGGATTCCTCGTTAGGCATTATCTCACCCGAAGAACGAGTCGATATCGTCATCCTGTGAAGCTGCCTGTACTGTTTCCTGCTTCTCTTCTGCGACTGGCTCGGGAGATTCCTCTTCCGATGGCTCTAAAATTTCGCCTTGCTCTTCATCGGATTGTGCCATTTGGTCGTCTGAAGACAGACCGAACAGATCGACTATATCGGGCAGAACTCCCTTCCTCGATAGGTATAGCGATTGGGTCTTCGTGTAACGCATGCAGACGTTGGCCTTCTCGTCCTGGAAGTCCCATGGCTGAACTACAATCAGATCGCCCTCTCTGACCCATTGTCGTCTCCTCATCTTTCCGGGAATTCTGGAAATCCTACTAAGTCCGTCTTCGCATACAGCCCTTATTCTCCTACCACCTAGAATTTCGTCGGCAATGGCGAACATTTCGTTCACCTTCCTGTTTGGCAGAGGGACTCTGATTCGGTCTCCGCTTCCCGACTCCAGTTGTGCTAAGCGCTCGAAGTCGACCTTCTCCTCTCTACGTGCCACTGGGTCTCCGTCGAGAGTCCCCTATGTGAAGTTGAGCCTGAAAGCTCACCCCATCAGTGAGTCGATAGAAGTGCTGACTAGAGATACTAGCCATTCGCTCACTGGCCCTATGCCACACAGAACTGTTAGTATTGAGCAGGCCATTATTGCCATTCTGAGAGATGAGGCGGACTTTAGCCTGGGGGATTTCTCAGGTTCCTCGAAGAACATCACCAGACTCAGTCTGAGGTAGTAGAAAAGGGATAGGGCGCTGTTGACCACGATTGCTGCTGCTAGCCAGAAGACGGGGTCGACTGTATCCATCCAGGAATATACATCCGCAGCCGAGGAGTTTCCTGTATCGGCTGAGGATGAGACGATCCCGTTCACCATCAGTAGCTTTGACAGGAATCCAGAGAGGGGGGGAACCCCTGCCAGTGAGAGCATGAATAGGAACATCGAGCCGGCAATCAGTGGTTCCTTTCTGCCCAGGCCGTGAAGGTCTTCCATTCGGTGCCCCCTTCCATCTGTCTCGAGAAGCGCTAGCACTAGGAATGCGCCCAGCTTGAAAAGAACTAGAACCGCTAGATGGAATGTTATCGCGATTAGGATTATCCTAGTTCCCTCTTCACCGGCGAGTCCGCTTCCTATCACGGAGATGGCAGCGAGCATGTAGCCTGCGTGAGCTACGCTTGAGTATGCTAGCATCCTCTTCGGGTTCTCGCTAGTTAGTGCTGCTAGGTTGCCCCATGTCATCGTTATGACTGCAATTATCGCCAACATCAGGAACCAGGAGGCCTCCTCCCCGTAGTCCGGTGCTGTGATCATCACCAGTACCCTGAACAGCGCGACGAATCCCATTGCCTTTGACGCGGTTGCCAGAAGGCCGGAAATTGGCGAGGACGCTCCGGAATATGCATCGGGTGCGGCGAGGTGGAATGGGGCTGCGCTTACCTTGAATCCGAATGCGACCATCATCAGTCCTATGCCGAACGCAGCGAAGGGATCGATGCCTTGCATTTCTGCCCATTTGATTGCTAGGGATTCGAGAGCTAGGTCACCTGACCATAGATAGAGGAGCGACATACCGTAAATTCCGACTGCTGATGCGGCCGATCCTACGATGAAGTACTTCGCACCTGCCTCACCGCCCACTTCCTCTTCTTTGTGGAATGCAACTAGTACGTATGTGGAGAGTGAGGCCAGCTCGATGCATACCACGAGCATGAAAAGGTTGGTCGACATTGCCATGAGGCTCATCCCAAGGCCGACCATGATTAGCAGAATGTGGAAATCGACCTGCCTCCTGTTGTCCATCAGAACTGAAATCTTCCTGGATGCGATACTCTCCGAGTCGTCTTCCTTCGGCACTGCAGCATTTTGCTTGGCTGGTATTCTGTGTGTTGTCGCTGCTGAAACTAGCAACAGCGCGCCGATGAATATGGCAGAGAACAACCGGCTAAACGCATCAGACCTCAATAGTCCACCAACTTCCTCGGAGCTACTGTCTATCATCAGTAGAGAAGCTGCGAAGGCCACTGAAAAGGTGAGTGTGGCGATTCTATTGGGCAATCTCGGATCGTTGGTTGATTCTAGTCTGGAGCCTCCGACAAGAATTGGGATTCTTATTCTGGTCAGTGGGAGTCTGAACTTTGCATCTCCAAGATTTGGGATGACTATTATCGCTAAGACCCCGGCTAGCATTACTAATTCTGGCAATAGGGCGAATGCGGTCTCAGAGTCCAAGTCAAGCTGACCCAGTGATGTCATGGCTTCACCCCCTCTGACTCCATTGCTTGAGTTAGGAATTCGAGCATGAATCCTGAGCTCCAGTCAGACATCATGTCCCAGAAGATGAATGGTAGGATTCCGAACAGGACAGTGAAGGCCCCGAGGATCAGCATGCCTGCATTCTCATGCCATGTGATGTCGGAGGGATCTTCCCCGTGGAGAGACTCAGGAAGTATGCCATGATGAGGATCGTCGGATTCGAATATGGTTTTCTGCATCGATGTAAGGTAGTAAACAGCAGTGATGATGAGGGTCAAGGCAGGCAACAATACTAGCCATCCGAATGTCATCCAGAAAGCGATCAGGATTGTGACCTCTGCTACGAATCCCGCCAATAGTGGTAAGCCTAGGCTAGCCATCCATCCGAGCATCATGTGTCCTGCGAGCCATGGACTGTGGTGAGCTATGCCTCTCATAGATCCAATTTCGAGTGTGTGATAGTGGTGTTTGAATGCCCCAGCTACAGCGAACAATAGAGGGCTGATTATCCCATGGGCGAACATCATGAATAATGCCCCTGCGATTCCGAGAGGCTGCATTGTGGCTATCCCTAGGAAAATCAGGCCCATGTGCGAGACTGATGAATAGGCGACCATTCTCTTCAGGTTTGTCTGGCCCATGCATACCCAAGCGCCGTAGACGAGGCTGACCATCCCCAGGAATAGGAGGAGAGGGATGAATGCGATTGTAGACTCCGGGAGGGCCGTAACGGCAATTCTCAAGAAGCCGTAGGCACCCATCTTCAGCATGACACCTGCAAGAAGCATCGATCCAGCGGTGGGGGCCTGAACGTGCGCATCCGGGAGCCATGTGTGTACAGGGACGCTTGGCATCTTCGTAGCGAACCCTATCAGGAGCATTATCCAGACAAGATGCCTAAGGCCCTCGCTAGGAATTCCTGAGGCCGAAGATACCATGACCCCGAGGTCGAAGGTATGGCCAGTTATCGTTCCTGAACTGGCTACATCTGGGGTATACAGGTACATCACAAGAATTCCGATCAGCATTATGACGCTTGCAGTGAATGTGTAGATGAAGAACTTCAGAGAAGCGTATCTTCTGTCCTCTCCCCCCCACACCATGATCAGGAAGAACATGGGGACCAGGGTTAGTTCCCAGAAGACATAGAAGACGAACATGTCCAATGAGACAAAGACGCCTATTAGCGCCCCTTCCATGATTAGGATGAGGGGGTGGAATAGGTGCCCCCTCTTTGCGTCCCACTCCACTAGCATGGATATTGGAATCAGGAGTGTCGTTAGCCAGACCATTGGGAATGACAAAGCGTCAATTCCCACTGTCCACGAGACCCCTATCGAAGGTATCAGCAGGAAGGAGTCGTTTGTCAATGAGTATCCAGAGCCGTAGTCAGACCAGTCGATATTACCTATCTCCCCTAGGAATACCATTGTGGTGATGGCTAGCATTGCTAGGGATACTCCCATGCTTATGGCTCTAGAGGCACGTGCCAGTCCTTCTGCTGAATCGGTTAACTTGGGCAGAATGAGCAAGGCCATGCCCACTGCTATAGGAGCCAGTGTAATCACAGAAAGTGGGTCGTTCATCATGAGCTGATCCCCCATACTAGAACAATTATGGAAAGCATCCCAACTGCGGTCATCAAGATGTAGTCTCGGGCACTTCCGGTTGTAAGGGACCTGACTTGCAAAGATCCGGATACAGAGTTTGATTCTATCTGTTTGATCACGCCGTCTATCACGGTCCGATCGAACCATGCTGAGAATGCTGAGAATGGTATGACGGTCTTTGCGAGCACGCCCTCGTATAACTCATCGAAGTATAGTCTGTTCTCCAGGGCCTCAGCCAAGTCTGATTCAGATAGTGAGGTGACGTCTTGTCTGCCAAATTTGCCAGAGAGGCTGACTAGCCATGATACTGCGCGGGTCGCAGACTCGCCCTTGGCAAGTTGTCCGCCATGGACTCTGGCTGCGAAAATCGGGCCCACGATGAAAGATAGGAAAATAGTGGTCCAGCCAACGATCCTTAGATCTTGGTTTTCAGGGAGGAACGCGTACTCGAGTTTGTAAATAATCGAGTCTAGTAGTGTTGATTCGTGAAGTCTCAGGTGTCCGGATCCTCCGTAAGACGAAGAAAGGTAGTCTGTAGCCCCGAGAAGGGCGAATGCCATTCCGCCAACTGCGGATATTGCTGTTAGTAGGATCAACGGCTGCTTGATCCAGGGGGTTTCCTCGTGGACGTGGTCGATAACCTCGCTCTTTGGCTCACCAGCGAACGTCATGAACCACATCCTTGACATGTAGAATCCGGTCATACCTGCGGTGAGGAGAACCAATATGGCTGGACCAATCATCAGTGGCTCGTGATCCAAGGCAGCTAGCCATGTCTCCGCTATTATGCCCTCCTTGGACCAGAATCCACCAATTAATGGGATTCCTATTATGGACATGGATCCGACCATCATCGCGGTTGCTGTGACTGGCATCTTGGAAGCCAATCCGCCCATGTTTCGCATATCCTGGGGATCGAAGTCATGGTGTCCGGCATCATGATGAAGGTGATCATGCGCATGGTGTACCTCGTGGATAACAGATCCGCTGGCCATGAATAGCATACCCTTTGCCATCGCGTGATTGAATAGGTGGAACATGGAAGCGCCGAAGACGACTACAGCTGCATGGTGCTCGTCGTGATTATAGAACCAAAGTGCGGAGCCGAGTCCAGTGAAAATGTATGCGAGTTGACTCATAGTCGAGTACGCGAGGACTTTCTTGATGTCATTCTGAACAAATGCGATTGCAGCCGCCATGAATGCGGTTATCCCTCCGACGTATGCAACGATTAGCCCTAGGTCTTCTAGGCCCGGTACACCATGGTGGCCCACGTCAACGAATGGGACCATTCTAGCTACCAGATAGAGTCCCGCATTGACCATCGTAGCCGCGTGGATAAGTGCAGAGACGGGAGTTGGGCCCTCCATAGCGTCAGGTAGCCAAACATGCAGGGGGAACTGTGCAGACTTGCCCACGGCTCCAATGAACATCATCAGTAGTGCCCAGAAAAGTTGTGCGGAGTCGACTGTGCCCTGCAAGGATGGGTCATGGAAGATTACTGAAAACTCGAGAGACCCGTAGATATCGTACAGAATGAATAATCCGACCATAAGGAAAACGTCGCCGACTCTGGTGGTCAGGAATGCTTTCTTGGCCGCGTATGCTGCGCTTTCCTTCCAGTAGTAGAATCCGATTAGGAGGTACGAACATAGGCCCATTATCTCCCAGAATATGAATAGCCAGAGGAAGTTGTCGGCCAGCACCATGCCAAACATGCCTAGGGCGAATAGTACGAATTCTCCGTAGAACCTATGATTTCTGTCATCATTGATCGGGTCCGTGTTCATGTACCCAAGGCTGAACCAGCAAATCAGGAAGCAGAGGAACGTCGCAACGAAGAGTAGCATTAGTGTAAGTGAGTCTACCCAAACGCCCACTCCGAGGATATTTTTGGATGAGGTCAGGGTGTAGTCGGACTGCAGGAGGTCGAAGGATACCCATTCCAACCAGTGCGCAATACTGTTCTGATCCGCGAAGTCAGGGAGTGAGTCGAAGTAGTCGTAAACCAGCCAAATGGCAGCCATCAGGGATGTTCCAAGAGCCCCAAGAGCTAGGATTCCACCCTCCTTGAGCTTGTCCTTCCAAGTCTCGTGACCGTTGTATATCTGACCGGCAACGAGAATCACCGGGAATGTTACGAAGGGGACCGCTACAATCAGTATCGCTGATTCGGATGAGTCCCAGCCCTGGGAGTGCATCACTGGGACTATCGCTAGGAACGGGATGATGTAGACAAGAAGTCCTAACTCGCTCTTATTTTCGCCCATTTTAGCACCTCAGTTTTTCAGGATGTTCGCCTCATCTAGAGAGATCGTCTCTTGTGTGCTGTATAGTGAGAGGAATATCGCCAGTCCGATTGCCACCTCTGCCGCTGCTATTGCAATGGCTATTGCCGTGAATACCCAACCGTCGGATCCACCCCAGTACATGGCTCCGGCAACGAAGTTGAGGTTAGCGGCATTGAGCATGACCTCGATGCACATTAGAACCACTATGGCATTCTTTCTAGAGAACGCACCGATTAGGCCGATTCCGAAGAGTATCACTCCGAGCCCTGCTATCCAGCTTGGGTCAATCATTGGTCTTCCCCTCCCATATCCCAGACCAAATTAATCAATCTCTCATCTCGAACTAGGTAGGAAGCCCCGATCATCGCCATTGCCAGAAGGGCGCCCAGAACGATGGTGGCCACTGCCCATTCGTCGAACAGTGCGTTTGCCATGTCTAATGTGGATGGCTGTGGTGCTTCCTCTATGGCGGGCCAGTTAGCAGGGTCCATTGTCTCCCTTAGGAGCACTAGGACGAACGCAACGACTCCTAGCCTAGTCGTTGCGGAAAGGAACCTCATTCTATGTCGCCCTCCTGGATTTGCCTACGTGTGAGCATGACTCCGAACTGCACTACGAGCATTACAGAGCCCAGGTAGACTAGGATTTGGACGGCGGCTAGCATCTCTGCGCTGGCCAGAACGAAGATTCCTGCGACGCCGAAGAAAGTCAGCATCAGGAAGAGAAGTGAATGCGCGACCCTTCTTCCATAAACGCACCCTATCGCTCCGCCAACTGTGACAGCTGAAAGGATAACGAACATCAATGCCTCGAAATCGAATCCCATAACTATGCCTCCGCCTGTGCCTTGGCTGCCTTGCGCTCCCTCTTCTTGAGTTCCTTCTCAGCACGCTTGGCGAGCTCCATGTCGACTCTTTCCTTGTGAGTTGATGGCAGTACTCTTGTTCGATCTGCATCCATCCAGAGGTCCTGACGGGAGAATCCGGACATTCCATCATACTCGTTCGTCATGAAGAACGACTCGAATGGGCATGACTCCATGCAAAGGCCGCAGAACATGCACCTCCCGAGATCTATTCTTCCGGATACTATGTCCTTCTCAGCTGGCTTCAGGTCAGAGGTGTCGAGCGTCTCTACGCCTGAGCCATCCATCCAACGAACGGTCGCCTTGTCTCCTGTAAGGTCGATGACCTCCGCAAAGTCGTACTCGGCCGGGGCGGCTGTATGTTCTGTCATGAGGTCGAAATCTTCCGCTCCAGAGTCGTCCTTAGGTCGAGCTGCGTATCCCCCTTCCTCGACTTCGCTTCCATAGCCGTGCCATTCATCCCCTTCTTCTGCAGTGTCAAGAACGTTCACTCTGACTTCTGATGTCATGTGAAGACAGTCATTGGGACAAGCCCTGACACATGCCTTGCACGCGGTGCATGTCTCCCAGATTACTCCGATTCTACCATTGTAGTTGCCCGGGACGAATAGCCACGGTTCCAGGTCTTCGAGCCTCTCGTACGGATACATCACGGTGACTGGCCTTTCCAAGAAGGGCATTATCTGGCTAGTCTCCCTGTCTGCTGCGAACTTCTGTCCGACGCTTGGATGGTCTTCGCCGACTCTCTGCATAGTGGTTGAATCTACCATCTTCTCGTACTCCCCGTGGTAGCTGTTCCTGAGGAAATTGAGTCTGCCTAGGAATGGCACGGTCCGCAAAGCCGTCTTGAGAGTCATCCACATTGGACGTATGACTAGATTCCTAAAATTGGGCGTAGCTCTTGGATGTCCTGTGTTGTACTTCATTCTATTTGCCCCCTATCCCTATGGCTCCCTGGTGAAGCCTTGATCACTGCTTGAGTACTGTATGGACGACTCTGTAGTTCCAATGCTTCCTCATCTTCATCGAAGAGGTATATCACGAAAAGAATCAATGACACAGTGGATACGACTGCTGGGACCCACAAGTCCCAGTTTCCTCCATGGTAGTGCTCCAACCTTAGGTATATCGAAACTACGAGATGTAGCATGGACAGTGGTAGTAGGTACCTCCATCCAAATTCTAGTATCTGGTCTGTTCTTACTCTGTGGAGAGAGGCCCTAATCCAGACAAATACGGCGAATAGGAGCCATGCTTTCAGTAGCACCCAGACAAGCCCAGGGGTGAGCTTGAAGATTGTTGAGAAGACTATTCCTATGGTCGGTAAGTCTGAGAGTGTGTGCTGGAATGGGGCCTCCCACCCTCCCAAGAAGAAGAGTGCGAACAGTATGCAAGCTGCGTATGACCGCATGTATTCTGCGGAGAACATTAGTCCCCAGCGAATTCCGCCATACTCTGTCCACCACCCCTCTACTAGCTCAGCCTCGGCCTCAGGCATGTCGAATGGGATTCTCTCGACTTCGGCGATCATCGTAATTAGGAATAGTGCGGCTCCCAGTGGCATGAGGAAGATGTTCCAGACGTTCCCCTGTTCTTGTCCCATTTGGAAGTCTACGATTTCAATAATGTTGAGTGATCCACTGAGCACAGCAACCCCTAGGACAGTGATTAGGAGTGGTATCTCGTAAGCTGTGAGTTGGGCTGCTGATCTCATTCCCCCAATGAGTGTGTACTTGTTATTGGAGGCCCATCCTGCGAAGAATACGCCAAGTGGGGCCACGCCGAATATGGCCATCATAAAGAGGAGCGATAGGTCTGGATTGGCTGCATAGATATGAGGTCCGAAGGGGACGAATGCGAATACCATCACAGTTGTAGAGACAATGATGACTGGTGCTACCTCGAAGACTACCCTGTCGGCGTCTTTCGGTACTAGGTGTTCCTTGGTTGCGAATTTGAAGAAGTCCGCGAAAGCTTGGAAGAATCCGGGCAGCAGGAACCAGTATCCATGGTAACTCCTGTTATTCACCCTAGATACGGTCTCTAATTCGTGATCGTTACCCCAGGTGGCATTTAGAGCTTTGACAACCCAGCCTATGGGAGTTCCAATGCCAAGTGGAAGTTGATTCCACCATTCTCCGGCCGTCACTCCGCTCTCTCCAACCCAGAGGCTCCTGAGAGTTGTAGTAGCACCCAATCTGTCCATCAATCGACCGATGAATTTCCTCTCAATGTATGGTATTGCGAGCATGGTTAGCATCAGGGTTGTGAATACCACTGTACACATTATCGTTGCATGGAAAAAGGCCTCCAACGCAGGCTGTATTGAAGCGAATCCTGATTGTGGATTTACTGAGCCCAGTGGTCCGAGGCTGTATTCTGAGTCCGGAAGGAGGTCATGGGTTTGATCCATTGACCAGCCAATGGTTGACTCGAACCAACCACGCAGATTCAGCCAATCACTACTCGCCATACTCTCACCTGTCCGTTTCCCCTATGCATGGGTCGAAGGATCCCATTATTGCAGGAATGTCAGCCACCTTGTATCCAATCATACACTTCGAGGCGTAAGGAATCGTGATGAACATGGGGGATCTGATTGATACCCTGTATGGGTTCTTGCCCCTACTCTCTCCGCCTCCTGCGATATAGAACATTGATTCTCCTCTGCTGTCCTCGAAGTGATGGTATCCACTGGTTCCCTCGGGTGCTCTACTGGGTGCTTTTGCCAGTAGCTTACGATCCCCTGGCTCATGGTAAGTATCTGACCCACCTGGTAGCTTTTCCATAGCCTGTAGGACTAAGAGTGCACTCACTCTCATCTCCTCGACCCTTACTCTGTACCTGTCATAACAGTCAGCGCCTTTGATTGAGGACCTCTCCACAGGGGGTTCCCAATCCAATTCACTGTAAACCGAGTAAGGGTGTGCCCATCTGACATCGTAGTTGACACCTCCCGCTCGGAGATTTGGTCCTGAAACACCGTGGTTGATCATCTCCTCTGGCTTAGCATACCCGACTCCCTGAGTCCTGACTAGGAAAACTGTGCTTTCGTCGAAGAGGGCCTCATACTCCTGTATTCTCTGGAGGAAAAGATGGAGTTTTGATCGGGCTCTTTGTACAAAACCATGTGGTAGATCCCTCTTGACCCCTCCGATGCGCGGGAAGTTGTAATGCATCCTAGATCCTCCTAGCTCCTGTAGGAGATCCATCATCATCTCCCTCTCCCTCAGGCACCAAACCATTACCGAGAGGTTGCCAGTATCAGGGCCATAGGCTCCCATCCACATGAGGTGCGAAGCGATCCTCTGGAGCTCTACTGCAATGAGACGAATATATTCTGCACGTTCTGGTACTTCCACTCCGAGGAGGTCCTCGGCCGCGTATATGTAGGAATGAGACCACGTATTGGCGCTAGCATAGCAAAGTCTGTCACAATATGTCGTTATCTGCGTGAAGTCCCTCGTCTCGCAAATCTTCTCGACGCCCCTGTGGATATAGCCCAAGTCGGGGACCGTGTCGACAACTGTCTCGCCGTCGACCTTGATCTTCAATGTCCACAGGCCATGCGTCATGGGGTGTTGAGGGCCCATTGAAATCCACATTTCTGCCATACTGAAACCTCACTTTACCTTCCCAATGTCATCTGGCTTACGACCGAAGCCCTGTGGGTCATCGTACATCTCTTCAAATTCGTGATACCTCAAATTGTGATGCCTTTGTAGTGGGTGATATCCAGTGGGGGTTTCGTGGGGTTGCAAAACTCTCCTCATCCCAACATGGCCATCGAAATCTATGCCAACGAGATCCCATGTCTCCTTCTCATTCCAGTCAGCGCCTACCCAGATGTCCTGAATGCTAGCCACTGAGGGCGTTCTGGTATCCGGGAGTCTTATGCTAACTTCTATTTCCAAGGGGACGTCCTTGCCCTTCACTCCATTTGGATCGGTAACAATTGGCTGCAGTACTCCATCCTGGGATGGTGGATCCTTCACCCCTGTCCTTAGGAAGTGGTAAATTACCTCCCACTTCTTTTCATCCGGTCCGTCTGGCCAGTGAATCCCGGTAATCATTGAACAGTAGTCGACTGAGTGTGTCTTGCTTAGATTCTCAGCGAGTTTTCTCCAGTTTTCGGCCTCGCAAGCAACCGAAACTGTCCATCTTGGCTTTGTTCCACTGGTTCTTTCTACTGGCTCCGCTTCAACACCCTTCATCTTTGAGATAGCATTGCATAGCTTCTCGGCGGATGCCTTCTGAGTCGAAGTCGGAACTACTCTGCCCATTCAGTCACCTCACAAATCTCCGGCAATCAACGGCCTCTGTGTAGCTGGCCTGTCGCTACTTGGCATGGCGCCGATCCTGATTATTTTCTGACGTAGCTTATCGAATCCGTCAATCAGGGCTTCGGGCCTTGGAGGGCATCCTGGGATGTACACGTCAACTGGAATTACCGTATCAACTCCCTCGAGGATGTTGTATGACTGGAAATACGGGCCTCCAGAAATTGCGCATTCGCCCATGGCTATGCACCACTTCGGTTCGGGCATCTGCTCCCATAGCCTAACTATGGGGTCAGCGAACTTCTTGCTGATTGGCCCGTTGACAAGTAGAACATCGCACTGACGAGGGCTGGATCTGAAGAAGACCCCGAATCTCTCTGCATCGAATCTGCTAGCTCCAGCAGCAGCCATCTCCAGAGCGCAGCACTTGATTCCCAAGTGTAGCGGGAACAGTGACTTCCTCTGACCCCAGTTGAAAATCCTACCAGCGAGAACTCCAATTATGTCTTTGATTCGGCTTGCCTTGAGTGCTTCATCGGTTACATCGCCTACTGTGTCTACCAGCATCCTACTGTTGAAAACCGCATAATTCTGATCGTCTGACAATTCATCACCTCAAATGTATATTCTTCCTCTCTTTCGGAATACATGCCATACCCCGAGCCCCATCAGGATGATGAATGCAGTGAGTGTTGCGAGTGCATTGTATATTCCACTGAGCTCCACCCCTTCCTGTATTGCGACCACCCCTCCGAATGCAAGGAACATGAACGCGATATCGAAGACTAGGAAAATTATGGCGTACCAGTAGTACTGGAAATGGAAATTTATGTGTGCGTCTCCAACCGGGTCTGATCCGCATTCGTAGGTACTATCTCTGCGGATGTAGAGCGATTGGTCCGTCTCGTAACCAGGTAGCAGCCACGAGCTTAATTTCAAGGGGTCATTTCCGGTCTTTCTTGGCCTGAGGAACCCAGAGGCGATGAAGCTCATTACTGGGAACCCTATTCCAACCAAGGCCATTACAGCCACTGCTAGGTAGTCCTCAGGGACAGTCGACATGGTACACACCCGCCGGTCCCGTAGGGACCGACAGCTCTGTCCACCTGAAATTGGGCAATAAGCCTATCCGGTGAGGACTCAGGCTGGGGGCTAGGATTAGTCCTCTTCCTCAAGGGCCCTTTGTATCATTCTATTTTCTGCCCTAGAGCGAAAGAAGAGTACTATCACCAACAGGGCGCCAAGCCCAGTCAGGCCGTAGACAAGTATCTCCTCAACCTCATCTGACAGACTTAGGAAGGGGCTGGAGGCTTCTGATGTGACCTCCAGTTCAATTGGCTGTCCTGCGACGGGTATACCCTTAGGCTGGACTATAATCGTGAATCTGTATGTGTCATCATCGATCAATTCAGAGGGAGGGGTGACTCTGACCTCGATCTCCTTTGTCTCTCCCGGCTGTAGCTCAAACTCGTCTTCAACAACGTCGACGGTCCAGCCCCTGAGGGAATCGCTTGAGAGGATCTCTACCTCCTCTACGATATTTCCATGGTTCGTTACGAAAAGCGAGAAGTAGATTTTCTCGGGGTAGTCTGCGGTCTGTTCCGATGGACTCTCCAATGTGAACCTCAGATCGTGTATCGTCATTACCTGCACGATTACGTCCACCGTGGTAGTCTGAGCTGCGTTTCTCTCCGAAGCTGCATTCACCTTGATTATCCCCGACACACCATTAGCGACGCCTTCAAGCACTTCCATTCTGACTTCGACGAGCACTCTTTCGGCCTTGGCGATCTGGATAGTTCCGTCTATCTGAACTCCCTCTACGAACATCTGTCTGACTACCGAGGAGTCCATTCCCGTGATTGTAATTACCGCAGTATCGCCTGCTGGATAGTCTCCTGTATTCTCCACCCAGAAGAAGGTGGAAAGTTCACCCCCTGGTGGGAGTATCAAGTCTATCTGGCTGGGGTCCTCTCCGGGATTCTGTGGAGACACTGCCATTCCGTAGTTGTAGTTTGAGACGACTACTGTAACCGTATGCTCGTCGAATTCGGATGTTCCGTAGATTGCGATTCTCGCTAGTACCTTGGCAGAGTCCGCATCCTCCTCACCCTCGACCAATACGTCTAGGTATACTGTCTGCTTCTCACTGGGGTCCAGAACCACCTGCTGGATTTTGTTACCATTGGTGTCTGAAAATGACGCATCCCACATGGGATTGCTGCAACCCGTCTGATCGCCGGGGTCGCAAGCCTGCAATCTGAAGGTGTCCTCTATATTGCCAGAATTTGTTATATCGATTGGGAATTGTACGATCTGCCCTGAGCGCCCTGTTTGTTGATCAGATACTATTGACGTGGTCACCGAATGACGAGCCGCAACTGAAACAGTAAGATCCCTAGTGGCATATGGTTCTGAGCCACCTCCCCTTCCAACTGTGAAGGTAATCACCACATCACTCTCAGCGCTGGCATCGTTGGGTACCAAGACCTCTGCTGAAATCGTTTGCTTGTTGTTTGATGACTGGGAGCTACCAAGTGTGACTGAGGACTGAGACAGCGATACTTGCCACCCGGGAGGTAAGCCATCTGCGCCTATAGCCATGGTATCCTGACCATTCCCTTGATTGGTAATTTGAATTGAGAGAGTCCCAGAGGTTCCCGGTTCGACGTTTGAGAGCGTTGATTTGCTCAGGGTCATAGTTGCGCCAAACTCCTGTCCTACGGTAACTGTGAGCACTTTCTCGCAACCGACATTTGTCCCGGCCCTTCCTTGAATATTGATGGCGATCTGGGTTCCTGCTTCTAGGGAGTCGTCAGGAGTCACGTCGAAGGTGAATGTATGGGAGTCGTCAGAGCTTCCAGGCTCCCCAAGCATCTTGCTCTTTGGACTGTCGAAGCTGACCCACCCCGAGATGTCATGACCGTCTTGGGCTTGTGCATTGGCGGTAACGGTCCATTCAGTATTCCCGATGTTCTCAACCTCGAATGAGTTTGACACGGACTCACCCGGGTCTAGGCTGTGGGAGCCAAATTGGAGTGATCCCTCGCATTCCTTTATCTCCGGAACGTTGAGACTCATGGTTAGGTTGTCCTCTGCCTGGTCTGCTGCATTGGGATCGTTGGTTACTGTCGCCTTGAGGATGAAGCAGTGGGATCCGGCTTCGGTCTCCGCGCCATTAGGCATGTCGACAGTTACTGTTACAGATTCCTCGTCTTCGGGCTCCAGCTGTAGGATTGCAGGGTCGACAGTGGCTGTCAGATCATCGGATTCACAGTCGCTATCCGAGGTCATCTCCAATTGCACATTGGCTTGCTGCTCTCCATTGTTCTCGACGTCGACGTCCCATGTGACCTCGTTATCCTCTCCATCATAATTCTTGGTTATCGGATCGTCGGTCGATAGTTTCACTGAGTACAATCCCCCTCCATCCCCGGCGGTCGTAGTTACGGTGACATCGTCACTCGAAGGGGATCCTGGGACGCCACCAGATACTTGGCCCTGGGCGTTAACAGTGGTCTCGCATTCGCCATTGGCCTGATCGGAAACGGTAACTGTCAGTTTCACTGTCTCAGATGATCCAGAGTCAACTGTTATTGTCGTAGTCTCCAATGTTGATGTGAACCCACTGCAGTCATTTCCCTGCTGCGTGCTTAGGGAAACCAAGGCATCGTCATCACCAGAATTCTGTACTATTATGTCATACTCAGCTGCGTCATCGGTTGTTGCCTCCGCAGTCATTGGATTGGCAGAAACTGAGATGTCGACATCCGCAGAAACCAGTGGCGAAGCGATACCAAGAACAAGCAGAGCGACTATCAGACTGGCTGAATTGCTCGGCTTCATCGCATTTCGCACTAGACCGTCCCTCTAAGGGCTTCGCACCACGCGACCCTAAGGGTCGCGCTTATCAGGCCCCGACTAGGTCTTCAGATTCAGCATCGCAATGCATGCATCTGCCCGTGTTCATGATGTCACAACCAGAAACCTGGCCTGCCTTGTGATACCTAGCACCACAGGATGAGCAGGCCCATGCTTCACCTACAGTGACGTCGATACTGCAAAGCCAACAGGGAATGCCACTGGTTTCCTTTTCCTCGACTTTGGGGGCTATCTTCTGGACTGCCCTGTTCACTTTCTCGTTGTTGAACAGCGAAGCTGGATTTCCATCTGTCCTGACATATGCGAATGTACCTATGCCGACTAACAATGCTATGATTAGTGACAGGGCAAGAATTGGCAATAGGCTGTCCAAACCACTCTCTCCCCCCACGGAGGGCTTGACGTCTACATCGATCTCGAAGACGCCGCCCTCGATATCCTCGGCACCAACTAAGATCAGGGTTATCGTTCCATCAGCACCATTATTTGGAAGGAAGTCAAGGATTACGCTCCTCGATTCACCTGGAGACAGGATTAGCCTCACGCCATCGACCACATCTGCATTCCACTGCGATGGAGCGTCGACCTGCAGTGTGTGAGAAATATCCGTGTTGCCCGTGTTAGTTGCGTCTAGCCTGAAGGATGCAGCGTATCCCTCATGGGCCAGGGGCTCGGAATTTAATGCCCAGACTATTCTCGGGGCTGATTCGACGAGTAATGACTGGGTATCCCTAATCTCGATACCTTCGCCCTGCATAACGAGTGTGATTTCTGGCTCCGATCCAGCCCTTTCTGAGACAGGTATTGTAACCAGGCATGAGACCATTGATGTCGCGCCTGGTGAAAGTGATGTCGGGCCGGTACAAGTTGAGGACCACTCATCATTCGGCATCTCAAGATTGGTACTTGGCCTCCATGTCCCCGAACCCTCATTCCAAACCATCCAAGTCAAATCGAACCCTGGGGCTCCAACAGGATGGTCGGGGACTCCCAGAATTGTATCAGCTGAAGTTCCATCTGGGAGGTCTATCTGGTGGAAAGAGATTCTAGGAGACGCTGCTGAAAGGACGTCGAGGGTGCGATTCCAGTCAATTCTAAAACCGTCTTCAGTGGCAAATCTCATTTCCAAGAGTCCACTGACGGCAATTCCATTTCCTTGTATCGACATAGTCCAATCTGCCGTTTGTCCTGCAGGGATAGTAATGGTCGAGAGAGTCCCTGAGACAGCCCAACCACCGGGGATTGACATTAGGTAAGGTTGGAGTTCTAATTCCCTATTGCCCATGTTATTGAAGGAAATTGGAATCTCAAGAAGGGAATCTGGGGATACTTGATTCTCAATACCTCCCGAAATTGGGGTTGTGGATACTTCGTCTACTGCGTCTACGACCAGAACAATATCTTGGGTCCACGAATCGGAGCCAACACGCGAGTGGATGATTATCGCAGCCTCATATGTGGATCCAGCTGGAATCATTGCCCCGGGGGGATTGATCGTGATGTCCACGATTTTATCGCTGTCTTTCTGGAGTGTGCCCGTTGAGCCGTGGGATGAGCCCTCGAATGCCCCGATATCATCCAGTCCCAAGTGCCATCCCGCAGGAGAGACTAGTTCAACATCGTATGACTGAGCGCCATTTCCTCCATTGACTACTGAAATTTGAGTGTGGGTTGGCAATAACGGACTAACCAATATCTGTTCATTGAGTATCTGGATATCAGCGTCGCCCAGAACTGGTACATCAAAAATTAGAGATAGTTCCGATTCTATGTCGTTTTCGATGTCATAACCTGTTACAGTCATGGAATAGGTGCCCGGAGGGGGCGGAGCAGGGTGCACCATGGTCATTCCGACCGAGATCGATTCAGTGGGCATCAGATTGAATGTGTTTGATGTGAATGACTGGAACCATCCGAATTCTGTGCCATCCTGAATCCTGACAGGGGGTGATGCAGTGATCGAGGCATTCGTTTCGAATAGAGCGGTGTTTGTTAGTGTGAGGTCCCATGTGGTTGTTGTTGAAGCAGGGTCGGAAAGAGAAATCAACTCAGACTCTGCAGTCACCCTGACCCCTGGAGCACTGACAATTACGATATCTCCAAAGTAATTATTTGACTCAGAAAGTTCCTCTATCAGATCATTTGGGTCTATGAAGAACTCGAAGGCTGCATCGCCCTCATCAGTAGGGGTCCATTCCCATGAGATCTCTTCAGTCTCACCTGGTGATAGAGAGACTAGTTCTTCTCCAAGAAGGGCGCTATTGACCCTGGCGAGAACTGGTAAATCGGATACTGTTCCAGCACCCAGATTCTTCACTGAGATACTGACTTCTACTTGCTCGCCTACCTGAGGAATTGGTGTTGAGACATCGAAAGAGTCAGCTACGAATGTTGGATCGGGATTTAGGTCATTGACATTGAATCCCCTCACTGCCAAGGAGAATGGCTGCCACGTCCTGGAGCCACCGTGTTGTGCGTCTCTAACCTTCAAAGTCCATGTTCCCTGGGCTGCGCTGTCAAGGGCCACGACTTCCACATTATTCACTGAGTCCTTGATTCCACCAGTGGTTGATCTTCCATTTGTGAAAACGTTGCCCTTGTATGACTGGCCACTCGGGGAAACAAGTTCGAGATCGAGATCGTTCCTCAACTGGGTCGATGAGCTAGTTGATCCAGGGTAGTCAGACCATGTCAGTACTGCCTTGAACTCGTGACCGGGGGATGTGACATCGAAGTTGTATTCTACTGTCTGGCCGCTCCTGATCCTTGATCTATCATCTACGAAAATGGCAACTTCACCGTCCGCTATCAGGGAATTGACTAGGTTTAGTCGTCCCCACCCCTCATCCTGGTTTGGGATATCACGGGTGCCCATATCTTTGGCGCCGAGTATCAGCAGTCCTTTCACTAATGCTCCTTGGGGGGCCTGTCGGCCAATTACCTCTGTGAGGTATTCTCTGACCAAGGCAGAAGCACCAGCTGCCGCTGGCGTAGCCATGGAAGTCCCGCTGTATTCGAGATACCACGTATTGTCCCATGAACCCTCTGCGTCTGATGCCTCCTGTGCTTTGCACGAGCGTACGTAGTCTCCTGGAGCGACTAGGTCGGGCTTTATCCTGCCGTCGTCAGTCGGGCCCCTGCTGCTCCAGTAGTACATTTCATCCGGAGCGCCGCTGTACCTATTCTTGTGTCCGCCAACCGTAATTACGTTCTTCGCGGTACCTGGGGGGGAGACGCCGTCATTTCTTTCATTGCCGGCCGCAAACAGTACCGTCATTCCATCGTATGACCAATACTGATCCCATGTAGAGGTCCTGTCATCAGCATCCTCGGACTGAGTTGAGTAGCTGCCGGAGCCGCTTCCAGCGCCCCAGCTATTGGTGTGTATCCTCGCTCCAGCGTTGTATGCTGAGTTGAGCATTGAGTTTATGCCGTAGCTGTAGAGGGCCCCTGAGTCATCGTCCTCCATAGCTTGGAAGTAGAGGTTTGCTTCCGGTGCTATCCCCTTGTAACCCCCGCTACTCCTGAAACCAGAGCCGAGGACGGTACAGGCAACGTGGGTCCCATGGCCAGAACTAGGATCGGCTGTAGACGAATCACCGGGGGTTACGGAGGTTACCCCTGAGATTCTCCCGGTGAAGTCGCCGTGATCGCCATCTAGTCCCGAGTCCCCGACAGCGATGGTCTGGCCGCTTCCGTTTAGTTCAGTGATGAATGCGTTGTCTACAGAATTAATCCCCATGTTTGATCTTGCTTGATCGTTGTGAATCACCAGAACTGGCTGGGGTGCGACATACGCTACAGAGGGGTGGGAAAGGAGAGCTGGGAGATTCTGAGGGGATATTGTGCCCCAGTACCTTCCTACCTCTGGCGACCATGCATCTTCTAGCCACTTCGAAGATGCGACGAAGAGTGAATCATGCAGTCCGAGTCCGGGGTCCTCTTGTCTTACCAACTGCTCATTCTTCCACCCAATGACCTCGACTTGTACCTCGTACCCAGCAGGGAGATGCATCAGGGAGTTGTGTGCGAGGAGTCCAGAAGGGACCTCGTGAATGGCTACAACTGAGTTTACTGCAAACAACGAATCCAGTGACTCTTCTGTTCCTTGGATAAGAAAACCCGAGGGGGGTATCGTAGAACGGATCTCGATTCCTTCTATTTCTGAGATCTCAGTCCTAGCATCCCAAAGACCGACTTGTCCGTCTACAAGGGCTATGACTAGATCTGAACGTGGTTCTGAGATTTGGGCATCCATAGATATCCTTGGTATGAGCCCCAATTTGGTGTAGATTCCGATTACGCTATCGGCAGTAACCTCCCTGACATCTTCCATCCCCTCGTAAATCGTGGGCTGGCCTAAATCCCTGATACTATTTGGATCGGGGGAAATCTCGACTCTGTCGAGACCAGTGTTCAATCCCTGCGAATCGTCCATGGTGCTGTCCGAAACTAACCCCATGGATGGGGCATAGGAAAGCATGAGTATTCCGAGGACGAGGAGGGTCACGCGCTTGTTCATTGTAACTATCCCCTGTCGGGACCATTTTGAGCATATGGGTTAACTGAACTATAGTTCAGTCATCTTCAGAGGACTTTGAACGGGGATTTAATCTTGAAAAGTTCCATTGTCCACTCACCGACAGAATAAGGTTCCTTCACATATACTCCGTTTTGGTAGTTGTCATAGCTAAGGATGATCTCGATTGTGTAGTTCTCCCACACGGAGACTCCTGGAACAATAAGCTCTAGTTCATCACCTGCAATCGAAGTGTGTGCAGTAATTACCTCAGTATCGTAATGAGCACGGTCTATCTCGACAATGCCCTCTGCGTCTAGGAATCTGATATCCAGGGAAACCTGCTCTATCGACCTGCTTCCTTCGTTGTTTATCTGCGCCAATACAACGTGGCCAGCGGCTCCCTGCCTGTACACCACGTCGACTGAGACTCTGTCGTACGGAACGACCCAAGCGACGACTACAAGGGTAGCTGAAATCATCAGTAGTGCCGCGACAGATGCGAACAGAACCCTGGTTGGAGAGACCCTGCTCAGTTTGTCTTCAATGTACTCAAGCGCCTCATGGGCAATTTCTTCCTCGGGGGTCTCGTCTGGCTCTTCCAGTGACCTTAATCTCTCTAGCAGTCCCATTCAGTCACCTCCAATGAATGTGGCAAATAGTGTCAGAATACCAGAGGATATTGGCTCTACTACCATGATGTGATGAGTGGGGCCATCGAATCCAGGAATCATGTTTAGTAACGAAAGGTCCGAGGCGAGTCCGTTTACCCCCAGTGTCGTCGCAGTTGGGACGCCAGAAGTTGTTTGGGCATCTAGAAGAACACCTCTCAAATCAAAGGTCTGCCCTGCTAGTTCTGCTGATGCGCGAGCGGAAACGATGATTCTGCCACCTTGTACGTCGGAGATCTCTATTATGCCATACAATCTTCCGAATTCGTGGACGTGGATTGTAGCGCTCTTCAGGTTCTCGCCTAGAGCCTCCATCTCCTCCATGGTGACTGGGGGGGTAGCGGGTATGTTGCTAGATCTGATGTATATCCTATCTACCCCGTCTCCACCGGATCTGACTTCAAGTCCGAATCCTTCAGTTGGCCTAATGACAAGGCTATCCGTCATTCCCTCGGCCAGTAGTATGGTATCGCCCCTCGTATTGATGGCCCTACCGAATGCCTCGATATAGAGTGACATTCCCTCGCTCGAAGCGCTGAAGTCCAGTATTGGCATTCCCTGGAATGCGAGGCTTTTGGTGATGTCAAAATTTGGGTCTGGTTCGGTTGTGAGGTTGATTGACCCGGGTAAATCAGTGAGGAATACCGTGGCAGGGTGCCATGACGAGTCGAGCCACTGCATCTGTTGCATCATTATGGATTTGATTCCGATTCCTTCCCTGAGGTAGACATCTGGTACTGTCATATCGATCGATATCGCAGTACCCAGGCTCGCAGTAAAATCAACAGTCTCGGGAATCTCATCAATCATTATCTCGGTTCTACTGCCTGCTTCCCTGTTGACCAGTAGAGCATGTACCCAGTCTAATCTGTCGGTCATTGAATAGTGGGTCGACGTAGAGACCTCTGTAATTCCAGCGACCGTCTTGAATTCGAATGTGGACTCCACCAGGAGGCCGGTCTCTACGCCTACTTCGAGGCCGTTGAGGGTCATGAAGAGGTCCTGGCCATTTATTCCCTGGGCATAAATCATCAGCTCGCTATGTGCTGGTATCCAGCCATCCAGCCCCAATCTGACATCCCAATCCTCAGTATCATCTCCTGATGTTCTGGAAATTGACATGTCGACAACCGGAGGCAGGTCTGGAAGCCAGGTTCTGAGATGGAAGCCGTCGGAGATTCCCGTTGAGGCAGCGTTGAATGAGACCCCGTGAACCCATGGAGGGGCGACGAGCGTCCCGGAACCATGACTCGACTCAACGGTTAGATCGAATGGTGCATCCGCCTCCAATTGCATTCCGAAAGAGAAGTCTTCTTCCCCGCTGCTTTCACCAGAGCCAGTAGAAATGTCGGTTGTGATCCCCGAGAGGACTGAGTTCACCGAACGCCCGAGGTCAGCGAATCCGCCGAGGAAGAACGCTAGCCCGGAGAGACCCATCGAAGTATTGAGTTCGGGAACATCAAGTGTTGGCCCCGAATCGGAGCCAGTGGGAATTTCAATTGAAACACTAGAGGGGAGTGGATCGATTATGGCGAGAGCCGAAAGTTGGTCTTCATCGGTTGTCGGTGCGTGGTCGACACTGATGCTAAGAGGTCTGTCTCCAGCAGCTGACATAGACGCTGTCCCCCTTCCAGCGGAGCCGGATGCTCCCTCTTCGACAGGAGCAAGCCAGCTAGCATCCGAAATACCCGATATTCTGGATGAGATCGTTGAAGTCCCATCGTTGGGATCGTGATGGAAGAGGAAATGGTCGCCCCCCATGGTGACGGGAGACGATGAGTTGGTGATCTGGGCCTCTATGCTTCCGATTGATGATGTTGAGGACCAGCTCGATGAGCTACCGAATGTAGAAGAGAACTCATCGGGGAAATCGGAAATCCTGACAGCCTGCCTCTGATCATTATCAATTCCGGTGTAAGTGATTGTCTCCATCGTGCTCGAGGCGGAGTACTGAGCGTCTTCAGCAGTTAGAAACAAACTGATCTCGTCTGGGATGTCAGAAATTGAGAGTGCTTGGTGGGAAGAATTGGAAATCGTCCCCTCATCATGCTCGATATACATGAAGTTGAATTCCTCAGTGGAATCCGTACTGACGTAAACAGTCAACTCATCGAGTAAGTCATCATCATCCAGGGTGAATGCGGAAAGTCCACTGAATCCGATACTAGCAGCAATCGGAACCAGTGGATCGACTAAAGCTCCCGACCTCCCTATCACCTGAGTAAGGGATCTGTCATTTGCTAGAACTAAATGATCGCCCTGCAATACAGGGTGCTGGCTAGATCCTAGTTCCATTCCTATTCTGGAGATCGTGGTCGGTACCCTCTGGGCTCCCCAATGGTCATGCATCAGGAGGTTGAACTCTCTGCCCTGGAGATCCCCTCCGGAACCGACCCCCCCAGTTATCGCGCTGACCACCGTAGATGGGATGTCATTGAGGGTAGAGCCCACATCCAAGTATAAGTCAACCAAATTGAGTATCAGCGAATCCATTATCCTGGAAACGAAATCCATGTTGTCAGAATCATCGAGATCGGTATCATCGCCCTCCGAGCCCCCGACGTCGAAAGACCCGAACAATACCAATGCAGGTGGTATGGAGTCCAATTTGATACTGACTCTTCTGTGATCATCGGATTGGCCACCCCTCTGGAACCACGATTGATACTCAAGCGAATCAATGGTCTGGGCTGACCTTAGTAGAATCATGCTGACTGGAGGATATGCCGGATTCACGGGTAATGTGGGATCGTCCACATTTGGACTGGTGTCTCTGGAGAAATTCTTGATGCCGAGAATCATGCCAAGTCGACTTGGCCTTCCACCGGGCAGATCTGGTTCATCTTCCGATCCAAGCATTCTGAAAATTCTCGTAATCTCTCCGGGAGAAAGGGATCCCTCGGGCATGCCTCTGATCCAACCTAAAGACTCGGTGATGTTGCCAAATGACCCTCCATTTTCCTCAGGGGGGGAGTTAGATCGGTCCTCGTAGAAGTGTATGTGTAAATCCGCTTTACGATCAGCGAAGTACTCAACCGTGGTGAGGCTTCTATCGCCTTCTATCCCACCAGCTGCTGGGAGGGTGCTGTCCGTCCTGATGATTAGTTCCAAATCCCCTGGGATTACCATCGCCTCCTTGTTAGGATGGATATCTATGTTCATGTATGCAAGCTCCCATAGGCCTCTGACCCCGTCTGAATCTGGAGGCGCGAAGTGCCCGTATCCTAAACCGACAGATACGCCGCAGTCAATCTCATCTGAGGGAAGGAAGAGGAGTTGGTCCGGAGTGTATCTGTCAGGGCAAGTATCCATATTGCTTGAGTCGACAGAAATGGAGTAGGGGGCGGAGATTCCGATTAGCGTCATCCCAGTACCATCGAAATTTGATGAGAAAATGTTCAGAATAGCCTGGATGAGGTCTTGCATTACCGCGCTGGCGTTGAAGAATACCCTCTCGATACCGACTTCTAGCGAGAACTGGTTCGGCATGGTGTTGAATGACGAGTCGACCACCCAAATGTAACTCTCACCCTCTCCCAAGGCCAGTATTGAGTCAGGGCTGGAGTATGCGAACGCCTTGATGAGGGATACTTGCAGCGTGTCAACTTCATCCCACATTGGATCCGTGGTACTTGAGTCCAGAACATCTACGGAATACGTAATCGCTGGTTGTATCCAGAGAGTCCCTGAATCAGAGATGATATTTTCAAGACCAATTGGGCCAAGGGAAATTCCAAGGCCGACTTGGATGTCATCGTCTCCGTCGTTATCGACATCGACAGCGTGGCTAAGCGGATCAGTCTGAAGGTTCAGGAGGGAAAGGAAATTTGCTGTGAATGTGACTACCTCGGTATTCCTTATGACGTTACCATCCAGGTCCTTGAATTCAGTAAGGATGACGTAATCTGTGATATTGACCAGCGTCTGCCAAACATTGTCGACCTGTCCAGTGGACCCGTCTTCTATTCCAAGAATCACGTTGTAAGGAAGTGGGTGATCTGGCGATGGAGGAGTAGTCTCGACCATAGATGAGTCAACCAGTGATTCCCCTATCGATGACAGTGGTTGGTTCGGGCCGCTATCTGAAATTCCGTCCCGAACTGCATCCAAAGAGGGGCCGGCTATCTGTCCGACGGAATTTGAATCTAAAACGTCCTGACGCTGTCCGAGAACATCGCTCAAGTCGTCGAGAATCTGGAAGTCTTGGGACTCTATCCTAGCCTCGGCGTTGACGCTGGAAATCGGCGAGAACAGAGGCAATAGGAGGATCATCACGATCAGGATGCTGGTTGAATTGTATGACCGTGGCGCATGGTGAATCACCCTGACACTGCCACTGTTCATACTCGCACCTCATAGAGGTGCGCTAAAGGGTATTGCCCTGCTTGAGTTCCCTGGAATCGTGGTTATGGAACGCCCAGTGAAGATTCACGCTAAGCTGACTCTCTCCACCGATCCGCAATGTGGGCAGGCGGTCTTGGCTGAGTCGACCCCCTCGGGGAGCTCGAGCTCGAACAGCTTCCCGCAAGAAGAGCAGGCCTGCCTGACCTTCCTTTCTTCGGCGGGGTCCGTCTGCTCCTCTGTAGGGCTCCAGTTCTCGGTGCTTGTATCGGGCTCATCTTCGAATGTGTACTCGACCACTCCCTCTTCCAAATCAACTGGTGGCTCTTCATCGTCAAAGGCACTCAATAGCTCCTCAGCAGCGCTCGGAGGGGAGTCTGCGGGAGCTGGTGTCTCGGATGACAACAGCTCTGCCATCTCATCTCCAATCTCCAATGACTGCGGGTTCTGAGGTGCCTCTTCGGATAGCCCGGACATTCCACTTGAGAATCCCCCATACGGCTGGGAGGGGGCTATGTTGGAGCCACCTGTGCTCCACATCGCCTTCTGCTCTTCGGCAGTCATTTCCCTTGGGGCATCCTCCTCTGCCTTCGGCTCTTCCTCTGCCATCATGGCAGCCATTCTCCTGTTGGTGGATATCCTCATCAGAACTAGGGATAGTACTACGATAACGAGTATGCCAGCAACTGCAATCATGAACATCTCGGTCAATGAAAAGGAGTTGCCCTCAGTTCCGTCGGTTACCGTCAGGAGTATCTCTGCCTGAGATACCAATCCAGCCTCATTTTGAACTCTGCAAATTACGCGATACACGCCAATTTCTTCGAATGCGTGGAGTACTACTGGCCCACTGGCGTCTTCATCATTGTTGGTGTCGCCATCACCATCAGAGTCGGACATTGCATCTAAGTCCCATGAGAAATACAGGTTGGTTGATTCTGGATCAGAAAAACCGATACTCAACCTGGTAGTTTCTCCGATGACTGTGCTGGACTCAGATTCATACTCGCCCGGCACCGGGGGTGTCGAGTCGTACAGGCTGATCACTGCTGTGTCCTCAGATGACATTCCCGACCTGTCGGTGACGCGCAAGGTGATAGTGTGCTCGCCCGAAGTCTCGTTTGAACCGAAAGAGTGTGAGAATGAGTCCGCACCAGAGAGGTCACCTGAGAAAGAGGCAGAAATTTCCCCATCTACCAACCACTCCACCGAAGAGACCCCCCAGTTGTCTGAGAAGTCTGCACTTAGTATCACGGCCTCGTTGAATGACCTCTCAACTATCCCATTAACCTGAATGTTTGATTCTGGAGGGGTGATGTCTGAAACCTGCACCTCTTGGTAAACACTGGTACTCCTCCCATCCGTTGAAAGAATGGTGAGCCTGATAGTCACATTAGTTGGCTCGCTCCAACTAACGTTTACCATTGTTCCAGAGTTGTCATCAAATCCATCGCCGTCTGTATCCCATGAGAATCCTGATTCGGGTACCTGCTCGGAGAGATTTGGCGTTCCTGTAGCATCCAGGGCCACGATGGAGCCGACGTCAACGACCCCAGTAGATGCGTCCCCCCCAATGATGGGATCCAATATTGGGGTTAGGACCATGACCACTGTAGTTGCGATAGGAAGGGTTCCAGCGCCGCCGCCCGAGGGGCCCGCCCTGTTATCGACGACCAAGTAAAGGTCGGTTCCCTCTAGCGATTCTGGTGCAGTCCAAACAATGCTCCTGTCGGTGGTAATTAGGAGCATATCAGTCCCTGAGACCCTAGTAGCCGCAGTTCCACCAGCTTCGTAGAGATCGACTTGGGATTGGGTCATCAGGAAGACGTCTGGGGCTCCTTCCATCGTACTTGCCTGGATGCTTACCTGTGTCCCGGCGTCCAAAACGAATGGTCCGTGAAGTAGAGCGTACTCTCCAGCCTCCAGACGGACGATGGTATCAGCAAGGGTGAATGGGGCAGAGGATATGATTCCGGCATCGAGGGTTACCGATGCCGTGCTCCCTCCCTGGGCACCATTTGATGAGTCCTGGGGGTGATTTAGGTTGTCGAATACCATGTACCATCTCGTTGTATCCCTGTCATCTGGTACCGTCCAGTGCCAAGAGCCGGTTCCATTGAATGACTCGAAGACGGAGTCCCTCTCCCAAACCAAGTCGCTTCTGTAAGACTGTTCGTTCTGATAGACCGTGATGGCGTTAGCAGAGAATAACAGTATGTCTATTGCTGAGTCGGTTACGATGTCGAAAGAGAGGGTCTGACCCGGATTCAGCTCACCAAGATCAAGCCTTGCGCATGCTTGGTCACCAAGCTCCCAATTGGCCGGCATCATCGAAAGATCGGCATTTGCGCACGATATTACTCCCTTACTATCGGCCTCAGCGATTGGCCCTGCGAATGACAAGAGTAGGATAGCTAGGATGGTTGAAGACGCTGCCCTCATGGGCCGAGCGTCAACGCTTGCCTTTTGAATCATATCGGCCCTACGTTCGTGGACGCATCACAGATTCTTCGGCAGGGGAGTGGGTGGGAACCACCTGAGAAGAACTACGTCCCCTACGGATCTGACCCACTTCCAGGGAATTGCCAGATGAGTTCTGTTCTCGACTAGGTCGGCTGGAGGGTTTGAAACGAAAATATGAGTGCAGCTCCAGTCGTCGGTATTTACGAACATGTCATAGACGGTTCCGATGAGCCTACCGGACGGTAGAATCACTGGGAGGCCCCTGATATCCGAGGCGTGACTGTCAGCCATTGGGTGCTGGCGCCCACCATGAGGCATCAATATGACGGCTCTGAACGATCACTTGCCGCGGTTCTTGTTGGCCTTCAGGCTTGGCCGTAGCTTCTCTGCGCCCTTGCCCTTGTTGTATAGTCCCCTTCCACGCTTGCCAGCGCTCGTCTTCCCTCTGAAGGCGCGGCCCTTGTGGCTATTGCCCTCGGAGACCCATGAGAAATCCTTGTCCGACATTATGACGGGGTGAGATGGATCAAGCATGATCACCTCGTAGAACTTGTTCTTGCCGTCCTCTCCTACCCAGTAGGAGTTCAGGACCTCGAGGTTGGGGTACCTTCTGCTGACCCTCTCCTCAGCAATTCTCTGAATCGACTTGGCCATGGTGATCTTCTTCACACCAGCCTTGGATGGCTTCCTCTTCATGTGTATCTTGCCCTTCCTGAGTCCGCCTCTCCTCACGCGTGTTCGGACTACTACTACTCCCTGCTTTGCCTTGTAGCCGAGCCTTCGAGCGGCATCGAGCCTGGTTGGCCTCTCGGCCCTTTGGAAAACAGGGCCTCTCCTCCAAGACGCCATTCGGTCTCTTCGGTACAGGGGGGGCATACCCTCCTTGGGTCGCTTCCATGTCGCGCGTACGTGCTTTGAAATGCCCATTAGTGAACCCCCAGCGGCTGGCCGAGCAAAGTCCCCTTTATGAGCCTGCCCACAACTCCACAACCATGGGCGGGGAGGGCGAATCGGTGCTTCTCAGTTCAATCGATGGCCTGCTGCCTCATGAGGAGGTTATTCCCAAGAATCTCAATAGGATGATGAGGTGGTTGGTCAAAACTGGGAGGTTCATGCAACCAATACTGGTGGACGGGGATTCGAAAGTGATACTCGATGGCCACCACAGGTGGAACGCTGCAAAGGCACTGGGGCTGGATAAGATCCCCGTGGTCGCCGTCGACTACATGGGTTCGGATGACGTCACTGTTTGCGTCTGGCCAGGGTGTGGGATAGACTCGATAAGCAAGCGTCAGGTAGTGGAAATGGGCGTCTCAGGGAATCTCTTCCCCCCCAAGACGAGTCGTCATACGTTCGATTTGGAGATTCCCCGAATAGGATTCTCTCTGGACGAGCTGATGGATTAGTGGTCCGCGCTCCCGGACTTGAACCGGGGACCCCCTGATGGCTGCCAACAACCGTGTGTTTCCAGTCTACAGTCAGGTGCTCTAGCCAACTGAGCTAAGCGCGGCGCGTATGTTCGTGAGGACTTTGCCTTATGTCGCTTTCCGGACCTTGGCATTCTACGGGCTCTCATCAAACGGGGCTCTGACTCTCCCTATCCCCCTCAACCTTAAGAATGCGAAGAAAAGGAATCGGGGTCCGTAAGGCAGTAATGCCGGGGATGCACTGGGGGATATGGAGTGAGTGGAGCAGTCGGCACGCAGGCAAACGCCCCCTCGTCCAGCAGGACTGCCACAACACTGACTGACAAGGAGCTGGAGTCCTTCGGACCACCAGACCCGCGGATACTGGTCTGCGGGTGCGGGGGATCCGGCAACAACACGATGAACAGAATCACTCACATCGGAGTCGAGGGCGCAATAACCGTCGCCATCAACACGGACAAGCAGCACCTCGATCACACGCGTGCAATGCAGAAGCTCCTGGTCGGTAGGCACATCACCCGTGGCCTAGGGGCTGGTGGCGACCCCACAATGGGGCGCCGTTGCGCGGAGGCGGGCCGCGACGTCATTCAGAAGATAGTCAATGGAGCCGACCTGGTATTCGTCACCGCAGGCCTCGGTGGGGGCACGGGAACTGGCATCGCCCCTGTGGTCGCTGAGGAGGCCAAGAGGGCGGGAGCCCTTGTGGTCGCGGTGGTCACGACGCCATTCAGCGTCGAGAGGCGTCAGAGGATGCAGAGGGCACTGGAAGGTCTAGACCTGCTCAGAAGCACTGCGGATGCGGTTCTCGTCCTAGACAACAACAGGCTCCTGCACTTCGTTCCGAACCTCCCTCTCGACGAGGCCTTCAGCATCATGGACCAGCTCATCGCAGAGATAGTGAAGGGTGTCGTGGAGACGATCACCCTCCCAAGCCTGATCAACCTGGACTTCGCGGACGTCAGGACCATCATGAAGAACGGCGGAGTGACCATGATGCTCTACGGGGAGAGCGACCAGGGTGCCGAGGAGGTAGTCCACGAGTCCCTGAACCACCCGTTGCTGGACATAGACATAGAGGGGGCGACAGGCGCCCTCATACACGTCACTGGAGGCCCCTACATGACGCTCGAGCAGGCAAACCAGGTGGTCGAGCTGATGACATCGAGGCTGTCGCCCGACGCGCAGGTTATTTTCGGAGCCAGGCAGGACCCCGCGTTCGGTGACACGATCAAGGTGATGTCGATCATCACTGGGGTCGCGAGCAAGCGTCTGGAAGAGGAGAGGATGAGCGCTGATATGCTCGGAGAGGCCCTAAACATAGCCAGAAAGGGGAAAAACACGCCTGATGGCGGATTCCAGAGATTCGACTGATTCACGCCCAGACAGGGGTAAGTCTCAAACCGGTCGCTTCACGGGTGCGGTGCATGGGAAGGTCACGCGTGGCAAGCGCTATCGGGCTCGCGATGCTGATGGCATTGTCGACGATCGGCGCTCCGGCTGCCGCTCAGGATGCCGCTGTAGACCCGAGGCAGCCATCTCCTGAGAACCCCCACATGCACATCTATGGTAGCGATGATCTGAGTAACTGCTTCTCTCACTTCGATGGGAACGACACGTCTGGATCAGCGAATGACGGATACGGAGAAAAGGAATGGCCGAATCAAAATGGACAGCAGATTGAGATGGACTACACCTGCAGAATGGAGAGTTTCAAGCAAGACAT
>CEVX01019268.1_pt1 | contig 45624 bp, 47 predicted proteins | sample 356561 | NCBI WGS metagenome assembly CEVX01 (sample SAMEA2623886, study PRJEB7988) | marine metagenome | biome: marine biome (ENVO:00000447); feature: surface water layer (ENVO:00002042); material: "saline water (ENVO:00002010), including plankton (ENVO:xxxxxxxx)" | depth 5 m | reverse complement strand
AAACAGACTTCAGAACGGGTCTACAGCCTTGGTGGCATTAGAAGCATTATTCATCTGAAAAGTAATTATACATAAAAGAGCAACTTATAGTTGCTAATGACCAAGACAGGATTTGAACCTGCAACCACCTGGAGGCACCATTACTGGACTACCGCTATCAGGTATTCTACCGGATTGAACTACTTGGTCGAAAAAGAGGAGCTACTGGGAATTGAACCCAGATTGCTAGAATAGGTCTACTTTTTTTATAAAAAGGACAAAACCTAGAGTGATGACCATTACACCATAGCTCCTGTTTAACATGAACAAGTTTTTTACTTGTTATTATAACTATAATAATATGTGTTTATATGAGTATAAAAAAATAACTTTTTTAAATTAAATGGAATTCATAACTTTTGCTAAAAGGCAAATATATTTTTCGGATCAGTTATTTAAAATGATAAAGGGAATCAGCAGTGTTATTCAGCAAAAAAAGTCGAATTTAATAATATTGGATACTTTTTTATGTGATTATGATAAAGATTATTATACTCCTATTTCAAGTATATTCAATTTACAAGAAATAAATGTATATTTAAAAAAGTATAATATAACTTTGATAGACAAACACAATTTTCAGTTTGAATTATTGAAAGTAGAATATGGAACAAGTGAAAAAAATATAGATATAACACAAGAAATTAAGGAAAAATTTTATGAAAATAAAAAATTATTTATTAATAAAACATTAGTATTTAATTCTCTTAAAGGGGATCCATGTTTTAATACTATTAAAAAAGTTTGGATTAGTTATAATTTAAATGGGTTTATTTATACTGATGAATATTCGGAAGTATTACATAAAAACATTGATTATACTAACGAAAATTATAAATACGTTATAGGTGTTCCAAACAAAAATGAAAATATATTTCAGGATATATTAAGTTGTCTGATTTATAACAAAAAATTTTATGATTTATCTGCATCGATTTTATCAAAACAAAATATTACAAACAAAGTAAATGTTATACATTTAATTATAGAAGATGAGTCAGTACAAATCTTGACTAAAAGAAAAAACCTTTTGCTACAAAATTTCAAAGCAAAACTTTCAAATAAATATATTCAATTAATAAAAGATCACATTCAGAAAAGTGATACAACAATAATCTTAACAAAATCTTTAACTAAAAATCCAGTTATAGACTTTTTAAATCAAAATAATTATAACAACTTTATTGCAAGAAAACATTTCGAACATAGTGAGCTGAATGCTATAGCTGATTTTATCCATTCAAAAAAATGTAATAACGTATTTATCGGCAATTTTAATTATAACACAATGAATGGTTCTTCATTGACTTATTATATCAAAAATACAATAAATAGTATTATTACATATAAATCAATAGACTTGGATCAAATATAAATCTAACCTTCATAATGACTGAAATTGTTTTCTTGATGACTGAAAATTTGGTCAGATTATTTTAAAATATCTGAAAAGTTATTTTTTCTACAACATTGCTACAAGAATGTAATGAATAAGCGAAAACACTTAATTCGAGTACGCAAGCCCACCCATCCCGCTCATGATGCGGAGGACGTTGTAATTGGTAGCGTAAACACGGACCTTGGCATCATCAGACTCAACGGTGGCGGCGGTGAGGGTGAGTTGAAGGGTGGCGTTATCGATACGCGACATATTACAGGTACCGGATGGTTGATGCTCTTCTGGTTTAAGGCCAAACGAGTAAACGTTAATACCGGTAGCTGGGACATTGGTGTGATGTTGGTAAGGTTGGACAAGATTGAAGTATCTGCCCATGCGCTCCGAGAAACGATCGTGACCGTTAAGTTGGAGTTTGGCCGAGAAGACAGGGTTGAAACCACTGTCTTTGTCGGTCCAGGATAGGTAGGTGTCTTGGTCGGTCCCGGTCGAGCTTGGGAAGTTCATGTCCGTGGCCGCGGCAGCCGAGGCGATTACGTAACGACCACCAGTCATACCACCACCATATGGGTCCGAGGGGGTACCGGTCTTGTACGAAGTGTCAACGGCATCAGTGTAATTGAACCATTGTTTACCACCGCTGGCATCAAGAACGGAATCCTTTTGGACAACCCAGATAAGTTCCTTACATGGGTGGTTGAAGTTAAGCTTGATCTTGTTGCTGACGCTCGAGACCGACTCGTCACCGGTGAATTGGACTTGCTCGATGAGGTATTCGTGCGAGACTTGGGCGAAACGTCTGCGCTCATCGGTATCAAGGTAGATATAATCTACGAAGAGCGATGCGGCCTCAAGGGGGGCGGGGACCAAGTTGTACGAGCATTCGCTGAACGACCGGAATTCAAGATTAATCTTGACCTCGTGATATTGAAGAGCAATAAGAGGAAGGGCAAGTCCTGGGTTGCGGCAAAACCAGAATTCAAGAGGAATGTATAAGTCCATTTCTGGCTTGTTGGCGGTTTTATCCTCGCCGGGGGTGCCCGAGCAAGCTGTAAGAGATGGTACGTTACCAATCATATTGGCGTAACCAGCTTTCTTTCCAGCTTCTTGCGAAAGCTCGTTCCAGATGTGCATCCAGTCACCGTAGTGTTTGTCAATGCGTTGACCACCAATTTCAACCTCGGCGTACTTGATAAGTACGTGGCCGAGGTGATTGAGCCAGCGTCCACCTTGGGTGTCGGACAAGTCGGTACCCTTAGTCTTAGGGATAGTGACTTGGAGGTATACACGGTGCATAAGATCACCATTACGCGAAACGGTGCATGTAACGCGTTTTCCGAAGTCAGCAGAACCATTGAAGGTTTGCTCAATCGCCTCCATCGAGAAATTGGTGTGGCGACGGTAAACTACCTTGAAAAAGGTAATTTGAGGGTTACCGGTAAGGTAAATGTCTTGCGCTCCATAAGCTACTAATTGCATAAGTCCTCCTCCCATTTTGTATAAATGTATATAAGAAAAAAAAATGACGTGAAGAAATTTAAAACCCTGTCCTTTTTACACATGTAATGGATTTCTATTGAGTAAAGGTACCTTATAATGATAAGTACAAGGCTTTTTTTACTGTTAAAAATAAATTCTTTAGTATAAAAAATGATGTAGAATAATCAGTTTATAACATAAATAAAGGAATGGAAAATAACATTATTCCGTGGGATATAATCAATATTTTATATATCTATAATCCTAACAAATTCGTAAATACTTGTAGAGAATTGAATGAAAAATATAAGAAGGAAATTGAGTGTGCGAAAAAAATTATAAAATGGTGGGATAAATGCTGTCTTACATATGTACACCAAAATGTACCAATAAATAAGTATGAAATTATGAGTAAAAGGAGATTAGTAGAGCATTATAGACTTAATTATGAATGGGATTGTCTTAAAACATATCCAACATTCTTGGTTAACAAATGTAATAAATTGGATTTGCTAGAAAAAGCAAAAAATGCAGAATTAATAGGAACTCGTCAAAGTATTATTGAATTTCTAATGGATCCCAATATTAGTCAAGAAAATATACTTTATGCTGGATGGTAGGCTTATATCACATATACATCATAATGTATTGACTTTAATGCATTTAATATGAAAGTATCAGTATCTTCTGATTTTGGTATACATACAAATGTTATAAGACTAATTTTATGAGTTTTCCAAGTAATATACTCATATATTTTTATAAATTTATCAGTAATATTAGATGTTGACACAATTACTGATGGTGTTTTAGAATAATTAAATACAGATGGACTGCTTCCACATTTAGGTAATTGTTTTATAACTTTGTTGAACTTTTGAATATTTATTGTGTTCCATAAATGACGATGAAATTTATATTTCTTGATTTCATTCCATACATCGTCATTTAAATATTCCATATTATACTTTAAAATTATTGTCTTAAAGTAAATTCAAAAAATAAAGAGATTATTAATGAAAGTAAACTCGTCTTATTGTTTATCCAGAAAAGTTGGAGATGATATTTTAACGGTTATTAATAGCTATATGGTAAACCCATATAATATATATAAAGAACATTCAAAAATTACTTATTACAATATAATTACCATACTTCATTCTGAATTTTATAATTCTTTTTTAACATGGCATTATGAACATCCATGCTGTACTTTGGCAATGTCTCTTATAAATGAATATGAGCCACACAAATTTAAGCTTGATTATTTTGTATCTACAATCAAAACACAATGTCCAGAATATTCTGGTTTAAAAAAAGGAAGAGATTTGTTATTAGTAATGGGTTGTATTAGTAGTCAAAAATGGAAATTATTATGTTTAATAGACAAAACAGATTTAATTAACAAGTTCTAATAAAGTTCTTTATACATAAAAAAAATGATTGTAATAAACTATTATCATTGGGGCAACAACATTTCAATACAATTTTAAGAGATCGCATTGCCAAAGTACAACATGGATGTGTATAACTTAGTACATAAATTCAAAGAAATATATAGATTTTCAGAAGATGAAGATGAATCTTTGGATATTTTTGAGGAAAATACTTTAAATGAATACAACAAAAATGTTTCACTCCAAAATGATTATGATTTAATAATATGCCCTTTTAAAGAAGTTGACCATAGTTTACCATATGAATTATTATTCAATTCTTTTAGAAGGTTTTTAAATTGTGACTCTAAAAATATTGAAAGATGGTATTATAATGGATTATTTGATTTAACCGAAATAAGTGTTGATCGTTATGGAAAAATTGTCACACTTCTCGAATATTCAGAATTATATTTAAAAGATTTTAAAGCAGAATTTGTAAATAGTCTATCTAATAGGAAAGATATACAAATCAATATATATGAGCAAAATGTTGATATTATTAGAACATTATGCGCTATTAATTCTGCCAAAAAGAATAAAAAATTAAAAGAAAGAGAATTAGCTAATTATAAAATAGCAAAATTATTATTACCAGATGACATTATTAATTCATTGTGTGAATTTCAGTTTGGTTGAGTAAACCCAAATTGGATGAAGTTGAAATAAAAAAACAGTTATATATATATAGTATGGGTTTTGTATATGGGTATCCTAACAATAATCCAGACGAAGGTTATGTGAAATGTCCAGTTACAGGACGAAGAAATTGTATTAAATATAAAACGGGTAAGTCCGGAAACTGGGAACAAAGATTAAAAACAGAATTTGACAAAGAAACCAGAGCGGAATTTACGCCGAAAGTAAAAGATATTGTGGTTTTTAGAACAGATGCAGATAAAGATGGAACAAAAGCGGAAAATAAAATTCACAAAATAATAAAGGATGACTTGAAAACTTGTTCTACTTCCGGTAAAAAAGAGATTTATTATCTAACCAAAAATCAGATAGTTGAATTGTGGAATAAATTAGAAGCAGACAAATCACTCAAATTAGAGAAAATACCACTTCCAGAGGATGGGATGCCGTGGGAGTGGGTTAATAAGCTAGTTGACGATATTGAGAACAACTTATCAAAATACTCAAACCGTTATTTTGTAGAGGCATATAATTTGAAGAAAAATAATAAACAAAGTTATAAGAGAGTTAAAAATATTGTTGAATCAAAAAAACCTATATCTGATTTATTTTATATTCAAGGCAAAAATGGACTTAGATGGAGAGATACAGATATTGGTAAATGGGAGCAGCAAAAAACAGACGGTGATATGGAACCACAAAATTATGGAAAATCGGATTTAAAACATGATTTGAAATATTATTTCATAAGATTAGATGATTAAATCTTGTTCTAAAGTATTAATTTCTTTAATATAAAAATATTCAGTAACACTGCACATTATATATCGAAAATTAACTTTTGTTGGAGGTTTAATAGCGTGTTCTCCATAAAAACATACTAAAAATTCGAATACATCATTATGTATTAATTGTTCTCTGTTTCCGATATATTTTACTATATCTTGCAAATGCTTCAATAAAAATCTAAAAGCAAGTATATTTGGTTTGTTAATTGTATACAAATCTTCTTCCAAGAAAACAATAAATCGTTTTTTATACTTGAAGGGTAATTTAAAATACAACTTAGTTATTAAGCGGGTTGCGTCACACCATTGTGTTTCTTCTGTAAAGGCGTATTGTTTTTGAAATTTCTTAAGTCTGGGATATAATTCGCATATTTCTTTTTTCAATTTGGAATCTAATACATTATAACACGAATTGTTAATAATACTTTGTATATCTGGAGGTAAATTCTTAGTTTTTGAGATTTTATCTAATATATTTGTTATTTGACTATTGGATTTATATTTTTGTGAATTTTTTCTTTTAAATTTCATATTCTTGTCTCTAATATATTAAATATATAAAGAAAAATAAGTTTATATGCTTTGTTATGGAAGATTATATTAACAACTTTAAAAATTATGAGAAAACAATAGTTTATGATTTCAAATTGGGTGATGGAGGAATTGGTGATTATTTGAAGTTCTTTATGATAATATTAACAGAATGTATGAATTCAAGTTCTAAAGTGAAACTTTATCACAAAATAAACGATTTAGAAATTGAAAAATACATAAAATTGAAATATGATTTTATGAACATTGATTCAGATAAAATTTCTAAACTAACAAATGTGTCTATAAAAACGCCTAAAGATTATTATTACAAAGACAGTTATAATGGTACTATATGTTTAAATGAAGTTTTCTATTTTGATGATGTTGTTAAAATGAATGTGAAAAATATATTACCTTCTTTAGTATCTGATTATATTTCTATACATTTAAGAATTGGTGATAAATTTTTGGAAACAAATAAAAAATTTGTTCTTGCAAAAAAAGATAAAAGAAGATTTTCAGAACAAGGATTATATAAGCTTATAGAAGAGAATACACACAAGAACATAATTTTTTTTTGTGATAATAATCAGTATAAATTAAAAATTAACAAAAAATATAGCAATATTATCATCAGTAATGCACAAATTGGACATACTTCACTAAGTAATACTACAAATAAACAAGTATTAGATGCGATTAGTGAATTTTATGTGTTAACTAAGTCAAAAATAATATATGGAGTCTCAAAGCGTAATTTACCACCAAAAAGGAAGAATCGTTGTGTTTTTTCAGGGTTTTCGAATATTGCATCTAAATTTAATAATGTGGACTTTGTAAATCTATAATTTAATTATTGTATAAGTATGGACAAAAAGGCTTGTGTTCAAGCCTTTTTTGTCAATTTTATTCATATACCCAAAAATGGTGGTAATTCAATAAGAAAAATTTGTGAAAAAAATGGAATCAATATGATATATAATGGCCATTCTACTAATGTATATGATAAAGATTTAACCAATCAATTAGTTGTAATAAGAAATCCAATAGATAGATTTATATCGGCAGTTTATTATGCGATTCAAGTGTGTGGTCGTTTACCTCATATAAAAAATTTAAAAAAAAAGGGTATTAATAGTCCTGAAAAATGGGTACAAATATGGAGTGATCCAAATCATTGTCAATATCATGATTTGATGCTTGAAATGTTGAACACAGATCATTATATAGGAAATAAAATAGAAAAATATAAATACACATATTCTCCCCAAAGTCTTTGGATAAATAATCCAAAATTTGTAATTATAATGGACAATTTTAAGACTGAAATCCAATATTTTTTGGAAAAGTATAAAATAAATGGAATTGTTACAAAAGAAAACACAACAAAACATATAGATGGACAATTAAGTGAAAAATCTATAGAATTTTTGAAAAATTTTTACAAAGAAGATTTTATAATATATGAAAAATACAAAAATATGGGTATTGAAAAAAGAATATAAAAATGATTGTATTAATGATTTTATGTATTCTAAAGTAGAAAAAATGTTTCCCAAAATTCATGCATTTTGTAGGGGATATCATTTGCGTAAACAATTAAAAAGACTTGATGATAATTATACATTTGACCTTTTAAATAGATGTCTAGATAACTATATTGCTAATTTACAATCTAATGATGATATGAATAAGGAGCTGTTACACAAAAAAATAAGAAACCCGAATTTTCCATCAAATATATCAGAAAATATTGCTAAATTTGCTATTTTCAAGAAATACGGCATAATGCCGTGCTGGGATAATCCAAAAGGAGATATAGTTATAAAAAAAAATAATATTTTCAAACAAATAGAAGTAAAGGGTTTTATGTCAAAGGGGCCTTCCTCATTTGGACCTACAGAAGCGTGGGATATATTATATTTTATAGATGGACAAGATATTAAAAATAAAAATTTCAAAGTATATGAAATAAAATTATCTAATAAAAATGAAATTTTTAGAAATATTCCCCTTTCTAAAGGAGAAAATTATGGAGATATTGCTGATAGTGGACGGAGACCAAGAGGATGCTTTTATGAGACATTTAAACCTAAATTAGAAGACCATTGTAATTTAATATTTGATGGACATATATCCGAATTAGATAATTTGTTCTAATTTATTAACAATTAAACTTACAACTGGGACTGAAACAGCATTACCAGCTAATTTGTATAAGGCGCTATCACAAAGTTCTGGAAGTTTATAATCTGGTGGAAAACCTTGTAAATTGAAACATTCACGCGGAGTTAATTTTCGAACACCTTTTTCATCTCTTAAAATTGGTACGTTGTGGCCCCCACCACCCATATTAGCAGTCAATGTTGGACAACAATTACTTTTGTTTTCCCTTACGTAATACCGTCTATATTGATATAGAACATTTTCCTCTATATTTTTTGTAACGCTATTGTTTACTTCATTAAATACTTTAAATCGATTTGTATAATAATATTTATTGTCTACATCTTTTTCTAATAAATCGCATATTTTTCCTTGTTCTTTGTAATCAAAATCAAAATTGAATTTATCATGAAGTTCTTTATTTTTAAATCCCAATATATAGATTCTTTCACGATGCTGAGGAATATTAGTAATTTTATTTGTATCAAGTATAGAAGTTTTAATAAAATATCCGATGTTTGTTAATTTTTCCTCTATAGTTTTATAAGTATTGCCTTTATCATGTGATTTTAGATTTTTTACATTTTCCAAAATAATGATTTCTGGATTATGTTTTTCTAATATTTCAACTATTTTCCAGAATACATTCGATCTTTTATCTTCAAATCCCTTCTTATTTCCAGCAATACTAAATGGTTGACAAGGAAATCCGCCACATAATATATTATGAGAAGGAATATTATCTACATTAATTGTATTCAAATCTTGAAGAGTAAATGAATGTGTTGGATTATTAAGTTCATATATTTGTTTAGAAGATTTTACCATATCATTGGCGAATACACATTCAAATTTGTTATTTTTTTCCAATGCATATGAAAATGCTCCAGTTCCTGCAAATAAATCAATAAACTTATAATTATGATTATTGTTATTATTTTGAATCATTTATTTTTACTATAAATAACATTATAATTATAATTTTTAAATCATTTTTATAATATTTCTTTAAATCCCAGTTTTCATATCAAAAGGGACACCATTTTTTCCTTTAACTTGCTTTCTATGTTCTGGTGAAACAATATTTTCTCCATTTACTAATCTTTTTCTAGATTCCCAAAGTTCTTTATAAACTTTTTCAGTATGATCATAAAATTCGCTTAAAAAAACAATTATTGATTCATTATTGAAGTTATTTGATACATCTGAAAGCATTTTCTTTGTAATTTTGTCATCATTTATAGATTGAAATTGTTCTATAGTAAATATCAATTTTTGTATTATTAATAATGTATGTTCGGGTTTTATTTGTTTTGGAAATCTTTCTCTAATTTCCTTATTTAATTCTGTTTTTGATGGACAAAATTTAGTTAAACCGTCAACAAATTGTTCTAATAATTTACTAATATTTGTTAGATTTGGTGGATTTTCATCAATATCTGTTCTCAATTGTTTGAATAATTCCTGTTTAGACATATTATAACTCTTTATTATGTAGTCTTAAATAATGATAAATCTTGTTTGCTACGCGGTCAAACCTTTTGCTATTTTCTGATATTAAAAATAATTATGTTCATAATTTTTCGGCATAAATTTTAAGTAAAGCATTGTAGTTAAAGCAGATAAATATAAAATACCTATCATTTTACCACTTATTTTCATAATTTTATCAGCAATTTGTTTATCGACCTTAATTGTGCTTTTATAATTTAATTTACCATTGCTATGCATCCTAGTACTTTCAACATGATTAAAAATTTGTAATCATTTTTGCAGATTTAAAATTTTTTAAGAATCCTTATTACTTGGAGCATATGGGTCTGCCGCATCTGGACTCCAATTTTCTTCATTTTCTATTTCAAAAAATCCATTTAATGGTACATTTTTGTATACAGAATTACGTTTCTTGTTAGGTATTATATTATTTGATTCGTTATTTTTAACCAGATTTACTAATTTAGAACGTATTCTTTCTTTCCATGCAGCTTTTTGTCCGTCATTATCGTTATCAAATTGTGTTGGCAAAGTCGCGTATACTGCTCTTAATTCTGTTAAATCCAGTGAAGTACCTATGTCAAATTTATTAACTAAGTCATTTACATACATTTTTCTGAGCATATTTTTGGGATAATGAACAATGTGAAGAGCTTTAGTTCTAAAAATTCTTTTAGCAAGACGTTTAATATGTCCTGTTTCCAATTCACCACTAACTTTTTCTCTAATGTCTTCCTCAATTTTTTTCTCATTTGTATATCTTATATTTGGTGGAACAATTTTTTTCATTATTTTTAAAGCTTTCTCATTTTCTTCTTTTTGTTCATAATCCCATTTTGATCGTATTTTTTGTTCCCGTATAGCATATTCTGGGTGAGACCTTAAAGCATTATCAAGTCTTTCTAGATAATCCTCTGAACATTCTTCTCCGGCAAAACATTTTTGTGTTGCAATTCTTAACTCATTTTCAATATCATCGAGTGATCGAGCATTTGTACCTTTTTCAGAAGAAACTAATTTTAATTTTTCTTGAAGCGAAGATAAAATCATTTCTAGTTCACTAATTTTATTTTGAAGTTCCATTCTTCGATTTCTTTCTTTATTTAATTCTGCTTCGCATTTAGCCAATTCATCGTTTTTTGATAAATTTGGTTCAGATAACTTTGGAGGAGCTGGAGGTGGAGGACGATTTTTTGGTGGTGGTACATAATTTAATGCATTGTTTATCTTTTCTTGATTTAAAGAAAACGTATTATCATATATACCTCCCGCCTTTTTAAGGGAGCGTCTTTTCAATTTATAAGTCTTCTTTCCAGTCATTAATTATTAAAATGTTTTTATCTGATGGCAGCGCGACGAGTGTGCGTCAAATTATTGAAAATTTATTTAATATGTTATATTACTAATCATAAATAATTAGTCATATTCAAGCTCCTGTAGCTCAGTGGTAGAGCGCCTCACTAGTAATGAGAAGGTCGTTTGTTCGACTCAAACCTGGAGCTCTTATTTATAACAATCTATTATTATAGACAAAGGTCTATATGGATTTTGTACTCTTTCATCAAAATCGGGAGTTCTACTAATATAACCGAAAGAATAATCGATTTTATGTGTTATAGGGTTGTTATTTTCATCATAATAGTGCATAAACTTAATTTTTTCATTAGAAAAATTTGTAGATTCTAATAATTCTTTAACATGATTATACTTAGGAAACCATAAATGTCCTCCACGAGTTATCTCTTTTGTTTTAATATTATATCTTCCTCCACCATATCTATCAAATAGAATGTTTCCATTTTCATCTTTCAGTGAACGTTTATAGAGCAAGTCACATGAATAATCCGGCATAGATAAACGAAATAGTCCATTTGGTTTTAGTAGGCGATAAATTTCATTTATAATATTTTTTAATTTAGAATACTCAATATGCTCAAAAACATCTTCGGATTGAATTATATTTACACTATTGTCTTTCAATAATATTTGGTCAAAAACATTATGTTTTATGTTAAAAGTATTATCTTGTTTCAAAGAAAGTCCTACAAATTTTTTTTGGGTATATTCACGTCTGTTTCTGGGCATACACCCACAATATAAATAAATGTTTTCATCATTTATAATATCTGCAAATTTCATATTATTAATATATAAATACAAAAGTTATATAAGGTCTGGATAATAGACTTATTTAAGAAAACAAAGATTTTCTTCATTAGACTACGTGGCCGAGTGGTTAAGGCGACGCCCTGCTATTTTTATCATATAGGCGTTACGTTTTACGTGCGCAAGTTCGAGTCTTGCCGTAGTCGTCTGCCTTTGTGGCTCAATGGATAGAGCATCGGACTTCTAATCCGGGGGTTGTGGGTTCGAGTCCCATCAGAGGTACTTTTTTATGGGGAATTAGCTCAGTTGGTAGAGCGCCCGCTTTGCATGCGGGAGGTCATGGATTCGATTTCCATATTCTCCATTTATATAATAAAGTTAAAATTATATTAATACATATGAAGAAATATCTTGTGTTATTATCTTCTGTATCAGCTTTTTTTGTTAATATACAACAAACAAGAAATAGAAGAGTTTTGTTATATGGGGGTTACGTACCAGATGGTATTGATCCTGAGGAATATAAACAACTTAAAAAAAAGGAAGCAAATTCCTCAAAGAAGACTGATCGAAAAGCCTATAAATCACGTTCTTTTAATTCTTTTGTTGAAGCACTGGAGAAAGGTGAGGCAACACATCTTTTTGCGGTTGATCCAAGAAAGGTGAAGTCGGGTGAAGTACCTATTGAGGATGTGCCGTATATGCAACGTTCTGGTGGATCGTGGGATGGTAGTGATTTGAAGGGAAATGCTTTGAGACGAGCAAAGAAAAAACAATCGATGGGATATTATAGAGCTGGAAAATGGTTAAAATCTGATTTTGAATATGAAAAGGTAAATAAACAGCAAAAAAAAGAAAAAAAATTTTTATGGTTTTTAAGAAGAGAAGAAGCTGATGATGGAGATAGTGTTGAAGACAGAGCAAAAAGAAACAAAATTTCAAAGGATCAGCAATTATGGAGAGATGCTGGTGCGTTATCATCAAAAGAGGTTGAGAAACTAAAGCAAAATAAGATAAACTTCTTCAAAAAAAATAATTAAAAAAGAATATATTAGTATTTTTAATGGAAGAATTTAATAGTGATTATATTGTATTATCTTCTACACATAGTAAAAAACTAATACAATGGGATGTTAAGACTGGTGGTATTTACATGGAAAAAGAGTTGAAAAAAGAGGATATGGGATTACAAGATAATGAATATAATATAAAAGGTGCGGTATATTGTTCAAATGGTGAAGTAATTGCAGTTCTTAGTGATAAATGTGTACATATATTGGATTCCAATAGTGGAACAGAAATATACAAAATAGAAACAAATTATGAATCCTTAAACGAAGAGGATAACTTACCAATATATCTTTTTGGTTCACATATATTTGCGTGTGAACAAGAACCGCTCATTGTTATTGGAATACAAAAAGAATATATTGAACCAAATGATAACAATCCTAACTTAAATTCTGAAATTCAGATTTATAATATTGAGAATGGTGAAAGGGTTGATTCTCGTGAGTGTAGTGATCCAGAAATAGAATCATTAAAAATAAGCAATAATGGGCGATTTATTGTGGTTATACTGCCTCAAGGTACTGAGTATTTTGATTTAAAACTTGACACAGAAATTGAAATGCAATCGGTTGAACTAGATAGAGAAGATAAATGGGTTACTAGTTGTAATTTTTCTAAAGATAATAAATTATTAATATGTGGATTTCATGATGGTTTAATAGAAGTATATAATACTTCTATAAAAATAGAAGGAAATTCTTTAACTTTAACTGTATTATATACATTTGTTGACGTGTTTGACAGGCAAGTATCCGATTGTAGATTTTTAAACAGTACATTAGGAAGCATTACTAAAGGTCAACCGGATATTGGCTACAGTGATATTCCAACCCCAGATGTTATATTAACTTGTTCTACAAATGGATTAATAAAGTTATTGCGTATAGATGGTGAAGTAATTCAGAATATTGATATTAAAGAAAAGTTAGAGAAAAATGAAAAGTTAGAAAGGACACATTCAAATGTAGTTGAGGACGGAAACATTTGGGAAGATAGAAATATAATAGTATCTAAATATGAAGGATATAATTCATGTGATATTTGTATTATGTGCGAGGATGAATCTATGATAGTTGTTAGTGTACATAATCATTCGATGGGAGATAATTCAATAATATGTGTTTTTGATTTATACGGCAATTTATTGAGAATATTAGAAGAATTTCCAGAACCAAGTCACATTTTTTCATTATGTTCAAAACCGATAGACTATGGTTTAAAACGAGAAAAATCAACATCTATATTAAGATCTATTGCTATTGATGAAACAAGTTCTGTAGTTGAAACAATAAATGCAATAATAAAAAATGTTAAAAATAATGATAATCTTGAAATACTTGAAAATGCTAAAATTAGTTTGTTAGATGCTCAAAAGAAACGAAGTACTACACGCTCAAGACCAAGTACGCCAGTCGAAATTGTATTTGGAGATTTACATAAGAGACAAGAATTAATAGATTATATTGTTCCTAAGCCAAAACGTCCAAAACATAAAGGTGGAACACGTCTTGTTTGGATACACAAAAGTAGTGAATAATATTTTCATATAAAATAAAAATGATTTGTTAGAGTTATAAATTTCATATATAAGAAAAACAATTTTCTAATCAAAAGATTAATACAAAACAAATGATTCGGACTCAATCTAATCTTAAAGATTTATTAAATGAAGCAGAAAATGATTCAAAAAAAACTGAACATAGTAAGAATAAATATAGAAAAAATCTTGAAAAATCAAAAAAGTCTTCTGAAAAATTCAAGAAATCCCTTGAACTTTATATTTGTAATTTAGTTGATTTTGAAAAAAATTATATTTGGTCTGATGATACAATTAAGGATATAATTATTAAACACTATTGGAAGAATCCGTATTACGCTCCAGATATTATCAATAGCAAAACTTATATTTTGAATACTCTACAAGAGCTATCTTACAAAGGAAGAATCAATCTAATTTGTTTTCAAAACAAAACCAAAACCAAATATAAACTTTATTTTGTGTCAAAAAAAACTAATATTGCCAAGCCTTCCGAAAATCTACCAAAGCAATGGGAAGCGCAGGTGGCGCGCATTGGAGGCAATTGGAAGTTTCCTGCTGGCGATGCAACGCATTTAACTACCATCTGAATAATAGACTATATAGTCCTTTCTTTGTAACTAAATTGAATTAAAAAACCAAAACATATTTTGTATTATGGTATTATGTGTTTTGGTTTTTTTATCAGAAAAGTCATACATATAAATAGAAATTATTAGAAATAAATTAAATGGATTATATAGAACCAATTAGTAGCAATAATAATTCTAAAAATGAAATAGAATTGTTAAAAAGAAAACTTAGGAATCAAACAAATGAAACTATAAAACTTGCGAATCAACTTCAAGTTATAAAACTAAATAATGAAATAAAAATAAAACGCTTAGAAGATATTCGTAAGAATTATACTTCAAACTCTACTAACTTAAACAAACCAATACGGATTTCAGTATTAATAGACAATGATAATAATATAGAAAATCAAAACAATATTTTTTTTCAAGAAAAAAGTAGAGATTTTGAGGCATTAATGAAACTTGAAAGATCAATATTAAATGGACAAGTAATTGCTTCTCGTAGAAATATTTTACATTTTTTTAATGATGGTGAATTTTCTTTAGATTTATTGAATCTACAAAAACTTGATAAAAATTTACGTTCACCAAATACTTTGTTTTTATTGAAATGTGCTATTGATAATAGTCCTTATAATTCTTATAGTAGAATTACACATGACGGACAAAATAGGAACGCTATTAGAAATCTAACATGGAAAAAGTATAGTTATGCTCAATATTTTGAGACTATATTTCAAAATCCAAAACAATTATTGGATAACGCAATAAGAATAGATCCTGGTAGAGTAGCTTTTTTGTTTTTTAAAAGAGTTATAACTATTTTTAGTGAGACCAACATTTATGTATCTAATTTTGAAGGTCCTGAAGCGGATTATTTGATGAATGAACTATATAATGAATTTTTAGGATATGAAAGATTGAAACAACTTGACTGGAATAATTATGAATATAGATGGATTAATGAAGAAATAGTTGAAAAAGTGCTTCAAAATGATTGGTATGAACCTTTATTATTATTACAAAAATGTTTTGAATATTTTGTAGATTCTTCTGAAAGATATACTTGGATTATTAATACAAAAAAAGATGGATCAAAAACTTTTAAAAGGACAAAAAATAAAAAATATTTAAGTGCTGCTGCGAATGATGTATATTTTGCAAGTAAAATTTTAGAAATTCTAGAATATAGTGATCCATTATAAAAATGATTATAAAAATAATAAATTCATTAGTACATAAATTAGCGAAATAATGTTTTTGCGCAGTAATAACATTGAAAATCAAACAATTATTGACACAAATGAAGAAAACATTCCAGAAGAATTTCGCTGTCCTATTTCATTGGATTTAATGAAAGAACCGGTAATTGCGGCCGATGGTCATTCATATGACAAAACTCAAATCAATAGATGGTTTCAAACGAATAACACTAGTCCAAAAACTCGGGATACTTTGTTATGTAAAAATCTATTTCCAAATTTAGAACTTAGAAATAGAATTAATGATTGGTTAGTAGAAAATGGTAAAGATCCTTTATTACCGTATGATCCAAACCCAAGTAATAATATTCAAATAAATAATACTTCTATCGAAAATACGCGAAATTATGTGAATGATATTATTAATAGAACTATTGATGCACTTGAAGAAAATGATATAGATTTGGCTGTCAATCACATTCAAGATGAAAGACATAACCCACACAATGATAATATTTATAGACCAATGATTCAAAGATATTGGAGGTCTATAAATATGCGCCCAGATGGCGGAGCTATATTAAATTCTTCAAATACAAGTGATAGAGAGGATTTAAGAAGATACGGATTAAGGCACAATAATGTAAATATTGGACCCGAAGTTCCTAGATTTCCAGGTCCAAGAAATAATGAAAGAACTTATCCAGAATTGACTGAAGAGCAACATTTTGACAATCAGTTTGATGAATGGTGGAGAAGTCAGCGCTTTGAGAGGGGGTGGACAAGTCCTAGAATAATATGTGCTTCTTGTGGTAGAGTAAATATTTTGCGATTTGGTTGTAGATTTTGTAATGCGCCACTAAGATTATCTAATAGAGAAAGGACTGCAAATAATATTCAACATCTATATAGTGCTTTAGTGCAATTGGGGGTTCCAGTCGGTCATGATATACCACAGAACGATTCTGAAATTATGAATGTTCAAAATGAAATAAGAGTCTTAAGTGGTGCAATTGTAAGTATTAATTCAGAATTAGAAGCAATAAGAACCCTTGCCGGAAATTTTTCGGATTCGCAGCCATGAGTGCGAATTTTTCGTCACAAAATGTGGTATCTGATGAATGATTAAACAATATTTTCTCCATCTGAAATTGGTTCACAATTCTTCTTACATTTATAAAAAGAATAACAACATTTAGGGCAAGAAATAATATTTATAAGATTGTCTGAATAATATACCTCATCAATAATAAGTTTACATTCTCCTTTTATTGTCATACCGACTTGTTCTTTAGTAACATCTGCAACATCTATAAGAGATCTGATATATAATTCTGATTCACCAACATATTCATTACAACATGTTTCATGAAAAACAACTGGTTCTTCAATCTTTGGTGGTTTTTTTTTTGCAAATTCCCAACAATTGGCATCACCAGTAAATCTTTTTACAAAAAGATTAATTTCTGGAAATCCAGAAATAGCCCGAATTTTAGTGTAAATATAGTGATTACCAGATGTTGGTTTTGGGTCATTTTCTCTATACAAATGAATCACTGTATAACAATTTTTGATTTCTACTTCCCATGTACTATTTTTTTTATTTTGTTTTGCATAAACAAATTTATTTTTCCCAATTATTTCATGTTTGATTTCGTTTTCTTCATGAATGAATTTTTCTTCCCATAAACTTTTCAATGTAACAATTGGATTTAAATCATTTGGTTTATTACATCCCAGTTTAGGATGACATTCAATACGACCAGGGCAAAGACATGTAATTATATATTTCGCTAAAAATAAAGAAAACCCGCTAACAGCAGTTGCTATTGCGGCTGTAATAATTGGATCCATATTATGTGATTAATTATTTATTATGATTTAAAAGTTAAGTATTTATCTACAATATGTATCCATGGTATACAAACTTAAACTAAAAGGGGGTTTATGTAATAAATTATTTTGTCTTTTTAGTGGTGTTGAAATAGCAATCAGAGATAAAGAAAAATTGTTAGAACCAAATTTTGGATTGAGAAATGATATACTATTTTCAGATATTTATGATATTGAGTTTTTTAATCAAAAAATTAGAGAATCCACTGGAGTCAAAGACCTTATGATACCATCAAAAACACAAAAAGATTCGTGTTTGCTGTCTAAGGTAAAAATTATTGATGGTAATTTTTTATGGAATTTGTCTGAGAAAAATTTGAAAAAACAACGAAAGGAAAATAGAATGGAAAAAAGTTGTATGAATATAGTAGTCTTAGGCGCATTAAGGCTTAATGTTGAAAACTTAAATATAGTAAACGTTATAAAGAATATAGAAAATAAGAATGCGGTTCATATTCGGATTGAAAATGATTGGGTTCAATATTCTAAAACCAAAAAAGTTATTAAAAATGAAACATTATTAATAAAATTGGAGACTTTGATAAATATTTACAAAGAAAAATGGAATAATAGTGAATTGTTTTTCACAACAGGAGAAAATCATGATATTATAATAGAAAAACTTAGAACAAACAAAATAAACAGTCAATATTTATTTATGGAAATAAAAGACTATGAAATTAATGCTGCTATAAATTTTGAGTTATGTTTAAGATCAAAAAATTTTGTAGGACTATCAAGAAGTACATTTTCTAATTTAGTAACGTTAAAAAGATGTTTAAATAGCAACCACAGTAATTATATATACAACTATAAGGAGCAAATATTATTAAGATTAGATATGGGATTGCATCCGAATCCCAAAAATTGTATAAAGAATAAAGTAAAATCAATTGGCGACCATAACAATGAATATGATTTAGATTTTGTCCTTAACAATGGTAACAAATTTCCAGCAATAGGACTTGGAATAGGAAATATGCAAAAAGATCGCATACCAGATGTTCTAAAAAATGCAACTTTGCTACATGGAATAAAATTGGTTGATACGAATCAGCGCGCGGCCATTACTTGTAATACAGACATTGTTTTGCAAAATAATCCAGGATTACAAGTAGTCACAAAGGTGCGTTATACACATCTTGGTTATGAAAGGACTATTCTTGCGGTTGAAGACATGCTAAACGGATTGAATGGATGTTGCGATGTAACGATGTTAATACACTGGCCACGGTGTCGCGACAGTTGGAAAGAACGTTGTAAGAATGAAGAGGAAAATCTACCTCAGCGAATCAAGGATGCTGGACCACCTCCGATAGAGGACTATTTTGCGTGGAAGGGTTCGTGGAAGGCACTTGAGGAGTTCTATATTGCTGGAAAACTGAAAAATATTGGAATAAGCAACTTTGAGCTAGATGACCTAAACGAATTGCTATCTTTCTGTAAAGTCGTTCCGCAGCTATATCAGGGCAATGCTTGGCAACTCTGGTACCGGCCAAAGGTTTTGCAGCTATTAAGAAAGGAGAAGGTGTTATTTCAGGCCTACAATGTCGTTGACGGTATAGTAACTCGACAGAGTGCAGCGCCGCGCGCCTATAAAGTGTTGGCAAACATCGCTATTTCAAAAAAAGCAGATATATGTACTGTGGTTTTGGCGACTCTCAAACGCAGGGGTGTTGCCACCATCCCTCGCGCATCTTCCCCCAACCATCTCTTGGCAAATGCACCGCAAACAATAGCCTCCTTAAGTATCGACGACGACGAGGCACAGACGCTTGATGTGGCTATGAAGGCACTGATGTCTGGTATTGACCTGCCGCTGCAGCGTGTATATACAACTTTTACATCGTCTCTGGATGCCACTATAAAACTGTTCTGGAAGAACATGGAAACTGGAAAGGAGATCCTGCAGGGCGAGATTACCAATGGTAAATCTTTCCATATAAGAACGCACCCCGGCCATACCTTTAACGCATATTGCGGGAAAGAGTTATTGCGCAGCTTCAAGGTTAATGCGCCGCGCGGTGGACAGGAGGCTTTTGAATTGTAAGCGGACTTTTTGCTGATGTATTTTTAAAGAATTTATAATTTAAGATATTATATCTTTATGTATGAGTTTATATGTACTATTATTTAAAACTAAAAATAAGAAGTTTTGGTAATTATAATTTATGTATTGATGATTATTCAACTTTAATGGGTAATTCTTATGAAAAAATCAACAAAATAATAGAAAAACATTCATGTAGTCATATTGGTTCTTGTGATTTGAATTCATCTTGTATAGAAAAGACTTTGTATGTAATAGTTCCAAAAAAACATTTAGAGTTTTTTTTAAGGGAATTTGAAAATCCAATAGAAGTAATAATAGAAAAACGGGAATTAAAAGATAATTATGATTATTGCCAGTGTTATTGCTTTTCAGAAGAATTTAATATACAAGAATGGGAAACAAAAAAAGAAAGATATGAAGTTATTGTTGATGTAATGAAAAGTTGAATGGGTTTACTTATCTTTTCTTTTTGTTTGACGAGTACTTGTATGTTTTAGCTTTCTTCTAGTTTTTTTAATAGTAGTGCCTTTATTGGAGGCCAAAAGAGGGTCTTTTTTGTTTATTTTTTTTCTCTTTGATTGAATACCGAAATCATATGCTTCCCAATATGAAAAAAACCAGTTTTGATCTCCATTTTTTTTTATTTTATCAAGATATCGAAATAACATTTCACATTCAATTAATAAATCTGCCGCTTTTGTTTCTTTAATAAATAATTGTCCTTCCTTAAGTTGTTGTGAAACATCATTAGATTCATATCTGGGATAATTCATAAGTTTAGTTGCATTTTTGCCTGTTTCAATTTGTAGAATATAATTAGTTATTTCAATAATCTTTTCTTTTTGTTGGGATAAAACTTTCCAACCAGATGGTTTTTTGTCGGGTTTTCTACCATCCATGACATAAAAAGATGCTTTATCATTAATATAGTCTAAATATCCAAAGAAGTTTCTTCTCGATGTTTTGGAATTTTTAGGTAAATCAGACTGTTTTAAAATTTTATTAGAATCGTTTTTATCAAGAATATTGAATTGACTATCAATACCCTCAATATCTATAAATCCTTCTTTTAGACTATATCTATTGAGAGCATTAAGAAGTTTGTCGTCATGAGAGTGTAATATATTTTGATTGAAAAAAAGATATTTTCTATCATCTGGGTCGAGTCTATCTATTAAAACTTCTGCAATTAATTGATTTCGTATTTCTGGAATTTTAGACCAAAAATTGTCATTACTAAATATTAACTTTTGAATGAGATTGTCATAATCTTTAACTAATATTAAATCGATATCTTTTTTCGAGGTTTTGCCTTCTATTTCGGGTCTATTTGGCCATGGAATTATATTCAATGGTACATATTGATTTGATATTGTTAAGGGTATTCCAGAATGAATACCCGTATATTCTGTATGTTGTGGTACAAAAACGTAATAATTATCAATTTGATGAATAGTACCTTTTACACCGAATTGATTTTCAAAATTAGAGGCGGACTCTAATGAAGGTGGTGAGTTAATAATAATATCGAGAGCAAAATAAATAGATTCTTCATCAATTTCATTATTCCATTCTTGTATATTAGTAACAATATCAATAAGCGAATATTTGTCACTAATTTCGAATAGTTGTTGTATTTTTTTCATAGCTTCAAAAATATGCCATTTACTATGTATATTTGGGTTATATGTATCTGAATCGGTTTCTTTTTCATTAAAAACATTTTGACATACGAGGCATTTACTGGTATAACCGTCGTCAATAATCATTTCATTTGTGAATTTAAATTTTTTACCTTTACTATCGATAATATATTTACCAAAATATTGGTTATAATCGAAAATATTAACTCCTTTAAAAAATTCACAAGTAATACTATATTCTTGAATAATTTTTCGAACTTGAATAGTTGCGTGACGTTTTTTCATAGCAATTCTATACAAATGCATATCAATAGTTTCATAATCTATTCCGACTGGATATTGTGTGGCATGATAAAATATAGTACAATTTTGCTTTTCTTTTGGTAATTCTTTATGTGATTTATTGCGAATAGCTCTTCCAACGGCTTGTTCAATTTGACTAAGATGAAAATGAGGTTCCATAATATGAACTTGACGTATCCATTTCAAATCAAGACCTTCACCTCCAGCACCAGAAGCAATAATAACTCTTATTTTATTTCCAGTTTCATTTCCTTTAGCTCGAGCAATACTGATATATTCTTGCATTCTTGAGGTTGCTAATATTTTATTGGATGTAATAACGATATAGTTGCCTCTATCTGGTAAATCTTTTCTTGGAATTTTGAGATGATTAAATTTAGAATTGGGTCCAAATCCCCCATATTTAGAAAAGCCTTTTGACTCGAGAGCCAACATTATTGGAATAACACCGGATGATACAAACTGAGAGAATACAAAAGCAATACCATTATCTTTCATTTGTAGAATATGATTAACAATAGTGTTTACTTTAGGAGCCCAATCATTTAAATTATTTAATATTTCATTGTTTAAAGGTGTATATATACCGGATTTTGTAATTTTAAAATGATTTTCCAAACCAGATATGGCATTAATGTCATCATCATCATCTTTATTTTTAGAAGCCTTTTTGTACCATCTAACATTATGCATTTGCATCATTTGCATATGAAAATGATCACTTTTTCCAGTATTAATTGAATTTTCTTTTCTTTCCTTAATAACATTGAAATGTTCTTTGGACATTCTTGACAAGGTAAGTCTGTTTTCAGTGACAGAAGAGTCCTTAAAATATTCTGGATCTATTGGTTTTCCTAGAAAATTTGTCTTAATATTTTTTTTTTGATGAGAGCCATTTGAATCGGGTAGTCTTAATGGAAATGATTCTGGATCTCCTCCTCTTAAAAAACTTACTTTACCTTTTATTGCTCTAATAAATTTCTCTTTACCTTCTTCTTTAAAAGAATATCCTTTGTCCTGGTCGAAAATTTCTTTTGGATTTAACTCTTCTATATTGTCATTATTAACTCTAATAAGAACATTAATCATCCATATAATTTCAACTGGATTATCATACATAGGAGTTGCTGTTAAAAATACAATTTTGACGTTATTGGCGTATTTACTAATCATATCTATTGCATCATGACTTTGTTTTTCTCCTTTTTCTTTTAAAGCTGTAGAATCAAATTTACCTCTTAAATGTTGTGCTTCATCTATTATAATTAATGAATCTGAATATTGTTCACGTATTTTAGCTGGATCTTTTTTTGTTTTTTTTTCAACTTCTCTACCAAATTTACCATGTGTTAAAAAGGTATAATATTCATCAATTTTTTTATTTAAATTTGCTTGGGTCATATCCGAAGACTCAATCATTTTATTGTATGTATTTCCGGTACATTTGAATGAATTTCCTGGATTAGAAATAGTTTCATAAAAAACTTCCTTAATGTTATCACTACACAAAATAAGGATTTTTTTGCCATTTTGTATTAGTTCATCTCTAAAATTCTCAGCTATAGAAATAGCTGTACAAGTTTTTCCAGTACCGGTTTCATGATAAACAAGCATTCCCTTAAATGGCGTTTTTGGATTAATATAGTTTGATATCCATTGTTGGTGTGGAAGTAAGAGGAAAGATTGTTGTTTTCTATTTTTTGAAGGTTGCCAAACATATTTTTTGAATTCTTTTTTTGAGCATGTATTTTTTTCAAATTCATTATCATTAATTGAAGAATAGTATTTTACCATATTAATATGTATTACTTATTTCTTATAAAAAAATATAGGTATTCAGCATGATTACTGATATTATTCGTCTACTATTATTTGCAATAATAATTGTTGCTTTTATTTGTTTTTATGAGAGTGATTATATTATAAAAGAGAGCATGCAAACAAAAGAGACAAAAGATGCTGAAAATTTGGATTCTATTGAATCGGTCAAAGAGTGTGATAATCTAAAAAATTGGTTAAAAAAAGAAGGAACCGAATTGTATAATATAAATTCGAGGTCTACAAAAATAACAGACTTAATAACTGAAAATTAAGTACCTGTAGAACCATATCCTCCGATATTTCGACTGGTTGTATTCAAAACATCTGAGATATCAATACTAATTGGTGACAAATCTGGTGAGCAAAGTTGAAAAAGACGTACACCCTTTTTTGCTTCAAAATCAGAATCGGAAATATTATCAACACATGCCGTAATTTCTCCTCTATATTCATAATCAATAATTCCAGTTCCATTTGACAATCTAAGAGGTGTTTTTGAACCAGTAGAACTTCTTGGAAAAAGCATATATCCACGAGGATTATTATCTACAAATGTTGGTTGTGCCGCGACTCCAAGTGGAATTTTAAACCCAATCGAATTTTTAGGTACAACAATATTTTCTGGAAGTGGTAAATCAAAACCAGAATCAGTATTTTTATAATTAGACTTAATTTTAGATTCTAAATATTCTTGGATAAATAAGTGATTATCATCCACTTTTGGAATTGGCTTAATTGTTAAATGCATCATAATTATTAATAATATGTTGATTTAGTCTTATATAATTTGTAAAGATTATATGGTTTAAACACACAAAAATATTAATAGATTATAGAAATGTTTAAAAAAATTGCTAAAAAAGACTTGGAATATAACAAAGTTTCAAGAGAAAATGCTTTAACAAAAACTCCTCTTTTAATGTGTCCAAGATATGATGAGCCTCCTGGGGATGATATTGATGAGTCCGATTTTCCACTGGGTTGGAAAGAACTATCTAATTTAGAAAAAGAAGATATTCTTGATTATGAAATGGATTTATATTGGAGGGAAATAATTGAACCAATTAATTGGTGGACTATTTCAACTTTTTTACTTGCATTTACTAATTTACTTTTGTTGTGTTATATTTAGCTTATACACATGTTAATTCAAGTTTTGGTTTTGGGATATGATCTGAATCTAATAACTCAGTTAAAGTAACTTTACCGTCTTGATTAAGATCATATTTAGAGAAAAAGTTGTGTACTCTGTCTAATATTTGTTGTTCTGTCATACATTCATTATCATCTAATCCGAATCCTTCAAGAGGAGTACCATCTAATATAATATCAGCTCCTGTTGCAACAGCTTGTCTATAAAAGTTGGCTAAATCATCTCTTGTTATGTATCCAGTGTTAACATTATCAAAATTATTTTCAAACCATGTTGTAAGTAAAATATATGGCTCCCACGATGCTAATAAGGCGTTTACAGCACCTTGTGAATTACCACCATCACCATATACAGCAATTTTGCGATGGTCATCCTTAAATGGAGGATTTTCACTATCTTTCAATTCTAATGCAAGTTTTGCGAAAAGCATAGAAAGTTCAATCTTATTTGGATAATCTCCGCTATCTCCTGTAAAAATGAAAAATGCGATAGCATTTTCTAAATTAGTAATAGCTCTGTCTCTTTGATTAACATAATCGTCAGAAGCACCATCTGGTGATAATTCACTATCATAACAATATTTAACATCAGAGTTGCCAATCACATTAACAGCTCTACTTCTAAGTTCGGGTACTTTACATTTTAATTTTATAACCATTTTTGCAATGTTTTTGAAAAATTGTTTTTCTTGTGGTAATCCAGATAAATCCTTTACTGCCCAAGAGTCTCTACCTCTGAATATGTATCCAATTCTATTATTTGAGGTATTATCTTTTTTGAAATTTCCTTCTCCAATATTATATCTTTTACAACTACCGTCTCCTAATTCCCATGCGTTACACGTGGGATCATTAGTACATATTGAACTACATCCAACTGGTGTTGTAGTACTTGAATCAGTAGAATGACCTAAATCTGTACCACCATCTATTCTACCAAAAGTTTCTTCATCATTACCTTGAGGTAGATTGGGATTCATACCATAAGGGCGTTTTATAAGAAGAGAAAACTCAGCAAAATGTAAAAAGCCATATCTTGATTCTTTGTATTTTGCAAGAGTAACTAATTTATCGGAAGACTCTGGTAATTCTTCTGTATCAATATAACTTTTTACATTATCTATATTAGAAGAGCCAGTATCAATTTTAATTCGGATAAAATAACTAGCAAGACAGAATAGTAATATAAGTGCAACTATTGTCAACCACATTACTTAAAAAAAGATTTTTTTTTGTTTTTCTTTTGGTTTTTTCATTTTAAATACATATTTTTGAATACCTCAATAGAATATACAGGTACACCAAGGCCAACGGCTTTCTTTGATTTACCACTTAATTTTGCAGGGTCTTTGCTAATTACTGCAAATGTTTTACTATTTACAGAATTAGATATTTCTCCTCCATTTTCAACTATTTGTTTCATTAAATTTTCATCTTTTCCTCCAGTAAATACTATTGATTTTCCATATAGATTACCATCCTTTTTATGTACAGGATCATTTAATGAACTATTAACTCTATTTTCATATTTTAGTCCAATATTATGGGCAAATTGTTTAAATTTCTCTAATCCTTCTACAAATTGAGTTGCAGTTTTTGTAGAAAATCCTTGTACAGATTTAACAGATTCGATTAATTCAGTTTCATTGTCATCATTTATCAAAATATCTGGATATTTTTTGAATACTTCTTTGATCCTTCTCTCACCCAATCCACGACCAAATGTACCTGATAATCCCATTAATTTTTCAATAGGTACTTTCTCAAAATTGTTTTTCTTAATATCTTGAATACCATTGTAAATTTTTAGTGAAGATTTTTCCTTGAATCCATCAATATTAAGAATATTTTCAATTTTCATTGAAAATATGTCTGGAATTGTCTTATAACCAGCATTACCAAATTTTTTCAAATTACCAATACCAAGTCCATCAACTCCAATACCACTGAAGAAAGCTAATGCCAGTTTTTCACGAGATTCATCATCTTTTGGAACAACAATATCAACCTTAGTTGCAGTCCACTCATATTCTCCTTCTGGCATTGATGCCTTTTTTGCAGGTTTAATTATTCTTTCAATATAAGGAATTACATCCCCTCTACGTACGACCTCAACTATGGCACCTTTACCAATCATATTTGATTCAATAAAACGTCCATTTTGTCCTGATATATTTGATACAGTTACACCGCCAATATTAATAGGTTCAATCTGAACAACCGGTTTTTTCAAACCATGTTTACTTGTAGTCCATGTTACCCCAGTTACTGTCGATTCTTTTGTTTGATCTGATAGCACCATTTTGAAAGCAACTGAATGTTTTGGATTACTATTTTGTCTTTCAAATATACCATCCTGACTAATAATAATACCATCAATAGAATAATCATCATTTTTTCTCCATTCTTTTAGAGTATTGCTTGATTTTTCAACACTCATAACCTTATTTTTTTCACTATGAACAACTTCAAAACCATTATTCAAAGCAAATTCCATCTGAGCTGAAGGAATTAATGAAGGTTCAATGACTTCATATACCACAAAATGTGTATACTTTAATTCTTGTTTATTGACTGTTTTTCGTGTTACCAAACCACTTACCATATTACGAGCATTTGCTTTTTGAGATGAGAATTTTTCCTCAAAATCAGAATCCTTAATTATTAATTCTCCGCGAACAACATAGTCTATATTTTTTGTGTCTTTTAATTCCGGAATTGATGAAATATATGGAATTAAATGACTAATATCCTGACCAACACTACCATTTCCACGAGTATATAATTTTTGTTGATTATTTGATTTTACAAGTAATGCACTAACACCATCCAGTTTCGCACTTACAACATAAGGACCCTTATATTTTGCCAACCATTTGTCAAGAGACTCTGGTTTTACCTTATCCATTGACGGCATAAAGAATGGTAAACTTACCTTTTTACGTGATTTTACTGGAGCGCCAATTTCTTTTAGAACCGGATGATCTGGTGCAATTTCCTCAACATAATCTCGCAAAATATCAAATTCAGTATCAGTCATTATAGGACTGGAATTATAATACGCATCACTTGCACGACGAATCAATTTTACCAAATCTCCCAAATCCATATTCTTGTAATTATTGTTGAATTGATTACCAGTATATTTCATTTTAATATATTAGTTTGTTTATTTTTATCTAAATTAAAATTAGAATCATTTTTATACAAAAAAATGAATTAGTTTTTGCTTTGTCAATAGTGTTAGTAAAATAATTTAAAAGGAATAATATGGCTAATCAAAAAGTCTGGAATTCAGAATTTGTAAATGCTTTAAACGAACTTGAAATGATTTCAAAAAATAGGGGAAATATATGGGGGGCAAGAGCATATAAATCAGCATCAGATGCTATTCTAATATCAAATGTTGATTTATATGATGCAAACCAATTACAAAATACGCCAAAAATAGGAAAATCTATATTAGAAAAATTGAACAGTCTTGTACAAAATGGGAAAATTGAAGAAATTGAAAAAGAGAAATCAAACCCTTTACATCAATTTAGTAAGATATATGGTGTTGGTCCCAAAAAAGCATTAACGCTTAGTGAAAAAGTTAAATCTATTGATGAACTTCGGAATAATCAAGACTTATTGAATAATAAGCAAAAAATTGGATTGAAGTATTATGAAGATATTCAAAAAAGAATACCAAGAAAAGAAATTGACGAATATAATAAAGTTATTCAAAATATTGTAAAAGATTTAAAAAAATTAGATCAATCTATTGATGCACAAATTGTAGGAAGTTATCGTAGAGGGGCTTTATCTTCTGGTGATATTGATGTCATAATTACAAGTGATGATAAAAAATATTTCGATAAATTTCTCGAAAAAATAAAAAATGCTAATATGATTTTAGAATATTTAGCTAAAGGTGAAAAAAAGAGTCTTGTAATTGGTACATTAGCTAAAAAAGATAGTATTCCAAGGAGACTGGATTTCTTATATAGTCCGCCAAAAGAATATGCTTTTGCTATATTATATTTTACGGGATCAAAAGCATTTAATATTGTAATGAGAAGACATGCGTTAAAGGTTGGATATTCATTAAATGAACACGGATTTACTCCAGAAGTTTTACAAAATTTCAAAAAAGAAAAAGATATATTTGATTTTCTTGAGTTGAAATATAAAACGCCTATTCAAAGAAAAAGTGGATTGGATGTAATAAATGATTCATCTTAATTAGGTAATTTTACACCATAACGATGAACAGCAGAATGACAATTTGAACACAAAACTACAAAATTATTCAATGTATTATTTGTTCTATTGTGATCAATATGGTGTATTTCGTGTGGAGTCATATTATTAAACTCCTTTTTACACATTAAACATTTATTATTTTGAATTTGTAGCATTATTCTTTTTCCTTTTCTTTTATCCATAGTGTTTGGCAATAATGCTTTTATTTCCAAAAAAAGTAAATACAAAAACTGTATTATACGCATTAACTTAATTAATTAATAAAAAGTCTTTTACGATAATTTAAGGTGGCGAATTTTTATTTAGAATATCTCTTTCAATATTTTTTTGCTTTGCTTTCATTATTTTAAGACTAATATCTATTGCACCTTTGGGATCATTACCATTCAAGGTTGAAGAATAATTAGGAATCAAGTTTTTCTTTGCCTTTTCGAGAAGTTCATTACACGTTAACATATAAACATATGTATTTTTTTTACATTACTTCTAAATTAAAATACAAATTAATTAACAAAATTCCACCAATTAAGGCATTGTCGTATTCTCCACCAAACAATTCTGCAAATCCTATCAATATTGCTAATATAATAGATTTTCTTAACGCATAAACACTAAACATAATCATCAAACTACCTTGAAGTGTTTTTTGATTCCAAATAAATATTTTTTTTGAAAAATCGGTTGTTCTTCCAACCATTGCTCCTGCTGGATCGGATATAAAAAAAGGTAATGCTTTTATATATAATTCATTCGAATTATTAATATTTAGAATAGACCATAAAAACAAAAACATAAGCCAACATTTTATACCAGTATCTTGTATCAAACTTTTGTTATATTTTTCTATACCTAAACTCATTTTTGGCAATAAATTTTTCGAAACAATAACAAATCCAGTTACTATATGAGCTATTGTTATTGGTTCTAATGATAAAGCTAAACATCCTACTCCCATGTGAACTATTTTTCTACAAAATATTTTCCATATTTTAGGACTATTTGGATTAATTGAATAATTTTTAATACATATTATATATAGAATTATTGAAACACCAATTAAAGCATCGATTAGACTAACCTTTTCATTCTTATTTAATAAAATATTCCAAGTTAAATAAAAATACAATATTCCACATGCAAATTCACGATTTTCGAATATATCAATACGATGTAAAGCATATGAACTAATAATACTTATCAAACCCACTTGAATAGGAAACACATTGAATGGTACAACTCGAATCCCAATTCCGATAATCCAAAAGAAACATATAAATTTCTTAAGATAATTTCTTATTGTTGTTTTATCAAATAAAATGGGTAAAGTTGTTATTTTGTTTGATTTATCTTCTTCTATATCATTTATATCAAGTAATATTTCTCTTATAAGATTCAATAATGAAAATGGAATACTAATAATCAATGCATTAGAATAATTAGAATGATTTTTTACAAAAACATAAACTGGAATAAAACACATATATGCAACTGTACATATATTCTTTATAAAGACTATTCGTTTTAGTATTGGTGTATAAGCAGTAACAAGACAATATATTAAAAACGCATTTAATGGATAATCAAGTGTTTTACTTACTAAACTTAACAATATATTCAAACAAATATATATTGTTCCAAAAAATATTGTACAAATAAATAGCTCTTTTTTATTCAAACCAATTTTTTCAGGGTTATGTTTATAATCATTCTCAAAATCAAAATAATTATTAATTAGCATACCATAAACAAAGCCAACACATGATAAACTTAAAAAAACTATATCTTCGTAATCTATTTGATTCCAATAATTATAACATAATGGTAAAAAAATTATAAATATAAAAGGGATTCCATCAATTCTACTGGACACTACAAATTGATTCACCTTTTTCTTCAATTTATTATTCATTATTCTTAATTAAATAGTCATATGTTTACGTATTGTTAATCTATTAAATGTTTTATAATATAAAAATGATATAATTGTGTGGTTTCTAAAGTCATTTTACTACGCTAAATTGAGGTATGACTTTAGAAACAATAAAATTGCCAAAAGATGTAATATGTGAAATTCGGAAATTTATTTCACCACATCCATTGACACTTGTGTTCAAAGAGGGATTATCTTGGATAATTAATATGAAAACTATTAAAAAAGAATTAACTTATAACGAATTTTTAGGAATACAATGGGGAAGTTCTTGTGATTATTATTATCTTCGTTCTCCCATTAAACATGTTATAAATACTAAAAAACATAAAGAATTAAAATTATTTCATATTTTGAATAAAATGTTAAACAATAGCAAACTTTGACTTTAATCCTTATTATATGAAGGGTTATAACTCGGATCTGGTGTCGGATTATATGTTGGTATATGACTAGGAATTGGTGTTGGACTATAACTAGGTTTAACTATTGGTTTTTTTGAGGAAATTGGACTTGGAACATATGAAGGAGCATATGATGGCTTCATTATTGGCTGTTTTGAGGGAATTGGACTTGGAACATATGAAGGAGTATAAGTAGGAATTGGTGTCGGATTATATGTTGGAATCGGACTTGGAATTTGTGTTGGCTTATAACTGGGTTTTGGTGTTGGTCCATAACTTGGTGTTACACTAGGAGAACATGTTGGTCCATATTCATCAAACATTTTGTCACACGTAGGTGATTTTGATGATGTCGGTACATATGTTGGATTTTTTGATGGTTCATTTGTTGGTTCGTGGGTTGGATGATAAATCAAATCATGACCAGCTTTTACCATTTCTATATTTCCTTTAAAATTTACTATGAAATATAGAAATTGTAAGAATCTCATAATATTAATAATAATACTGAATAACAGCTTAAATCATTTTCTAATATTTTTTTATATTTAGCAATCATATAAAATGAACAGCAATAATAACTATAACTAAAAAAGCCGCAACTCCAATTCCTATATTAGCCTGAAGACTGTACCCTCTATAATTCTCTTTTACCTGTAACAAGTGAGGGAAAAACAAAAACAACATAACTAAAATTGCGACTAAAAATACAAGTAATATATTTTCATGCATATTATTTATAAGAATCTATTATATTTTTGAACACAAACAGTTGGTTTGTTTGTTTTTGCTTTAAATGCTGAAGGATCCCATTCTCGATCATGTTCTGAATTTGGTGCAGCCGGTCCAGTATAATTTCTATTATTATAGTTCCAAATTCTTTGACTACCTAATCTAAATGGGGGATGGCTTGACGCTTTATACCAAAAAACTTGATCTTCTATACGATTGCTTTTTGCATTATTATTAATAACAAGACATTCATAATCTTCAGTACATTGATCCATAACAGCACAAAAAACTTCAAAACAAGGAAACATACCCGCATAACAATCATAAAGACGCTTTCTGTTTTGAACAATATTTTCTCTTAATATAAATACATAATCAATATTTGTTCTTAAATTTGGAGGAATACCAAGAGCATATTGCATTGTAATAATAAAAAACATCTTGAAATGTCTACCATTCATGAATAAAGAACGAACATATTTTGATTTTGTCCAAGAATTATCATAAAGACAATCATCTAATATAAGAAATGCACTTGGATTGATATTATGTCCACCGGGTCTCTTTTTTTTGTGTAATAATTTTTCTTGTCTCATTAAAATGCGTTGTACTATATCTTCACTGTATTCATTATGAATAAAAATTGGGGGTACCATGTCGCCATAAAAACAATTTGCAGCTTCGGTAGCAGATATAACAGTTCCAACTGGAATTTTTTGGTGATGCCATAAAAGATCTTTACAAAGGAATGATTTGCCCGTATCTCTTTTACCAATCATAACAACAACCTTATCTGCCGCAATTGAAGACATATCAAACTTCTTTAATTGTAGTCTCATGACTTGCTATTGATATTGTATTTTTTTTTAAAAATTGAATATTGAACGAAATATTTTGTATAAAAATGATAATATAATAACTATAAACTATTATTTTACTAACAAGGGAAAAATATGAATGGTGAATTATTGAGAAAAAATTCAATTAACATCCTTTCTGAAATTATTAATGATGAATATATTACTCGAAATTTAGAGCGCGGAATTTTTAATTATACAATTTGGCGTTCTAAGAAAAGACACCAGCCGTGTATTTGGGATAATAAACAATTTGCAGATACATATAGAAATAAGCTAAAACAAGTATGTGCCAATCTAATACCAAATTCATATGTTGGTAATGTGTCTTTGATCAAAAGATTGAAAAATGGAGAGTTTAAACCGCATGAAATAGCTTTCGCGAATCCATGTTTATTATATCCTGAAAGATGGGAAAAAATTATTGAAGAAAAGAAGAAACGTGATGCTGCGGTTTCAGAAATTGATAGCTCTATTGCAACAGAGCAATTTAAATGTGCTAAATGTGGTGGAAACAAAACAACATATTATACAATGCAAACAAGATCCAGTGATGAATCAGAAACAATTTTCATAACATGTCTTGGATGTGGTAGGAAGTGGCGCAAATAGATATACTAACTATTATGAATCCCGATAATAGTATAAAAAGCGTGGTAAAAGAATTGATTCAAGAATATATAAAACCTAAATATCCCATTTATAGAGTTAAATATGTACATTCATATGTTGTGGGTTCTTCTGAAGAAGCTTATTTAGATAATCCAGAACCTCCATATAAAATACGCTCAAGAGTTGTGTGTAGATTAATGGAATGTAAAATGTGTACAATATTGGACACATGTCCACATGGTTTCAAAAAAATGTGTATACATAATCGTAGTTATTGTATTTTTCCAGATACTGTAACTGAGTTTTTTAATAATGGTTATGTTTCTGATTATGGAGATGAAGCAGATCATGTTACAATTATTCAAATAGAAAGAGTGGCCTAAGCATAACATTCATTACTACAAAGATATAATCCAGAATATCCAATCATTTTCCATGGATATAAAACCTTATTACATAAATAACATCTGAAATCAACATATTCACAAATATTTAAAATTAACTCTCTTGGCAAATCCCTTTTTTCTGTTAACAAATCAGCTATATTTCTTTCTAATTCTTTCTGTTTTTCTATATTGCTAAATTTAGGAATATCTGGACTTATATTACCATTTGCACGAATACGTAATGCTCTCATAAAAAAACGTTGGCGTTTTACATAATATAAGGTACTATCTAAATAAGTTTCACTATGTAATGTCTTTTTTTGGGAATATTTTTGACTATTATTAAAACGTAATCCATATAGTTTTGCTGATTCAAAAGAACAACATGCTATTCGGTCATTTAATCCACCATTCTTTGCCCATGGAGGTGTAAAAACAATACCAGCTTTTTTCTTGTTATTATTTATTGGGAATTGTTCACAAGTCTTTATTATTTCTATATCCAATTTGTCAACATATAGTAAATCGGGTCTAATAAATAGATATGCATCATCTTGTCTTTTTATCGCAATTTCGCTTATAATTCTTAAACTATTCAATTGACATAATAAATTTCTTAAACTTTTATATTGAACAGTTTCATTAGTGTGACCCCATGGGTCACCATGACTTATATAATCTTCAATTTTTATAGAATTCAAAAAATTTTCTTGATTTGTTACTTTTATTGTAAGATTTTTTCCAATTTCTTTTGTTACTGATTTTAGTAAATTTAAGTCGCTATTGTGATCCAATTTTGCTTTATTTTCACCAGAACGTTCGTTCGTTAATTCATTCAAATCATAAGTGTGGATATATATTTCAAATGGTATATTTTCATCATTCAAAGGTTTAAATATGTTTTTTTTTAAAGATTTTATAGTTTTCTTTAAACTTCTTGTTAATCCATAAAATATTATTGTTACTGGCATAAAATATTTATATGAAAAAAAAACCATAAAAATGATTCAAAAACTGTTCACAAATGCTAACCGCAAAAATGGCTCTTGTAATTGATTGCGAAACAACTGGTTTACCTGTCATCGGTGGTGGTGGCCATTTTCTTCCACCGAATGAAACCAAATATTATGAATGTTCACGTGTAATAGAGTTGGGATATGCTATATTATCAAAAAAAAACAATACTTTAAATATTAAAAATCAAAAATCGATGCTAATATTTCCAGACAATTATGTTATCAAAAACTCAAATATACATGGTATTGAACAAGATATGGCTATTGAAAAAGGAAAACCAATTAATGAAATTTTTGATATATTCTCAAAAGACTTAGATAAAGTTCATACTGTTTTGGCTTATAATGCTGATTTTGATGTAAATGTTTTGCTTTCTGAAGCCTATCGTTACAAACGTTTTGACTTTATCAAAAAATTTAAACAAAAAAAATTTATTTGTGTCTTGAAACTTGCAAGGAAAAAACTTAAGCTTAATAGTTATAAATTAATTAATGTATACAATACTCTATATAATAAAGATGTAAAACAACAACATAGAACAGAAGATGATGTTAAATTATGTTCAGAAGTATTCTTTAAAATTAAAGAATCTAATTAGATTCTAATTCTATTTCACAAGCATTTACACCAGTTTTACTATCTGATTCACTATCTGATTCACTATCTGATTCACTATTTGTCTTTTTTTTATAACAATAATACCCTAATCTACGTTTTCGTAACCCCATTAAATATGGCATTGTTGTTGTATCACGAATCAAACCATATACCATTACCCAGGCTATTACATCACCATAATATTCTGTATTTTCAAAAGATAATGCAGCTATAGCAAGAGCCAGTCCAGGACTTCTACGAGTACTTACAAGGACAATAGCATCTTTCTTTTTCTCCTCAATATTACAAATTGGTATATAAGCCAAAGATAATTGACCAAATATTTTTAACAACATTGCTCCATAAAAAGTATACGGATTACTCGATGTCATTGATTCAATATATGATAAACTTGCCAAATAAGATATTAACGCTATTATCATTAAAAACATAGCAGTCCGTTGAAAGTATAATCCCATTTTATCAACCTTCTGTCTATCAAATTTCTGACGAACTTTATAACCAATTCCAACTAATAAAAGAACATAACACATCAAACCAAACATACGTTCAAATGGTAGAATAATATTGTTATTACCTACTGTATTTGTAATCAAATTATACAATTTTACCAAAGCTGTGAATATTAATGGTGTAAAAACAATACTCTGAACTAATGATGCCATCGATAATGCTATCGCAAGAGAAACATCTCCATTAACAGTATAAGTTGTTACACTGGCAGTTCCTGTTGCAGGGGTTACAGCTACTATAAACATACCATAAACTTGAGATATACGTGGTTTAAAAGATATTGTTATTAATAATGCAATTATTGGGTCAACTATATATTGATGGCAAAAAACGTTTAAAAACAGTTTTGGATGTTTTATGTCTATTTCTTCATATTTTATTGTAGTACCCATTTTTATTAGAATAGTTGTTAAAGCTCCTATTAAACTAATTGTAAATATTAACAAAAAATCAACCATTCCCCCCTTATAAATCTAATTTATCAGCCTATCCTTATTTTGAATTTATAGAATCCGATTTTCTATAAATTTTATATATGTATCAGGAAAAAAAACTTATTTTACCAATAACCAGAATATTGAAAACATACGTAGAACTAAAAGCTATTAAAACAAATATATTTCTACTTTTGAATATTGTTTTATATGCCAGAAATTTATCTAAAGATTCTACATTTTATAATAATTTCAAAACTAATCAAAACACATATGACTCTGAAATATACTTAAAATCTTATTTTATATATGAATTCATTAAAAATCAAAACAATATAGATACATTTTGTGAATATAAACTGGATATTAACAAAAAAAATTTGTTAGATAAATATTGTACTTCTTTACAAATTTATCACAATATATTTCTTATTTTTGAAAATTATTTTGATAAAAATACACATAACTCTCTAAATAAAAATAAATTGGATAAAAAAATAATTCATAATAATCATAACCATAATTCAATTGGTATAGTCACTTCTAATGATTTTATTGATATATCTACTTTAAACGGAATTGACTTAAAATATATTCTAAAAAAATATAAAAAAAAATATATTGGACAAAAATCTACAATTAGTATTCATAATATTTCAAAAAAACACAAAAATATTATAGAAGAGTCTATTAAATATACTATTTGTAATCAGCTAATTGTAAAAAAAATCAACAATAAAACAATTATGAATAATAAAAAGGAAGAAAAAATTTTAAAAGCTTTATATAAAAAAAAACATTTCCCAGTAATACTGTCAACTAAAGATAATTCCCTCATAATGTCATATTGTGGAACAAAAATTAACAACTATAATATACCATCTGATTGGAAAATACAAATTAATGAAATTATCAAATCTCTAAAATCAGCAAATATTACAAAAAATAATATGTGGAAGAACAATTTTTTAGTTCACAATTCTATTATATATATTATAAATTTCAATAATAGTTCCGATAAAATTGAATTTCCTTACCAAAACATTAGTGAATCCGATATTGAATCTTTTGATAACTTTATACAATTATTGGGTAATGTTTATAGACGATCTATTCAATTATAAATATTTGGATTCATCTCCATCTTTTAGTGGAGATTCTGTTATTTTTATTCCACAATATGGTTTCGGCGAACTTTGATAATCAACTGGTTTATATAGTTTCCATTCAATTGCATGGGCCAATATAAATCTAAAATTTTCCCAAAACTCTTTTTTATGGCCTATTGAAATAGTCATAATATGTGCCATTTCATGTAATGCTACAAATGTTATTGTATTTACGTCTCCTAATTTCTCTTTTTCTCCTTTTCCTCTAATACAAAGTACGATACGCTCTCCTTTATTAATGCTATAACTTGTAGAATTCATCGCAGGTAAAGCTTCACGAATTTCATGTTTTCTAAATCTTTTTACTAATAAATTAACTCTATCATCAGATTCACCATATTTCTTTATGAACTTTTCGACAACACTGTTTAAACGCTTACTAACCTTTGCCAAAACATCTGCAGCATCTTCTTTATTTTCTAAATTTCTTACTACATATATTTTGTTATCTATTTTGGATCGGACGTATACCAATTTAGGATTATACCAAGCATAAAACATATATGCCACTATTGACACAATTGCGATTGTATATAACAGTTCGTACATGAATTATACATATATAATTTGTTAAATCTGAATTTGTAATACTATTTTTTTGTATTACAATAATTTGTCTTTGTATTATACACACACTTATCTGAATTCTCTGATTTAAGAACTGTTTTTACACATCTACTTTTTGTTGGCTTTTCACGTTTTAAAAATTTACAAAATTTATTATTATCTTGATTTAAATTTTTTTTCATTACACATCTATTATTAGTATTTAATTCACATTTATCAGATTGTTTTGACGGATCGTCTGTAACTTGACACTTTTGACGAGCTTTAGTTGGTTCCCAAGCACAATATTTTACTTTAGACTTGGATTTTTTTTTTGATACTGCTACTTTGGATTTAGCTGGAGCTGGATTTGGACTTGGAGCTGGAGCTGGAGCTGGATTTGGACTTGGAGCTGGAGCTGGAGCTGGAGCTGGAGCTGGAGCTGGAGCTGGAGCTGGACTTGGAGCTGGAGCTGGAGCTGGAGCTGGAGATGGAGCTAGAGCTGGAGCTGGAACTGGAGCTGGAGCTGGTGGGTCATTATTTTTTGGTATCTTTGGAGATATTCCAATTGTTTTGAAAAATTCAGTAGATAAATCTTCATCACTTATATTGAATACAATATTTGAAGATTTTGTAAAAAAGATTGGATAAAAATCATTATTTACTTCATAAAATAATAAATTATATTGAAAATCTTTATTTGTAGAACGAATGGTTGCATTACCATTTATGTTTAATATTATGACACGAGAATTTGTATCATTACCAATTTGTATCCAATTTCTATTATCATGAAGTTTTTTAATTTTTTCTTCTGTAGAAACATGAGCTATTTTAGATATGTAATTATATTTATCATTATGTGAAACATATCTAAAATCTCTATGTAATTTCAATTGCCAAGTTTTTGAAAGTCTAATTCCAGTATCACTCAAAGAATAGTTATTTGTATCCATTAAAACATCTAAATTATCAGGATTGTAATATGGAATATATTTTTCATAAATACTTTGTCTTTTTTGATTCATAATGTAGAAATTCTTGCTTTCATTATCACTAAAAGTTTTTGTATCTGGTATTTTTTTGTTAGTTTCTAAAGTTGCAAGAAACATGGGTGTTTTACCAGTTTTAATGTCTTTTCTTCGAACATAATTGTAATCATATTCTTCCAATAATATATTTAAATAATCATCTATATCATCTACATTTTTGGAAGCATTTTTGATAATTTCTTTAATTTCATCAAGATTTTTATTAGTAAGATCAATTTTATCCTTTTTAATATTTTTGGAAACATTCATACAAAATTTATCATATTTTACCCAATAATCATTGAACTGCTTAATGTATTCTTTTCTGTTATCTTTAATATTTATTGAAATATTTTCACATTCATAAATAGGACGTTTACTTAATGTTAATTTAAATTTATTGGCATTGGGTTCTGACAACTTAATTGGTATTAATGTATCAGTTTCTAATATAATTCCATTAATTTTATTTGATTGTAAATCAATTGTATATTGTAAAGGTTTTGTATTCATTTTGTTTTTGCTTAGCATTTCATAAAATGAATATGTTTCATTTAGGTTTGCAAGATTATCACAAGGTATTTTATCGTATATTTTCAAATCCATTATTATCGATCTTGGATATATTGGTACTAAAAATGTTTTATTTTCATATTTGATTAATAATCCAACAATTTGATACTTTGAATTCATTATTTGTCCATAAGGTTCAATTTTCATCTTCTTAAGAATATTTTTGACACTTAATTGTTGAATTCCTTGTATACCCTGATTAGTAATATTAAGACTATATGGTAATGAATTAAGTTTATAATTGTTCTTTCTTAAATAATTAACATATTTATCTTGTAATGAAGTTCCACAATGCTGTTTAAGAGGGGCTACACTATTCCACGCAGAGCTTGATATACCATTAGAATCTGTGTTTGATTTATTTGGTAAAGAATCAAACAATAGTATTTGTTCTTTTCTTTTTTGAGAAATATTAATTTTAATACAAGGTTCATAATAAAATCGACCATCATCCATTGTGTAAAAAATCAAGAAAGCAGTTTTATTATTAATATTTTCTTCATCATAATGATAATAAAATGATTCTCCATTAGGAGGACAAACATAATTTGCTTCATTACCAGTTTTTTTATCAGTTTTAAATAAATATAGATTTAGTCCATTTTCCCACAATACTCCAGGATAACACATTATAGGCCACATTATATTATGGTCGTGTTCAAGTGATGTATCGTTGATAAAATCACAAAAATTAGAATAGGCAAGATATATTTGTTTCATGTATTTTTCATCTATAGAATCTTTAATTGATTGTGATTTGTACCATTTTTGATAGTTTTGTTCGTTAATATCTCTTTTTGCTGAAAATAATCGTACTAAATAACCATCACAAGTTTTCAAAAATTGCTTTGCATTAAATAAACTATCTATCATTCTTTCCAAAACAATATTTATATCGCTTCCGTATAAAACACTAATTGCTTTAATGAATGGATTTTCTAAAGATTTTTCATAAATACCATATCTTAAAATAAATGATTTTTTGCTTTTTGGCATACTTCCAGATTTTATATCAATTGAATTACCAAAAAATTTATGCATAACATCCGGTAAATCACTAAAACGGCCTTTTTCTAAATTAAAACGATCTTTACCCAATATATATACAGATGAATCGGAAGTCTTGCGCGAAACATTCGATATTTTCTCCTTTTTTCTTTTACATGGCCATACTGTCAAACCATGTTTTGTCGGACCCAGATTAATCTTTTTTCCTGTTTGGTTTGAGTCATTTCTTATAGTATAATCGTTAGTGTTACATTTTGGACATCTATCTTGTTTATCTAACTCATTAAACCGAAGAGGCAACATACATCCAACACATATACATTCACATGACAAATACCAAACATTTCTGTACTCTAAAGAATCTGATATACGCGGATTATCCTTTTCTTCAGGATTATTAATTGTCCATTCTTTTAATATTTCTAATAGTTTTTCCCATTCAGCATGATTAAAAGCTATCGGATGAGAATCGGTTGGTGAACAAGATGTGCTAAATTCTATCCTTCCACCTTTTCTGGAGTCTGGTTTACCAGATTCACTGAATTTCATATTAAACAATTCTGGATCATAATATTTTAGTCTTTCAGAACGATAACTTCTAATATTAGAAGCCTTATTCTTAGCAGTATTCCATCCTGCCGGAGGAAGACCAAAACGAATTAGAGTTGTATCTTTTTTAGGTATTTTTGGTCTTTCTTTAGTATATAAACTGTACCATGATTTATCAGTCTTTTGAGTGTTTGAATCGTCTTCTTCATCAGAATCATCTGATATATCGTCTATATCATCTATATTTTTATCATTATGCGACTTATTGTCTGAATCTGAATCTGAATCTGAATCATCAGAATCATTATTTAATACAATATCATCATCAATATTCGCTATTAAAGCATCTAAATCAGAATCAGAATCAGAATCAGAATCATCAGAATCATTGTTTCCAGTTTTTATTGTTTTTTTGTTTTTTGACTTATCGTTTCTATGTAACCAAAAAACTTTTCTCATAACATTTATGGCAAACTCTATTTCTTCCAAATTATTACCATTATGAATAATCTTAATGTACTCAGAATCATATCTAAACTTAATACTATATCCTAAATTTTGGATATTTTCATCATAATTTGGTGAACTTTGCCCTGATACAGGTTTTCTGGAATATCTTAATGTTTTGTCGTTTTTTAAGTTTTCTATTTCGTCATTAACATCTTCGTCTGATATCATAAATAATATTCCAAGTCTTTCAATAGTATTTTCAATATTTTTATCTTTTCCATAAAATGAATATATTTCATTTGTAATATCGACTCGATTTTTAAGATAATCACTTATTTTTATAAAATTTATCTTACCTTCATTCGATATATCGGAATTTGATACAGAAAAGTATGGTATATATTTGCTAAAAATATTATTTATATCTGAATTTATATTCACATTTTTTTTAAGAATTGTTCGTGATTTTATTAATCTATAATTAATTTTTTCATAAGATAAATACTTGAATTTCTTAGTATTTATATTATTTATTGGTTTAATAACCCAATCAATAATATTTTTATATATTGATTTCCAATTTTCACGTGTTATACTTCCAGAGCACCTAACTGAAATACCCGAATTTTTATATATTGTTACTTGAATTATGTTTTCGTTACTCATAAATTTAAACTGAAGATTCTGCTCTTTATCATCTTCTTGTTGCCATTTTTTCCAAAACTTCTTTTCCATATCTTTTTTTAAAGCCGGTTTATATATTTTTGTTTTTGATTTTCCTTTTGTCCCAAGCTTTGAAAGAGGTACATTAATATTTAAAGGAAAACGTTGAAATATTTTTTCAAGATCTAAATTCAATCCTTTGTTTTGATTCGATAAAACAATATCAGCAAAAATCATTGTATGTACAAGTCTTTTTATCGGTAAAACCTTTTCAGAAATATTTAGACTTTCTATTTTCCCAACAATAGACGCGTTTTCTTTTATATTTTTTATTTGTGATTTATTTTTAATTACTTTACTTAAACTAGAATTATCGTTTTTTTCTATATATTCGCTTACCCAATTTGCTGTATCTTTTTTCTTTTCTAACCTATTTTTGAGTTCAAATATTGTTGTAAATTTAAATCCTTTCTGTTTTTCAGTAAATTTATATAGTAAATAATCATCATTCTTAGTATCTGAAAAAACGTCTTTCTTTCCATTTTTGATAAATGGGCTACAATTGTCATCAACCCATAAATATAAATCATTCAAAGAAATTGACTTTTTTAAAACATCTTCTCCAACATATACACATAGTTTCTTTTTTAATTGAGATACTGTATCAAACTTACTTATTATATTTTTTTCAGTAAACAATGAATCAATTAATTTACCATTATTTTTCCAGTCATAGTAAGTTACATTAAAGTCGACCATCCTATGTTAATATAAGATTTTATTTAATAAATAAATAAATCATGTATTAAAATCACTTGGTAACAAATTATCTTCATTATTATTTGTATTCACTATTTCCTCAATACCAAACCCATATAATTGTTTTTTCCAATAACTTTTTGGAGGTATTAATAATTCTAAAAATTTTCTCCATTCAATTAGTTCAACTTTTCCTATATATACATTGTTACCATTATTCTCATATAAAAATATCATTAGATTTCTTGCAAAATATTTATAATTGATATTTGGCAATAATCCAGAATCTATTACCATATTTGTAAGATTTACAATAAAGCATCCTTTTATATTTTCTAAGCTATTACAATGCTTTGTTAGTAAAATCTTAAAATATTCCCAACGAATAGCACATAATCTCGAAATAATAAAACAATTTTCACCAACTATTAACAATATAAAATTTTTGTTTATTACTGGTAAAATTGAATCCATATTTTCATTTACAAAAATGGTTGTTTCAATTCCATTCATTAAGTTAAAAACATGTATGTTATATTTTTTAATAAATTTTTTAAGTTTTTCTAAAATTGTCATTTTATATAAAGATATTTTATAGTATAATTTTTCCTTTAAACAAAATATAAATAAAAATTATAGAATGCCACATGAACACGTACTTGAAGATTCTAAATCTTCATTGCGTTTTTGGGAATGGGGGTATAATTTTCACCAAGACCAAATCGATTTTTTTTCTTTACTTATACAACAAACCACCACTGGACTTGATCCTAGAGTTTTTAAAGGATATAGGATTGCCCAATCATTAACTACTGAATTAATGCCTCCTTGGACAGAACCTGAAACTACAGCAAAAATACACGGTGTTCTTATTGATCCAAGAATTTCTTCCCGCCAAGATGCTCTTCATGATCAAATCAATTATTTTAAACAAAATTTATCACAACAATTTAGAGCCTATTACATAGCTTTTGATTATAAAGCAGACTTTTTCGAGGCAATACCTAGTGTAGAAGCACCAGAGCCTCAACCCGAACCTGAACCCGAACCTGCTCCACAACCCGAACCGGAACCTGCTCCAGAACCTGAATCCGAACCTGCTCCTGAACCACAACCCGAACCTGCTCCTGAACCTGAGCCGGAACCTGCTCCTGAACCTGAACCTGCTCCTGAACCACAACCCGAACCTGCTCCACAACCAGAGCCAGAACCTGCTCCGGAACCACAACCCGAACCTGCTCCTGAACCACAACCGGAACCTGCTCCTGAACCAGAACCTGCTCCTGAACCAGAGCCAGAACCTGCTCCTGAACCACAACCTGAACCTGCTCCTGAACCAGAACCTGCTCCTGAACCAGAGCCAGAACCAGCACCGGAACCACAACCCGAACCTGCTCCTGAACCCGAACCTGCTCCTGAACCACAACCTGAACCGGCTCCAGAACCGGAACCAGAGCCAGAACCTGAACCAGAACCAGAGCCTGAACCAGAGCCAGAACCAGAACCAGAGCCCGAACGAGAACGCCCTGCAAATCGTGTTTGGATACAAGTAAGAAATTTACCAAATACTGGAAGTACTTGGTTCACTGCGAATGATAATCTTATGGGGACTAACGCCGCATATGGAACAACATATGATGATACGAATGAATGGAATATCAAATTTAATCATCTGTTAGAGAATGATTCCTTAATTCGAATAATGACCGGCAATGGAAAATATGGCATTGAATTTACAAAACAGTGGTGGGATGATTTTTTTAGCCAGGAAACATCATCTGGTTATTTTCAGGTTGAT